>CAJDVG010000051.1_pt1 | contig 38337 bp, 35 predicted proteins | sample 7391321 | NCBI WGS metagenome assembly CAJDVG01 (sample SAMEA7055706, study PRJEB34461) | soil metagenome | biome: terrestrial ecosystem; feature: Peninsula; material: soil | place: Antarctica | collected 2016
ATCAGCGCATCCCTACCCGCGGCCCTCGCGGACGCCCGCCGCGAGGTCCTGCGTGAGGGCGCGCAGGCCCTCGATGCGCGCCTGCCAGGGCTCTTCCCCGAGCAGCGTCTTCACGAGCGCCGAGCCGACGATGACACCGTCGGCGTAGGCCGACACGCTGGCGGCCTGCTCCCGCGTGCTCACCCCGAGGCCCACGCACAGGGGCAAGGACGTCACCGCGCGCGTACGCCCGACCAGCACCTCTGCCGCGCTGCTCACCGATGCTCGGGTTCCCGTGACTCCCATCAGCGAGGCCACGTAGACGAACCCCCGGCAGTGTCCGGCCGTCATCGCCAGCCTGTCGTCCTTGGAACTCGGAGCCACCAGGTAGATCGGGCAGATGTCGTGCGCCGCCGCGGCGGCCTCCCATTCCTGACCCTCGTCCGGGATCAGGTCGGGGGTGATCACGCCGGACCCGCCCGCAGCGGCCAGGTCGCGGGCGAACGTGTCCACCCCGCGGCGCATGATCGGGTTCCAGTAGCTCATCACCGTCGCCGCGCCTCCCGCCGCGACCACCGCGCGCACCGCGGTGAACACGTCGTCCATCCGCACGCCGGCCGCCAGAGCGTGGCTCGCCGCGTCCTGGATGATCGGTCCGTCCATCATCGGGTCGGAATAGGGGAATCCCACCTCCACGATGTCAGCCCCCGCCTCTACCGCGGTCTGCATGGCCTCCAAGGAGCGGGGCACGTCGGGGAAGCCCACCGGCAGGTACGCGATGAGCGCTGCCCGGTTCTCGTCCTTGGCCCGCGCCAGGGCGTGCTCCACCCGCGTCACCGGGACACCTCCGGCAGCTCCACGGGGGGGAGTTCCCCGGCGGCACCCGGCCCGCCGGACCCGTCCGGTTCAACCGGGTTGCCGTCGGCGTCGACCAGGCCGAGCCAGCGCGCCGCCGTGTCCACGTCCTTGTCGCCACGCCCCGAGAGGTTGACGACGATGAGTCCCTCCGGGCCCAGCTCGCGCCCGATTCGCATGGCGCCCGCGAGGGCGTGCGCGCTCTCCAGCGCGGGCATGATCCCCTCGGTTCGGGTGAGGAGCGAGAACGCCTCCATCGCCTGGTCGTCGGTCGCGTCGATGTACTCGGCGCGTCCGATCGCGTGCAGGTACGCGTGTTCCGGCCCTACGCTTGGGTAGTCCAGGCCCGCCGACACCGAGTGGGAGTCGACGGTCTGCCCGTCATCGTTTTGGAGCAGGAACGTTGCCGCCCCGTGCAGCACGCCGGGCTCCCCGCCGGAAAACCGCGCGGCGTGCCTGCCGGAGGACACCCCAGAGCCGCCGGCCTCGACACCGATCATGCGCACGCCCTCGTCGGGGACGAACGCGTGAAACAGGCCGAGCGCGTTGGAGCCGCCACCCACGCAGGCGATGAGCGCGTCGGGCAGCCGCCCGGTGGCCGCCAGGATCTGCTCGCGCGCCTCCTCGCCGATGACCCGATGGAAGTCGCGCACCATCTCGGGAAACGGGTGGGGTCCCGTCACGGTGCCCAGCACGTAGTGAGTGCTCTCGACGTTGGTGACCCAGTCCCGAAGCGCTTCGTTGATCGCGTCCTTGAGCGTGCTGCTGCCGTGCTCGACCGGCACCACGGTCGCGCCGAGCAGACGCATCCGCGCCACGTTGAGCGCCTGCCGCTGGGTGTCGCGCTGGCCCATGTAGACGACGCATTCCAGGCCCATCAGCGCCGCCGCCGTCGCCGTGGCGACCCCGTGCTGCCCGGCACCCGTCTCGGCGATCACCCGGTTCTTGCCCATGCGCAACGTGAGAAGCGCCTGCCCCAGCACGTTGTTGATCTTGTGGGAGCCCGTGTGGTTCAGATCTTCCCGTTTGAGGAAGACGCGCGCGCCGCCGCAGTGGCGCGCGAACCGCGGCACCTCGGTCAGGAGACTGGGCCGCCCCGTGTAGTCCCGCTGCAGCCGATGCAGTTCGGCGACGAATGTGGGGTCCTGCCAGGCCGCGAGGCGCGCCGCGTCTAGCTCCTCCAACGCTGCGACGAGGGCCTCGGGGACGTATCGGCCGCCGAAGGCGCCGAAGCGACCGATCGGCGTGGACTGATTCATCGACTGCTCACCCATCTGTGGTGCGGCGTCCTGACGACACGTTCGATTGCGGCTCTCAGTGCGCTCACTGCTGGCCCGGATGAAGGATGCAGGGGTGCGACCCGGCGGCGACGAGTTCGCTCACCGCGTGGCGCGGGTTGCCGCGGGTCACGAGCGATTCGCCGACCAAGACGGCGTGGGCGCCGAGCCGCGCCACCTCCAACACGTCGTGCGGTCCGCGGATGCCGGACTCGGCCACCGTGACCACGCTGCGCGGGAGGTGGGGCACGATCCGCGCGAACGTGCCGCGGTCGACCTCCAACGTCTTGAGGTTGCGGTTGTTGACCCCGATCACGCGGGCGCCGGCCGCGATCGCGCGCTCCGACTCGTCCTCATCGTGCACCTCGACCAGGGCAGTCATCCCCAGAGATTCCGCCCGCTCCCGCAGCCCGATCAACACCTCCTGAGGCAGCGCCGCAACGATCAAGAGGACGAGGTCGGCGCCGTGAGCCCGTGCCTCCCAGATCTGATAAGGATCGACGATGAAGTCCTTGCGCAGGATCGGGACGTTCACGGCGGCCCGCACGGCCGTGAGGTCGGCGAGGCTTCCCCCGAAGCGGCGAGGCTCGGTCAGGACGCTGATGACGGACGCGCCGCCCGCCTCGTAGTCCCGAGCCAGTGAGGCTGGGTCGGAGCGTTTGACCTCGGCGATGACCTTCACTCCCTGCCCGCCCTGGGTCAGGGCGGCGCGCGCGTCCCGAGCCTGCAGGGCACGCGAAGCGCGGTCTTTCAGCTCCTCGAAGGGCACCGCAGCGCGGCGCTCCTGAAGGTCCTCGCGCACGCCCTCGATGATGTCGTCCAGAACGGTGGCCACGAGCCTCAGGGTAACGAGTGCGGGCGAACACGCCGAATCGCGGTTCGGGCCAGCGCTGCAGAGGGCCTCACAGGGTGGGTGGACCCGGACCGCCGCGTCAGCGCCGGGGCTCCCCGAAGCCCGCCCGGTTCATGCCGACCCACGCCGCGACACCGGCCAAGATGACGACCGACCCTGCGATCCACAAGAACGACGCGGCGAGGACGATACCGATGCACACGAGCAGGGTGCCGAACAAAATCATCAGCGTCCCCGTCCAGGCTGCGGGGGTTTGGCCGTGCGAGGTGTTGCCGGACATGCTGGTTCCTCCGTGGCGATCGTGCGGGCCGTCGTAGACCCGGGGTGTCTGTCCTGCTGTCCCGATCCATTCTGCCAGGGACGATGTGTGGAACGGTCGCTCAGCGCACCGGCAGGTCGGCAGGTCGGTCTTTACAGTGTGGGGTCCTCACCACGATCGAGCGCGTCCCAGGCGCTGTCCTCGCGCCGATCGGCGATCTGTCGCCGTGGTCCGGTTCGGGGGTCGCTCTGAGTGTCCTGGAGCCCCTCGCCGTCTCGCGAAGGCGTCGGTGTGCCCGCCCCGTCCGACCGCACGGGGACGTCGTAACGGCGCCCAGCACCGGGCCACCTCCCGGCGGTGCCGAGCCCCAGCACTACCCCGGCCAGGACGAGCACCGCGCCGGCGGCGGCGGCGGCCAGCCCCGCGCCAGCGGATAAAGACCCGACGGGCTGGCCGGCGGGGACGGTCGCCGCGGTCAACGCCGCCTCCGCCGCACCCCACCCTGTCCCGACCGCAACCAGCGCGCCGGCCGCGCCGAGCACGGAGACGACGAGGGCAGCTCGGCGCAGCCGCGGCCCCGTGAAGAGCCCGACCAGCATCCCGGCGGCGGCGACCAACACCAGTGGCATGAAGGCGGGAGCCAGCACGGTCCCGGTCACGGCAGGCGCGCCGCCCACCTCCGCGACGCCGATCGGCGCCAACACGCGCGCGCTCACCCACGTGCTTCCTGCGGATGCCGCGGCCAGGATCGCGCCCGCCGCGGTGAGCGCCAGAGCGACACCGCGCGCCCGAGACCCGGTCACAGCGCCCCGGTCGAACCGGCCGTCGGCGCGTCAGGGCCCGGGAGCTCGGTCAGGGTCTCGGCTCTGCCGAGGGCCCACAGCGCTGCGGCCGCCTTGGAAATCGTCTCCTGGTACTCGGTCTCGGCCACGCTGTCGGCGACGATGCCTCCCCCCGCCTGCACGTACGCCGTGCCATCGAGCATCACCGCCGTCCGGATGGCGATCGCGGCGTCCAGGTCGCCGTGCACGTCGAGGTAGCCCACCACCCCCCCGTACACGCCGCGTCGCGTCGGCTCGAGCGAGTCGATGAGTTCCATGGCGCGTGGCTTCGGGGCCCCCGAGAGCGTCCCCGCCGGGAAGGTCGCGGCGAGGACGTCGTACGCGGTGCGGTCGGACCGCAGCCTTCCGACCACCGTCGACTCGATGTGCATGATGTGGCTGTACCGATGGACGCTCATCAGGTCGACGACCTCGACGCTGCCCGCGTCGCACACGCGTTGTAGATCGTTGCGGGACAAGTCGACGAGCATGACGTGCTCGGCGCGCTCCTTGGGGTCGGCGAGCAGCTCGGCCGCCAGTCGCTCGTCCTCCTGCGGGGTGGAGCCACGAGGACGCGACCCCGCGATGGGGTGGGTGATGACCTTGCCGCCGGAAACCTTGACCAGCGCTTCAGGGCTGGAACCGATCACGTCGATCGCGCGACCGTCCGGCGCCGCGAGGCGCAGCAGGTACATGTACGGGCTCGGGTTGGTGGTGCGCAGCACCCGGTAGACGTCCAGCGGGTGCGCGGTGCAGGGCATCGAGAACCGCTGGGACAGCACCACCTGGAACACCTCGCCGGCGCGAATGGCCTCTTTGCCCGCCTCGACCATCTCGTGGAAGCGCTCCCGGGTGCACGTGCTCTCGGTGTCGGGAGCCACCTCGTCGCCGAGGACGGCGACCGTGCTCGGCGCGGGCTGGGCCAGGGCGGCGGTCATGCGCTCCAGGCGGGCGATCGCGTCGGTGTACGCCTCATCCACCCGCTCGTCGGTGCCGTCGAAGTTCACCGCGTTGGCCACGAGGTAGGCCGACCCGTCCGCGTGATCGAGCACCGCCAGGTCCGTCGCGAGGAGCATCGCGATCTCGGGCAACCGCAGATCGTCCACGGCGTTCTCGCCGACCCGCTCCCAGCGACGCACCGCGTCATAGCCCACGTACCCGACGAACCCACCCGTGAGCGGCGGCAACCCCTCGATGGGGTCGGTGGCCAGCGCGGACAGGGCGTCACGCAGCACCTCGACCGGATCTCCTTGGGTCGGGATGCCGACCGGGACGTCCCCGGTCCAGTGCGCCCGACCCCCACGCTCGGTCAGGACGGCGCGACTACGCGCCCCGACGATCGAATATCGCGACCACGCCCCGCCGTGCTCCGCCGACTCCAGGAGGAAGGTGCCCGGCGCGTCACCGGCCAACTTGCGGTAGACCCCCACCGGCGTCTCGGCGTCGGCCAGGAGCCGACGAACCACCGGGACGACCCGGCGCCCTCGAGCCAGTTCACGGAACGTCGGCAGGTCGGGCCAGGTCCCCCCGTACGGGATCCTCAGCCCGCCGTCAGCCGGGCTCACCGGCGCGCGCCCCACTTCACGATCAGCCGAGGCCCCTCGGGATCGGCCGCTTCGGGACCCGGAACGACCGAGCGGCCTGCGCGCATTCGGGTATCCACGTCGGAAGCGTACGGGTCCGCGGCGAGGCGCCCCTTACGCGAGTCCGCAACGCCGAACCGCGGTTCGGCGTCCTCTGAATCATCCAGGTCATCCGCGAGGTCCCCCTCGCTGATCTCGTCGGGACGGATGGCCAGGTCCTCATCCGCACTCGGTCGGGCGGTGGCCATCGGGGGCACGTCCGCGGCCCGCGCCGAGAGGTTGGTGAAGAAACAAGTGCGCTGGCCCGTATGGCACGCGGCGCCCACCTGATCGACCCGGACGAGGACGGCGTCGCCGTCGCAGTCGAGCGCCACCGAGCGGACAAACTGAACGTGCCCCGACGTGTCACCCTTGCGCCAGTACTGCTGGCGGCTGCGCGACCAGAACGTGACCCGGCCGCCCGTGAGTGTGATGTGCAGCGCCTCGTCGTCCATCCATCCGACCATGAGCACCTGACCGCTGTCGTACTGCTGGATCACCGCCGCGATGAGGCCGTCGGCATCGCGTCTCAGCCGCGCCGCGATCTTGGGGTCGAGAGCGCTCGGGACGCACCGTGCCCCCCCGGGGGGGCACGCGGATTCGTGGCGCGCAGCGACATCGGACACAGGAGAGCCGACGCTGTCAACGGAGCTGACCACGTCGGCCCTGTCGGGATCAGACTGGGACTTCACCTTTCTATTATGCCAGGTCAGAGGGCTAGTTCAGACCGTTCCCCTCGTGAGTATCCACACACTCAACTTTCGCGTGTAGCGACCGACACGGTGCCGTTCTCCCCCGCCCCGGCCACCGGTTTGCCACACTCATCCCTATGACCGGACTGGCCCGTCTCGAACGCCTGGCGCTGTGCTCCACCTTCACCCGCGTGGGCCCAGACGCCCCCACGCTCTGCGAGGGCTGGACCGCCCGAGACCTCGCCGCGCACCTCGTCCTGCGCGAGCGTCGGCCCGACGCCGCGGCGGGCGTCATCATCCCTTTCATACCGGCGCTCGTCGGCCACACCCAACGGGTCCAGGATTCCCTGGCGGAGCAGTCCTGGCCGGGCCTGGTCGACATGGTCCGCGACGGGCCGCCCGGATGGAACCCGACGCGCGTGCCCGGGGTGGACGACGCGGTGAACCTTGCGGAGTTCTGGGTGCACCACCAGGACGTCCTGCGCGGCGATCCGAGCTGGACCGTCACGGACCGGCATAGCGTCGATGCGTCTCTTGAGGAAGCGCTTTGGGCACGGCTGCGCCACGTGGGGCAGTTGCTGTTCCGCCGTGCCCCGGTAGGGGTCGTGTTGCAGGCCGGGGAGCTGGGACGCAAACAGGTGCGTGGCGCCACGAAGGAGGGGACCGTCACGCTCGAAGGCCCCCCTTCCGAACTGCTCCTCTTCGCGTTCGGGCGCGGCGCCCACGCAGATGTCCGGCTGGACGGGCCGCAGGAGGCGCAGATTGCGCTGCGCGGAGCGATTCTGGGCCTGTGAGAGGCGCGCTGCGACCCCGCCAGGAGACGTGCAACCTCTACGCCCGACGCAGATCGCCCATCGCTTTGATCGCGAAGCCCGTTGAGGCTCTTTGACACTCGCACATTCCGGTGTCATCGTCGGGAGCGCCGGAGTCCGGCCCGGCCAGGGGTCGCACCCGACACGCTCGAGGAGGTCATCCGTGTCGCGTCACGCTCGTCCCGTCCCCGCCCGGGCCACCGCGCTCGCCGGGGCGCTCGCCGCAGCGCTCGCCGCGACCCTCGCGGGTCCGGCCTTCGCCCTACCGGCCGAGTCGGGCACACCGGCGCCGAGTGCTTCGACGAGCGCGGCGACCGGCACCACGACGGCCACACAAGAAGCGACGGCGCAGCGGCGGTGGACCTACTTCACGCTGGCCGCCGACGCGTGGAAGGTCATGGACAAGACCCCCTATCAGGTGACCCCTCCGGACGGCGCGGTCGAGGGATGGCGGTACGCGACGACGACCGCAGCAGGCGAGCGGCTCCCCAGGACCGCGCCGAGCTTCGACGACATCTGCGGCAAGATCGCCTCGGAGGCCGGCAGGAAGCGGGTCGGGGTCGTGATCGACTACGGGCGTCCGGCCGACGGTCCGGAGGGCGCGAGCCCACCGGCCGCTATCGCCCGCTGCGCGCTCGTTCCCACCAACGCCTCGGCCAGCCAGGTCATGTCGCACGCTGCGGCCGTCCGCGACGACCTGGGGATGGTGTGCGGCATCGACAACTATCCCTCGCAAGGTTGCGCCGAGCCCGTGACTGAGGTGAGCGAAGCGGCGGCCGCAGCGGACGACAAGATCGACATCTCCGTCAAGGCCCCCCGGGACCAGGTGGCGGAGGCTGTGGCAACGAACGAGCAGAGTTCGGGGCCGTCGAAACGCGTCCTCACGGGCGTGGCCCTCGTCATCGTCGCGGCGGCCGGCGGCGGAGCGTGGTTGTGGCGGCGACGCTCGCGACCTGCCTCCTGACCGACTGCCCGGATCGCCACGCCACATCGGCGCTGCCGTCGCCGCGTTGCGTTGCGTTGCGTCGTAGGCTCCCCCCCGTGACCCACCTGCACCGCGCGCCCCGCCACGATCGCCTCCGGAGGCGGCGGTGACGACGGTCTTCGTGCTCGGCGGAGCACGCAGCGGGAAGAGTCGGTACGCGGAACACCTGCTGGCCAAGGAACCGTCCGTGCGTTACATCGCGACCGGGCACGAGCCGGACGGCACCCTGGACCCCGAGTGGGCCGAACGTGTCGCGGCGCACCGTCGCAGCCGTCCGCCCTCCTGGACAACCTGGGAGACCTCCGACGTGCCCGGCGCGCTGCGTGCTGCCGACCGGTCCGTTCTCGTGGACTGCCTCAGCATGTGGGTGACCCGACTGATCGATGACGTGGCCGCCTGGAACGATCGTGACCGTGCGCACGCCGGAGTCGAGCGCGCCACCGACGACCTCGTCGCGGCTCTGCGGGACACCACGCAGCACGCGGTTCTGGTGAGTAACGAGACCGGGTATGGAGTCGTGCCGGACTCCCCCTCGGGGCGGCTCTTCCGCGATTGCCTCGGCCGCGTCAACGCGAGGGTGGCCGACACCAGCGACCGGGTGGTCCTCGTCGTCGCCGGGCGCGTTCTGGAGCTCACCGACCGGCCGCTGATCGCGCGGTCGCCGCAGCTACCCGCGCCCGACGGCCGGCCGGCCGGGTGATCTGGCGGTGCCGGACTGGTGGCGCCTGGCCGTTGGCACGCTGACGGCGTGGCCCGTCGCGCCTCCGCGTCGAACGGATCGGCGGGTGGCCGCACGGGCCATGCTCGCGGCCCCCTTGGCGATGTTGCCCGCCCTGGTGGTGCTCGGCGCACTCGGTGCTGCGCTCGCGGCGCTCGGATGCCCCCCTCTGCTCGCGGCAGCCCTCTTGCTGACGGGATTGGTGCTGTCGTGCCGCGCGATGCACCTGGATGGCGTGGCCGACCTCGCCGACGGGCTGTCCGCCTCGTACGAGGCGTCACGCTCGCTCCGCGTCATGGCTAAAGGCGACGTGGGGCCGAGCGGCGTCGCGGCGGTGGTGCTCATCTTGCTGGTGGACGTCTCCGCGCTCGCGGCGCTTGCGGAGCGCCCGTCCGCGCTGGGTCTCGCCGCGCTCGCCGTTCTCGCCTCCAGACATACGCTGGCCTGGGCCTGCGCGATTCTGCCCGCCGCCCGTGGTCACGGCCTCGGCGCGGCCGTGGCTCGAACGGTGCGACCCGGCGCAGCCGCCGCAGGGACCGTGATCCTGCTCCTGCTGAGCGTCGGCGTGTCCGCCGTGACAGGCGCCTGCTTGTGGTGCGGACCGTTGTGCGTGGCGTCTGCGCTCGTGGCGGCGGGTTGGGTACTGCGGCGCGCGGCCTCCCGTCTCGGGGGCATCACCGGCGACGTGCTCGGCGCGGCGATCGAGGTCTCGCTCGCGGCGGCGCTAGCGGCGGCAGCAGTGTCCACCACCGCCTGGTGAGGTGAGCTCCCGGCCGGCGCCCCTTTCCCTGGGCCTCTCTCCTGGGCCTCTCTCCTGGGCCTCTCTTCGTGCCCATTCCCAGCCCGTCGCGCCCGAGGTCACGTGCGCTCCGCTCATCCAATGGGGAGGTCACCGGCGCTTCTCGCCTAGACATGACACGCTATCCGTGGCGGTTATCGACCACCGGTAACTGGGAAGGGCTGCACGCGTCGGGCGACGCGCCCGCCGAAGAACCAAAGGGAAGGGCCACACCGTGACCACGATCAACCATCGTGCCGACGCCGCGCACCGGCTGGAGGCGGACACCCTTGTCGTCTTCGTCGCACCGGGTCATCCCGCGCCGACGGTGCTCGGAGAGCTTCCCGAGAAGGTGGGACAGGTCCTCGCGACCGCTCTTCAGGCGCTGCGGGCGAACGGCGGGGACGACGAGGTCACGTGGCTCTCCGAGGTGCCCGGCGTGCGCGCCCCCACCGTGGCCGTCGTGGGCATCGGACAAGCCGCGGGCCAGGAGGAGTCGGCGACCCTTCCCGCAGAGCGCTTGCGCAGGGCCGCCGGGGCGGCGGCCCGCGCGCTCAGCGGACGCCGCACCGCGGTCGCCCTCCTACCCGATGCCGACCCGGACACATTGACAGCGATTGCAGAGGGCTTCATTCTCGGGGCGTATACCTTCACCCGACACCGCGGTCGCGGTCGGGTGACGGGCCTCCAGGAGACCCCCACGTCCTTCGCGAAACTCGCCGGTCAGGCGCATGCCGGGCCCCCACCAACGCCACTCGCGGCACCTCCCGAGGACGTGACCGCGGCCGACAATCCGTCCAGACGACTGCCCGTTGCCGAGGTGATCCTGGCCGGGTCCGGGCGCGTCCCTGCCCACAGCGCGGTCATCCTGCGACGTGCTCATGTGCTCGGCAAGAGGGTCGCCTGGGCTCGGGATCAGGTCAACACGGCACCAAATATCTTGTACCCGTACAGCTTCGGCGAGCGTTGCCGGGCCGTCGCGCCGGGTCCGGTCGACGTGACGCTCCTCGACGAGCCCACGCTGCGCGGTCTGGGCTGCGGCGGCATTCTCGGGGTCGGACAGGGCTCCACCAACCCTCCGATGATCGTCCGGCTGCGCTACCGGCCCCAGAACGCCGTGGCGCGCATCGGGTTCGTCGGCAAAGGAATCACGTTCGATTCGGGCGGGCTGTGTCTCAAGCCGCCCGCGAGCATGCTCACTATGAAGTGCGACATGGCGGGGGCGGCCGCGGTGGCCTCTACCGTCTTCGCGATCGCCGACCTACAACTCCCGGTCGCCGTCGACGGGTGGCTCGCGCTCGCCGAGAACATGACGGGCTCCAACGCGCAGCGGCCCGGCGACGTCGTGACGATGGCCGACGGCACCACCTGCGAGATCATCAACACCGACGCGGAGGGGCGCCTTGTGCTCGCCGATGCTCTCGTGCTTGCATCGCGGGAGCAGCCCGACGCGATCGTCGACATAGCGACCCTGACCGGCGCCGCAGTCGTCGCGCTCGGCCACCGGACCGCCGCGTTAATGGGCAATGACGACGAGCTGCAGGGCGAAATCGCCACCGCTGCGACGCGCGGCGGTGAGTCCGTCTGGCCGATGCCGATCACGCCAGAGATGCACAAAGGCCTGGAGTCGAACGTGGCTGACCGCAAGCACGCCGGGTCGCGGGAGGGCGGCGCCATGCTCGCGGCCGCGTTTCTGCGCGAGTTCGTCGGTCGCCAGGACGGCGGGTCGATTCCGTGGGGACACCTCGACATCGCGGGGCCAAGCTTCAACTCCGCGAGACCCTATGGCTACACCCCTAAGGGCGCGACCGGCTTCGGCGTACGAACGTTGTTGTGCCTGGCAGAATCTCGAATGTGACCGTGGCTGCCCCCGACGCGTTCCTCGCGGGGGCGGAGGCCGACGGCCACCCAGGACGGCGCCTCGCGGCGCTCGACGGGATCCGCACGCTCGCGGTGGGTCTCGTCGTCTTGTTCCACGTCGGCGTCCCCGGCATGGCCGGTGGGTTCCTCGGGGTGGACATCTTCTTCGTCCTGTCCGGGTTCCTGATCACGACCCTGCTGCTGCGCGACATCGTCTTGCATGGGCGCATCGACCTGGCGCGGTTTTGGGCGCGGCGCATGAGCCGCCTCATGCCGGCGGTGCTGCTGCTCTTCCTCGTGGTCGCCCTATGGGCCGCGTTGATCGCGCCCGCGTTCCGACTCCCCGGAGTCGGTGCCGATCTGCTCTGGAGCATTCTCTACGTCGGCAACTGGCACTTCATCGGCACGAACAGCTACTTCGCGGACGACGGCACGATCTCTCCGCTGCTGCACCTGTGGTCCCTGGGCGTCGAGGAGCAGTTCTACCTTCTGTGGCCCCTGCTCATGGCGGCCGTGGGCGCACTTTTGGTGAGCGACGGTCCAGGCCGACACTCGCGTCGCGACCTGCTCGGCGCCCTGCGCCGGAGCACGACGGCGGTGATGATCGCCGGCGGCGTGGTCGCCGCCGCGTCGATCGTCCTCATGACGCAGACTTTCTTGAGCGCGGGCGCGGACCGCGCCTACATGGGCACGGACACCAAGGTCTTCGAGCCGCTGTTGGGAGCCGTGGCTGCGGCGGCGACGTTGCGTCCCGCCGTGTCCGCCTACGTGGCCCGAAACGCTCAACTGTTGATGTCCGTCGGCGCGGCGGGCGTGCTCTTCGCCGTCGTGACGCTCGGAGATGGACGCGGCCCACGCGCCGCCTACTTCAACGGTGGCGCGGTCGCCCTGTGCCTGGCGGTCGTCGCGCTCGTCGCGGGCGCCACCCAGGCGGACCCTGGCGTGGGGCTGGCGAGAGTCTTCGCGCATCCGGCGGTGGCCTACCTGGGACGCATCTCGTACGGCCTCTATCTTTGGCACTGGCCGTGGGCCACATGGCTGCTGACTCCGGGGACCTTCCAGCCCGCGCGCGCCGGCCTCGTCGTCGTGCTCACGCTGGCGGCGGCGGCGTCGTCATATCACTGGCTGGAGTTGCCGCTGCGGAGCGGGAAGCTGCGCCTGGTGCCGTCCGTGCGGATCCTCAAGGTCGGATTCAGCGCCATGGGGGTCGCCTGCTTCCTCCCGTTGCTCCTGGGAGCCACCCCGCTGTACGCCGGGGTCAAGGCGAACAGCGGCACGCAACGCGTCCTGCTCATCGGCGACAGCGTCCCCCACCAGCTGATGACCGCGTTCGCGGAGGCGGGCGAGAAGCGCGGCGTCGTCATCGGCGACGGGGCCCACGGTGGGTGTTCCGCGATGGGCATCCTCACGATCAACGCGGACGGCAGCGTCTACAACCCACCGACGCCTCGCCTCCCGGGCAGCTCCGGTCCCGTGTGCGCCCCGGTGGCGCAGGAACAGAGCGAAGCCGTCACGAGCGTGCGACCCACCACCGTGCTCTGGTGGTCCCGGTACGAGTATGCGGACCGCCTCTCCGACCAGGGCGCCCCGTTGCGCGCGAACGACCCGGGATTCTGGGACGCTCAGCGTGAGGCCCTCGAGCGAACCGTCGACCGGGTGACGGCGGGAGGCGCCGAGCTCGTCATCGTCGAACCGGAGCCTCCCGGCGATCAGGTCGGGCAGGGGTGCTCGCCCCAGCACGACTGCCTTGCGTTCCTGCTTCGCCTGCGCGACGAGGACGAGGTCCGCCGCCAGTGGATCCAGGTGTTGCAGCAGAAGACGGCGCGTGACCCCAGGGTGCACCTCATCAGCGTGTCGGACGTGTTCTGTCGCGACGCCGCCAGTCCCTGCGACGACCGGCTGCCCCTCAACACGGGCTCCGGCTTTCCAGCGCCGACCGAGGTGTCGGCGCGGGCGGACGGCTCGCATTTCGTCCCGGAGGCGTCCGGCGAGGTCGCCGACATCGTCCTTCGCCGGGCCCTGCAGGTCCAGCGGTGAGTCCGCCCGGGGGCGGCGCCCACGGGATAGCCAACGACCGCGAACGTACGACCCGACCGCGCCCTTCTGGGGCGCAGGGCCCACGCACCCTATGCTGACTGTCGACACCGCACGACGACATGTGGAGGAGAGGCATCGAATGTCCGAGCGCGTGACCATGCCGGCCCTGGGCGAATCCGTGACCGAGGGCACGGTCACCCGGTGGCTCAAGAACGTCGGAGACACCGTCAACGTCGATGAACCCCTCCTGGAAGTCTCAACGGACAAGGTCGACACGGAAATCCCCTCGCCGATCGCGGGCACACTCCAGGAGATCTTCGTGGGCGAGGACGAGACCGTCCCGGTGGGCGCCGACCTTGCCGTGATCGGCGACGGTGCCCTCGCGTCGGGCGAGGCACCCGCTGCGCAATCCGCCCCCGCGCAGGAACCCCCGGCGCAGGAACCCCCGGCGCAGGAACCCTCGGCGCAGGAGGCCCCGGCGCAGAGGTCCCCCGCCGGGCCCGCCGCCGCTGGAGGCGCCGAAGTGAGCGGTGGTGAGCGCGTCACGATGCCCGCGCTCGGAGAGTCGGTCACCGAGGGAACCGTCACGCGGTGGTTGAAGCAGGAGGGCGAGCAGGTCGCCCTCGACGAACCGCTGCTGGAAGTGTCCACCGACAAGGTGGACACGGAGATCCCCTCCCCGATCGCCGGCATCCTGAGCAAGATCCTGGTGGGCGAGGACGAGACCGTGCCCGTGGGCGCCGACCTCGCGATCGTCGGCGGCGAGGTGTCCGGTGGCAGCGCCCAGCAGAGCGCGCCTGAAGAACCCGCACCGCAGGCTCCCGAACCCGCACCGCAGGCTCCCGAACCCGCACCGCAGGCTCCCGAACCCGCACCGCAGGCTCCCGAGCCCGCACCGGAACCTTCGGCGCCTACGTCCCCGCAGCGTTCGGTGCCGACGGCTCCCGCCGCACCGGCCGACGACGACCCGGCCTCGTACGTGACTCCGCTCGTTCGCAAGCTCGCCGCCGATCACGGGGTCGATCTGGCCGCGCTGACCGGCACGGGCGTGGGCGGACGCATCCGCAAGCTGGACGTGCTCGACGCTGCCGAGGCGGCGAAAAAGGCCCCGGCCCCGGCTCCGGCCCCCGCGTCCCCGGCCCCGGCGGCTCCCGCGGTTCCCGCGGCTCCCACGCCTCGTCCCGAACCCGTGGTATCCGCAAAGCGGGGGACGACCGAGAAGATGTCGCGCCTGCGCAAGGTCATCGCCGCGCGGATGGTCGAATCCCTACAGACATCGGCCCAGCTGACCGCCGTCGTCGAGGTCGACATGACCCGCGTCTGGGTGCAACGCGCCGCGGTGAAGGAGGACTTCGCCGCGCGGGAAGGGGCGAAGCTCAGCTTCCTGCCATTCATTTGCCTCGCGGCGGTGGAGACGCTGAAGCAGTATCCAACGCTCAACGCGAGCCTGGACGGCGAATCGGTCGTCTACCACGGCGCAGAGCACCTCGGCATCGCCGTCGACACCGAGCGCGGCTTGCTGGTGCCCGTGATCAAGGACGCCGGCGACCTCAACATCGCCGGCATCGCCCGAAAGATCTCCGACCTTGCGGAGCGGACCCGGCTCAACAAGGTGACGCCCGACGAGCTCGGCGGCGGGACATTCACGATCAGCAACATCGGCAGCAACGGCTCGATCCTTGACACACCGATCATCAATCAGCCGCAGGTGGCCATTCTCGGCACGGGCGCTATCGTGAAGCGGCCCGTCGTGGTCCGCGACGATATCGGCCACGACACCATCGCGATCCGCTCGATGATGTACCTCTGCCTGACGTACGACCACCGGATCGTCGACGGGGCCGACGCCGGCCGGTTCTTGTCAGCCCTGAAGTCGCGCCTCGAGCAGGGCGGCTTCGAGGTCTGAGCGCAACGGGTGAGGGGCGTCGGGTCGCGAGAGCCCGACGCCCCTCACCCGTCTCCAGGAGGGACAGCCCGGGCACGGTTCAGGCGACTTCGACCCCCGCGATGCGCCACTCGTCACCCGTCCGCCGGAGGGTGACCACCAGGGGTGTCCCGGGACGGCCCGGCACGTTCGTCGACAGCTGGCCACCACGCACTTTGTAAGGGCCGGTGTCCACCACGGCCCGGACCCGCGCCTCCGGCTCCTGCGAGGTCACCGCGTCGCGCGTCTCCTGGGCGTCCCGCACCGTGTATGCGAGCCCCGCGTACCGCACGCCGGCCGCATTGAGCCGCTCGACCTCGGCGCGCGCCTGTGCGTGCGCGGGAGAGGCCCCCAGGTAGACGTCGTCGAGCAGTGCCGGATCGCCCGAGCGATACGCCTGGGCGCGGCGCGCGAGCAAGGCTGGCAGCGCAGAACGGGCCTCAAGGGGCCCGCCGTGGGAAGCGGGTTCGCGCGGCGTACCGGGCTCAACCGGCGACCCGGGTGCATGGGGCGCATCAGGCTCACGGTGGGGACCAAATTCGACGCGGGGATCCCGCCTGTCCGGCGTGCCCGGCCCCTGAGGCGGCGATGCAGAGACGACTGACGCGTCGGGAACCGCCACCTCCCCTTGGCATTGTGCATCGCACCACGTGTCGAACCCCGCCCAAAGCGCCAGCCCGGTGCCCACACCGATCCCGAGTGCGGCCGCCGCGCGGGCGGTCGGGGCGGTGAGGGCCGCACATAGCCGCAGGAGGCGCGACGGACTCGTCCCCCCGACGCCAGGCGCCCGGTGACGGCCATCAGCGGTGGCGGCTCCCTCAAGGGTGCCGGGCGCAGCGCTCGACGCGTCCGCAGCGGCGGCACCCCGTATCCGATACGTCAGCAGTCCCCCAAGGTCGGGGCCGTCGGGCAGCGCCAACGGTTCAATGCCGCCGCGAGGCATGACCGCAGCAGCTCGCTGAGGCCTTCGGGGCATCCGACCGGGACGGCGGCGTGCTCACCGACATCGAACTCGGGGAGTCGACCGGCCAGCATGACCCATCCCAGGGCGCCCAGCGCATAGACATCGGTCGCCGGGCACGGTTCGGATCCCCAGACGACCTCGGGCGCCACATACCCCCTCGTCCCGTAGACCTCCGAGGGCTTGTCGGTGGCCAGCCGAGCGCTGCCGAGGTCCCCCAGGACCGCTCGTCCGGCGAGGTCGACGAGGACGTTCGCCGCCGACACATCCCCGTGGGCGACGCCCTGGGCATGGAGACCGGCGAGTGCGCTGGCCACCGAGCTCAGCACCCCGACCGCCTCCCGCGGTACCAGATGCCCGCGCGCCTGGACCACGTCGCGCAGCGTCCCGCCCTCGACCAGGTCCATGACCAGGGCGATTCTGCCGTCGTCGCAGACCACAACCTCGTGCACACGGATGAGCCCGGGCGCCCGCACACTGGTCAGCACGTCGATCTCGCGACGAGTCGCTTCCCGGCTTCCGGCGTCGAGGCGCGCCAACTTGAGCGCGCACCTGTCGCCGTCCCGATCGCGTCTGGCCTCGTACACCTGTCCGGTCCGGCCTGCTCCACACAGCCGCCCGACCACGTACCCCGGGATCTCCGGCGGCGAGGAGGCCCGGTCCAGCCGCGTGTCCGTCCGCGTCTCGATCCGCGTGTCTCTCTGCGCGTACGTATGCCGGCCCGTCTCCGCGCCCATCTGCCCGCCCCTCCCACGATCGCGTGTTGCGACACCATCAGGGTGACCCCCGTGCCATCTGCGGCGGATAGGTCATCCACACCGGCCCGGCCGGACCGCCGTCGGGCGAAGAGGTGTGGACGACGCCTACAGTGGGCGACATGCGCGTGGAACACCTCGGGTTCGGACCGGAGTACGTCGACTACCGCGCGGCCTGGCTCCGGCAGCGCGAGGTCCACGCGCACGTCGTCTCGGGCGCCGAACCGGACACGGTGCTGCTGTTGGAGCACGCCGCGATTTACACGGCGGGTAAGCGCACACAGCCGCACGAGCGCCCTTTGGACGGCACCCCGGTGATCGACGTCGATCGGGGCGGCAAAATCACCTGGCACGGCCCTGGGCAGCTCGTCGGCTACCCGATCGTCCGTCTCCCCCTGCCCGTCGACGTCGTCGCCCATGTGCGCCGTCTCGAAGAAATCATGATGCGCGTGTGCGCTGACGTCGGCCTCCCCACCGTTCGGATCGCAGGGCGCAGCGGCGTATGGCTCCCCGCGGACGCGGGCGCACTGGGCGGCCGGTCTCGCCCCGAACGCAAGCTCGGTCAGGTGGGCGTACGGGTGAGCCAGGGCGTCACCATGCACGGTTTCGCGCTCAACGCAGATTGCGACATGAGCTGGAGCAACGTCATCATCCCGTGCGGGATTGCCGACGCCGGGGTCACCACCATCTCGCGCGAACTGGGTCGCGACGTCACGGTCGCCGAGATCGTCCCCCTGGCCGAGCGGCACCTTGCGGAGGTGCTCCATCCGCTTCCCGCGACGCCCCGAGCGGGGGCCGTCGTTTGACCCGTGGTTCAGGCCTTCGTTTGGGCCATCGTCGGCTGCACATCGGCCGCCGACCCGCGCCATCGCCTGACGCGGGCTGGACGAGCGTACGAAGCGTCGGAGGCACGGCGTACTCTGGAAGAACTCTCGCCCTGACGGTCGCAGCGTGCGGCACGTCGATGGGCACGAAGCCCTGCACATCGAAGGAGCGCCGGTGAGCGTCGCACCCGAGGGCCGTCGGCCCCTACGGTTGGAAGTCCGCAACGCGCAGACCCCCATCGAGCGGAAGCCCGCCTGGATCCGGACAACGGCCACGATGGGGCCGGAATACACGCAGATGCGATCTCTCGTCGCGGACGGCGGTTTGCACACGGTCTGCCAGGAGGCCGCCTGCCCCAACATCTTCGAATGCTGGGAAGACCGCGAGGCCACCTTCCTCATCGGCGGCGACGTCTGCACGCGACGCTGCGATTTCTGTGACATCGCGACGGGCAAGCCGCGCGCGCTCGACCTGGACGAGCCGCGGCGGGTCGCCGACTCGGTGCGACAGCTCGGCCTGCGGTACGCGACGGTCACCGGGGTCGCGCGCGACGACCTGCCCGACGGAGCAGCCGGCCTGTACGCCGACGTCGTGCGCGCCATCCATGAGGCGAACCCGAACACCGGGGTGGAGATCCTCCCGCCCGATTTCGGCGCCAAACCGGAACTGGTCGGGCAGGTTTTCGATGCGCGTCCCGAGGTGTTCGCGCACAACCTCGAGACCGTCCCGCGCATTTTCAAGCGCGTCCGCCCAGCGTTCAGCTACGACAAGTCCCTGCTGGTCCTCGCGATGGCTAAGCACGCCGATCTGGTCACCAAATCCAACCTGATCTTGGGGCTGGGTGAGCAACAGGACGAGATCCGTCAGGCCATCGACGATCTCGCCGCGGTGAGCTGCGACATCCTGACCATCACGCAGTACCTGCGGCCCTCCCCTCAGCACCACCGGGTCGACCGCTGGGTGAAGCCGGAGGAGTTCGTCGCCTGGTCGGACTACGCGACCCAGGCCGGCTTCGCCGGGGTGATGGCCGGGCCCCTGGTCCGATCGAGTTACCGCGCGGGTCGCCTGTGGGTGCAGGCCATGGCCCAGGCCGGGCGGCCGCTACCTGGGCACCTCGCGCACCTCGCGGCCACGAAACACACGCCGGCCCGGCAAGAGGCCTCCAGCATCGTCGCCGCGCAGGTCTCCCCCACCTGAACCGCCCCGACCGACATTCGCGGCGGCACGCCCGGACTGCTGAACGTCCCAGTTCCACCTGATCGACCGACTCGCGAAGGACGCTGCCCGCCATGGCCCGCAGGAAGAAAGACCCCAACGCTCCCGGCTTTGGGGCGCGGATGAAGAACCGGTCCGCCCAGTTCCGGCAGGTGTTCCAGCTCGCGCGCGTTGGCGAGCCGCGGCTGCCGCTGTGGATCGCTTTGTTCCTGCTCGGCGGCCTGGCGCTGGGTCTTCTCGTGGCGCGGATTGTCAGCGGCTCGATCGGGACGTACGTGTACTGGGGCTTCCTTGGGTTGATGCTCGGCGCTGCGCCGATGATGTGGTTCGTCGCGAAGCGGGCCGAACGCGGCGCCTACCGGCAGATCTCCGGCCGACCGGGCGAGATCGGCGCGGCGCTGTCGACGATCCGGCGGGGGTGGAGCTATCAGCAAGAACCGGTGGCGGCCGACGCGGGAGGTTCTCGCGACCCGCGGCAGGCGGCGCTGGTCTACCGGGCGATCGGTCGCGCCGGGGTGGTTCTGATCGCCGAGGGCCCAGCCGCGAAGGCGGCCAAACTGCTCGCCTCCGAGAAGCGCCGCACCTCGCGCCTCGTCACGAATGTTCCCGTACACGGGTTACGTGTCGGCGCAGGCAAGGGCCCCGACGTGGTCGACGTCGCCGACCTGATCGCGCGGATGAACAAGCTCGACAAGAAGCTCACCAAGCATGAGGTGCCAGCTATCGACAAGCGTCTCCGCTCGATCGGCGGGGTCCGGCCGCCGATCCCCGCAGGGCTCGATCCGAGCCGGATGCGTGGCAAGCACGTCCCGCGCTGACCCGGGATCACGCGCTGCGTAGGGATCACGCGCTGCGGCGGTTCTACCTGACGTGGTGAGTCACGTTCGTACGAGGAGCGTGCCCGCCGCCTTGTCATGCAGACCGCGCCCGTCAGCGTCCCAGACCACTGCGGGGATCACGATGATGAGCAACAGCGTGCGGATGAACGCTCGGACGAACCCGACGTAGCCACGGCCCGACGCGACGACCCGCATCCCCAGAAGCCGATGTCCGATGGTGTGTCCGAGCGTCGCGACCATGAGCAGGTTCTCGACCGCGAAGACCGCCAGGGGCGCGAATGTCTGCGCCCCCGTATTGTGCCCGAGCTGATAGCCGAGGAAGGCCGAAGCGATCAGCTGGCAGAGCAGCCAGTCCGCGAGCAAAGCGACCACGCGGCGGCCTGTTCCCGCGAGCGACCCTGGGCCCTGTGCCGGCAACCCGAGGCGCGCGCCCCGATGAGGGAGCTCACCCCGCCCACGAGCGGGATCGCCCGACGAAGGGCCTGCCAGCCAGGAGCCGATGTCGCGCCGTTCCACCACACCCCCACCTTACGTCCGTAGGCTGGCCCGGCCCGGGCGCACGACCGCCTAGGCGCTACCCTTTTCTCCGGTGCCCCGCCGGGCTACGAGGCCGGGTGTGGATCCGCCTGTGGTGCGCAGGCTCCACTTGGGTGACCCGTCGCATGGCACACGAGAAGCACGAGGGTCGTGGCCCGGAAACGCGCCGCCCCTAGGTCTTCGCCAGCAGGTCACGGGTGCCGTGAGCGCGACACCCGATCGCATTGGGAGGTTCATGTGTTCACTACACCGTCCGAGGTCCTGGACTACATCTCGTCCGAAGATGTTCAGTTCGTGGACATCCGGTTTTGCGACCTTCCGGGCGTCATGCAGCACTTCAACGTCCCCGCCAAGACACTGGATGAGGACTTTTTCACGGTTGGCCAGGCGTTCGACGGCTCGTCGATCCGAGGGTTCCAGGCCATTCATGAGTCGGACATGAAGCTGCTTCCCGACGTCAGGACCGCCTACCTAGACCCGTTTCGCACCGAGAAAACGCTGATCATCAACTTCTCGATCGTGGACCCGTTCACCGACGAACCGTACAGCCGCGACCCGCGCAACATTGCCGCGAAGGCGGAGGCCTACCTGAAGTCGACGGGTATCGCAGACACGGCGTTCTTCGGTGCCGAGGCTGAGTTCTTCGTCTTCGACGATATCCGCTTCCAGACGTCGGCCAACGCCAGCTTCTACTACATCGACTCGGTCGAAGCGGCATGGAACTCGGGTCGTGAGTATCCTGAGGGCAATAAAGGCTACACAACCCGCGTCAAGGGCGGCTATTTCCCCGTGCCTCCCGTGGACCACTTTGCCGACATTCGCGACAGAATGTGCCGGGTCCTCGACCAGGTCGGCCTCTCCGTGGAGCGCGCGCATCACGAAGTCGGCAGCGCGGGGCAGCAGGAGATCAACTACACGTTCAACACACTATTGCACAGCGGCGACGACATGATGAAATTCAAATACGTCATCAAAAACGTCGCCTGGCAGCTGGGCAAGTCGGCCACATTCATGCCGAAGCCGATCTTCGGTGATAACGGGTCGGGCATGCACACCCACCAGTCGTTGTGGAAGGACGGTAAGCCGCTCTTTTATGATGAGCGGGGGTATGGGGGCCTGTCCGACTTGGCCCGATGGTACATCGGCGGCTTGTTGGAACACGCCCCGAGCCTCCTCGCGTTCACGAACCCGACGGTGAACAGCTACCACCGCCTGGTGCCAGGCTACGAGGCTCCCGTGAACCTCGTGTACTCGGCGCGCAACCGGTCGGCGTGCATCCGCATCCCGATCGCGGGCACCTCGCCGAAGGCCAAACGCATCGAGTTTCGGGTGCCCGATCCATCGGCCAACCCGTACCTGTCCTTCGCCGCGCAGTTGATGGCGGGCCTCGACGGGATCCGCAACCGCATCGAGCCGCCAGATCCGATCGACAAGGACCTGTACGAGCTGCCGCCGGAGGAGCACGAGCAGATCGCCCAGGTCCCGGGTTCGCTTCCAGAGGTGTTGAAGGCGCTGGCGTCGGACTACGACTACCTGCTCGAGGGCGACGTCTTCACCGAAGACCTGATCCGCACGTGGATCGACTGGAAAACGCTCAACGAGGTGGACCCGATCCGCTTCCGCCCGCACCCCCACGAGTTTGAGATGTACTACGACATCTGAGGCCTACGACAAGCAAGGACAGCGACAGCGAAAGGCCCCGGAATCCGAGTGGATTCCGGGGCCTTTCGTCGTGGCTACGCGATCACGCGGCCCGATTCGTTCACGAAGTCACTTCCGGGGAAACACCGGGAGGACGACGCGACCAAAGGTCGAGTTCGTCACCCCTGCAGCCGAGGTGTACCAGGCCAGGAACGCGGTGATGATTCCGGTGTACCCGCCGATCGTGGTCCACATGGACACGTTGGTGAACTTGCCCAAAGTGAGGCAGATGAACGCGACAAGCAGCACGCAGAAGGTGGCAAGCAGCGCCCCGTTGACCTTGGTCACCGCGAACGTCATGTACGCGGTGAAGATCGTCCAGCCGAGAAGGAACAGGCCGATCGCGAGGCGGTGGTCCTCTTTAGGGGCCGCGGCGAGCAGCTGGGGGTTCCCGAGGATGTACGAGAACGCCAGCCAGAACGAACCGTAGGAGGTGAACGCGAGCGCCCCGAAGGTGTTGTTCTTGAAGAACTCCATGACGCCGGCGATCACCTGCGCCGCGCCGCCGTAGAACAAGGCGAGCGGCAGGACGATCGGCTCCAGCGTGACGGGCAGGAAGCCTGAGTTGAACACGGACAGGGTGAACGTGGTCAACGCGAAGGCGGCGAGACCGAGCGGACCGGGGTCCGCGATGGACAGCGTTCGAACGGTGCTCGTGGTGTCGACGGCAGGGGTGGGGGAAGTCATGAGGACCTCTCGTGTGTGGGGAAGCGTGCTCTGTGAAGGGAGTGCAGTCTGAGGAGTGAGTGCGGTCTAGGACTAGCAGGAAGCTAGCGAAGGTGTGACCTGCGCCATGGGGCTCTGTGGGCCCGTCGGCGCCGAACGGTCCGTGCGATCTCTCAGCGGCGCGTGGTGCCGGTCACATGACCGTCCGGCGCAGCCGGAGCACGCTGCTGTACCAAGAGGTAACCTGCGATGACAAGGTGAACATCGATGGGCGGTGGATGCCGGTGACCGGTGGGAACGGTCCGGGAAGGGAGCTGTTGTGGGTGTCTCGGTGTGGGGTACGGGAGCGTACCTGCCGGAACGAGTGGTGAGCAACGATGAGGTGGGCGCGCCGGCGGGTGTTGACGGAGACTGGATCCAGGCCAAGACGGCCATCCGGGAGCGACGCTGGGCGGCGCCTGAGGAAGCGACGTCGGATCTGGCGACGAAGGCCGCCTGGGCAGCGCTGGAGTCAGCTGGGTTGACGCCTGACGACATGCGTTACATCGTCGTGGCGACCTCCACCCCGGATCGTCCCCAGCCGCCGACAGCCGCATACGTTCAGCACAACCTCCAGGCGCGCAACGCGGCGGGTTTCGATATGAACGCGGTGTGCAGCGGCTTCGTCTTCGCGGCGTCGACGGTGGCACGGATGCTGCAGGCCACCGGTGGCTACGGGTTGGTGGTGGGCGCAGACGTCTACAGCCGTATCCTCAATCCGAAGGATCGACGCACCGTCATCCTGTTCGGCGACGGCGCCGGCGCGGTGGTGCTGGGCCCGGGAGAAGATCACCAGCACGGAATCATCGCCACGAGCCTGCATACGTTCGGAGCGTTGAACGACCACATCATGGTCCCGGCCGGAGGAAGCAGAATTCCGGCGGACGACAGCCATTTCGAGACGGGTCTGGCCTACTTCACGATGCAGGGCCGCAAGGTGAAGGACTTCGTCATGGAGGAACTGCCACCGCTCGTGGCCGACTTCATGGCTGAGTCCGGCGTGGATCCGCGAGACGTGAAGCACTTCATCCCCCACCAGGCGAACGGGATGATGCTCGACGACCTGGTCCCGGCATTGCATCTGGAGAACGCGACGACGCACCGCACGCTGGAGGCGTACGGCAACACGGGCGCCGCATCCGTCGGGATCACGCTGGATCAGGCGAGCCGAAGCGGCGCGCTGGTCAGGGGGGACCTGGTGTTCCTCGCAGGCTTCGGCGGGGGGATGGCAGCCGGTCTGGCCCTGTTGACGTGGTAGTCCTCCGTGGGAGGTGCCGCACAGCTCACATCCGTTCGGTGCCGGGTGGCCCGGATGGTCAGGTGCGGCTGCGTCGTGGTCGCCGTCGTGCTCAACGTCTGAGGAAAGCGGGCAGCTGTGCGAGTGCACCAGGAGAGTCGCGAGGCGCCCTCTAGCCTGAGCGCGGATCAGGTGTGGGCTGCGGTCCTGGCCGTCGGCGGTGACAACGGTTGGTACAGCGGTGAGCTCGACGCCCTGTGGCGCCTGAGGGGCTTGGCCGACCGGGCCCTGGGCGGTATAGGTATGCGGCGGGGACGACCGTCCCATGAGCTGCGACCTGGGGATCACCTCGACTTCTGGACCGTTCGCAGCGTCTGCCACCCGCAGCGGCGGCTCGAGCTCGTGGCGGACATGCGGCTGCCTGGTACGGCCGTCCTGACGTTGGAAGTGACCTCCCGTGGAGCCGGTGGCTGCACGCTGCGGCAGACGACGGAGTTCCAGGCGGCGGGAGCGCTGGGGTCGGCGTACTGGTTCTCGAGCCTGCCCGGACACCGGCTGGTGTTCCGCCGGCAGGTTCAAGCGTTCCTCAAAGCCGCGGAGCGAAACGCTGCGTCTCCCGGATCCGCGTCTCCCTGATGATCGGCCGGGCTCGGCCCTCAGTCCGATGGGTCCGGCACGGCCGCCGCGGATGAGCCGCCGAAGGTCAAGGTGGCATGCGCCAGGTTGGCGGCGCGCTGCCCCGAGACCAGCGCACCCTGGATGGAGGAGCTGTCGTAGTGGTCCCCGGCGGCGGTCACGGTGTCACTGATCCGCTGGTCTGAGCGGGGACGGAAGGGCGGGGGAAGAGCGGGCAGTGCCTCCGGTACGACGACCCGGCGCAGCACGGTCCAGTTGTCGCTCGGACAGCCGTAGATCTCGCTCAGATGCCGGCGCACGTGTTGCTCGTCGGCCTGGCCGTCGGGGCGGTCCAACAACGTGGTGGCCTGGACCAGGTGCCGGATGGCCAGCAGCGGGAACGGGTGCGGGTTCTCGGGCGCCTCGAAGTACCAGGTGATCAGGCCGTGCATGGCCGGGGGTGGGCGATGGGTGAGCGACGGTCCGGCGCTGGGGCCCGCCGCGACCACCACATGCCGGGCAGACAAGACGGCGTCGTCGGTATGCACTTGGCATCCACTGCCCTGCTCGGTGATGTCGTGCACCGGCGTGTTCAGCAGCGGCGATTGGGTCAGCCCGCCGGCCAGCTGCGCCGGCAGCGCGCCCATTCCTTCGGCGGGCAGGCTGGCCCGACTGAGGAGGAAACAGCGGGCCAACAGCCTCACAAAGTTGGCAGAGGTCTGGCCGTGGCTCTCCACAACGACCCCCGCCAGGAACGTGTCGAAGACTTCCTCGCGCAGCGCGCCGGTGAACCCGGCCTCATCCATGGACTGCGCCAGGGTGGTGTCGGGGCTGGTGAGCAGACGCTTCGGGTTGGTCATCGCCGGCAGCAGCCAACGGCCCAGGGCCGCCAACCGGACCGGGTCAAGGTAGCCGCTGGCCAACGTGTGGCGAACCCAGGTGGGGTGACGCGTGGGATCGGCCAGCACCGCCAGCCGATCCTCGCGGCGCACGATCACCCCCTCCCCGAACGGCTGCAAGCGCAGCGCTTCGGTGTCCACCCAGCGCCGGACGGCAGGGTAGGCCGGGATGAGGATGGCGAAGCCACGGTCTATCAGGAAGCCGTCGATCCGGTCCGTCCGCTGACGACCGCCGACACCGTCGGCTGCTTCCAGGACGGTCACCGAGTGACCCAGCTGCTCCAGTCGCAGAGCGCACCGCAATCCCGCGATCCCGGCCCCAACGACGACGACGTCCACGTCACTCATGCACTTGCCTCCTGCTCTGGCCACCCGCCGGACGGCGGTAGCCGCGGTCGATGCATCGGGGCGCCGCGACTCGCGGCCACGGACCCGGTTGCCGCCAAGTCCGTTCAGTCGAACCATTCAGTCGGCGGCCCGAGCGTCAGCAGACCTGCGAAGACGACGGCCACCAGGACCGCTCCGATCGCGGTCGACGGGAGGGGGCGCCGTAGCGCGACCGACACGACCCGTTCGTGGACTGCGGTGGGCGGCTGCGTGGTCAGTCGCCACGAGTCGCTGAGCAGGTCGTGGCGTTCGGCGTACCGCTCGAAGGGCAGCGTCGCATAGGGCAGGATCGCCGATCCGAGGCCCAGCAAGAACCGGCCCGGCGCCCACCGCTGATCCACCGAGATCAGCGCCGTCACCAGGCAGTAGCTGAGGAAGGCGAGGCCGTGCAGTCCACCTCCGACGCGCACGCCCCACTCGCCGACGTCCAGCACGTACTTGCCCAGCATCCCCAAGAGCAGCAGCGTCCAGGTCACCATCTCCGCGGTCGCGACCACTCGATAGAGGCGGGCGGGACGGGCGATCAGGGAGGACATGTCACCTTCCAGGATGGCGCGCGCCGTACGGATCCTGCGCGATGGCGCGGGGCGTGGACGCAGATAGCGTGCTCGGATGTGAACCCCCATTCTGCCATCGCCGCCCGTCCAACCCCACCGTGCCCCGATTCGGCCTCCATGCGCCGCCCCTGATCGCTGTCAGGCGGCGCACCCCGTGAACCCGTGGGGAATCGCTCGCGAGCACCTTCCGAGACACCACCTGACGCCCGGACTTCACGGGTGTGTCGGGTCTCTCCCATAGAACAGTCGCTCCGTGACCTGGCGTGCCCGACGGGCGGCGCGACGGTAGTTGTCGGCCAACTGGGGCCCCTCCCCGCCTGGGCGCAGGAGGATGCGCGAAATCCCCTCCAAGTCAAGCAGATCCGTCGGCAGCGAGTCCGTCGCACGACCCCGCCACAACATACCCGCGTCGCGGATCGCGGTCGCCAAAGCCCACGCGTCCGCCAGGATCTTCGCGTCCAGCGCCGCGACGAGACCCGCCGCGACGGCTGCCTCCAGCGCCGCCAGCGTCTGGGTGGTGCGCAGCCCGGGCACCTCGTGCGCGTGCTGCAACTGGACCAGTTGAACGGTCCACTCGACGTCCGACAGGCCACCCGGGCCCAGCTTCACGTGTCCCTTCGGGTCCGCGCCCCGCGGCAGTCGTTCCCCCTCCATGCGCGCCTTCAGTCGGCGGATGTCCCGCAACTGCGATTCGTCCAGGCCGCCCGGGCGATACCTCAGCGGATTCGCCAGCGCCATGAACTCCGCCGCCAACGCGGGATCCCCGGCGACCGGCCGGGCCCTCAGCAACGCGTGGAACTCCCACGTCTGCGCCCACCGCTCGTAGTAGCCGCGGTACCCGCCGATGGTTCGCGCCAGCGGGCCCGACTTGCCCTCCGGGCGAAGATCGGCATCCAGGTCCAGCTGAGGGTCCGGACCGGCCTCGCCCAGCATCCGCCGCACCTCGATGATCACCGCCGTGACCGCCTCGGCCGCCTCCGTCTCGTCGGCGCCTTCGTGCGGGCGAAAGACCGCCAGCACATCCGCGTCCGATGCGTAACACATCTCTTGCCCGCCAAAACTTCCCATCCCGATGAGCGCAATATCAGCCGCCACCGGCGCCCCGCAATCGATCCCGACCTTGGTCGTGGCGATGGACAAGGCGCACTCGACGAGCGCCTCTGACAGATCTGTCGCGGCGAGCGCCGCCTGCGCGAGGGACAACTCGCCCACCATGTCCGCCACGGAGATCCGGAAGAGCTCGCGGCGCCGGATCACGCGCACCGCCGTGATCGCGCCGGCCGCATCATCCTGGCGCCCGATCGCGGAGCGCATCGTCGCCAGGAGGCGCTCGCGAGACCGGGGCACCAGGCCGTCCGGTTCGCCCAGGACCCGCACCGCATCCGGCATCCGGACGAGCATGTCGCCTGCGAACCGGCTGCGAGCCAGCACGTGCGCGAGCCGCTGCGCCATGTGTCCCTCGTCGCGAAGCATCCGGGCGTACCAGGGCGTGCCGCCGAGGGACTCGCTCACCTTGCGGTAGGCGAGCAAGCCGGCGTCCGGGTCGGCCTCGTCGGCGAACCACCCCAGGATCACCGGCAGGAGCTGTCGGTGAATCGCCGCCGTGCGAGTGACCCCGGAGGTGAGGACGCCGATGTGCCGCAACGCGCCCACCGGGTCGCGGTAGCCCAGCGCGGCGAGCCGCTCGCGTGCGGCGCCCTCGGTCAGGCGCACTTCATCCGTGGTGAGCTTCGCCGCCGCCGCCAGCAACGGCCGGTAGAAGAGTTTCTCGTGGATGCGGCGAACCTCCAGGGACTCCTCCCGCCGCCGTTGGGAGACCTCCGCGGCCGGGTCGGTCCGGAATCCCAGCGCGCGCCCGAGTCGGCGCAGGTCCGCCTCGGACGTCGGCATGAGGTGGGTGCGTCGCATCCGGTGCGCCTGGATGCGGTGCTCGATGGCGCGCAGGAAACGGTACGCCGTGTCCAGCTTGGCCGCCTCCGCCCGACCCACGTATCCCCCGGCCGCCAGCGAACCCAGCGCCTCCAGCGTCGAGGCGGACCGCAGGGAGTCGTCGGCGCGACCGTGCACGAGCTGCAGCAGCTGCACGGAGAACTCCACGTCGCGCAGACCCCCGGGCCCTAGCTTGAGCTGCCGCGCGGCCTCCTTGGGCGGCAGGTGTGCCTCGACGCGGCGGCGCATCGCCTGGACGTCCTCCACGAAATGGTCCCGGCCCGCGGCCTGCCACACCAAGGGCAGCATGGCCCGCTCGTACGACGCCCCCACATCGCGGTCCCCGGCGAGGTGGCGCGCCTTGAGCAGCGCCTGAAACTCCCAGGTCTTGGCCCAACGCTGGTAGTACTGCAGGTGGCTCGCGACCGTCCGCACCAGGGGGCCATGCTTGCCCTCGGGGCGCAACGCGGCGTCCACCTGCCACAGTGAGCCTTCCCCCGTGGTGGCGGAGCACGCCCGCATGAGCGACGTCGCCAGGATCGTGGCCGCCGCAAGCGCGTCGTCCTCGGCCGCCCCGTCGGCTGGTTCGGCGACGAACACGACATCGACGTCCGAGACGTAGTTGAGCTCCCGCCCGCCGCACTTGCCCATCCCGATCACCGCAAGTCGCGTCCGCGCGCCCTCGGTGGGGTGCTCCTGCACCGCGATGGCCAGCGCAGCCTCCAGCGCCGCCGCCGCCAGATCCGCGAGGGCGGCCCCCACCTGCGGCAACACGGTGAGGGGGTCCGGCGCGGTCACGTCGAGGGCGGCGATCTCGAGCAGTTGCTCCCGGTAACCCACGCGGAGGGCGTCGTGGGCGCTGCGCTCCCCTCGCGCCGACGTCGACACCGCCGTCACGAGGTGCGCCACGCGCTCCTCCTCAGAGCGGGAACGGGCGTGCGCGACGGCTCGCCAGTGCCCGGGGTGGGCGGCCAGGTGATCGACGAGGGCGGCCGATGCCCCCAACACGCCCAGCAGCCGGTCGCGCTCGGGACCTGCGGCCGACAACGTGACGCGCAGTTCCGCGACATCCCCCGCCTCGGCGGCCGCGTCGAGGAGCCGCACCAGCCCCAACAGGGCGGCGTCGGGGTCGACCGTGTCGGCGAGCGCTTCGAGCAGCGTGTTCGCCTCAGCGGGCTCCTTCTCGCGTCGTACCGACGCTTCGTCGTCGTCCAGCAGGTCCGCGAGCGCCTCGCTGCGCAGCAGGGGTACGACACGGCCGACGTCAGCGAATCCCAGCCGTGCCAGATCGGCCTTCGACGGCTTCACAGGATAGGCAGGAGCTTGGCCAGCTCGTGCGGGGTGACCTGCGCGCGGTACTCCCGCCACTCGGCCTGTTTGTTGCGCAGGAACACCTCGAAGAGTTGCTCTCCCAGCGTCTCCGCGACCAGCTCGCTGCGCTCCATCGCCACGATCGCCGAGTGCAGCGACGTCGGTAGCGCCTTGATGCCCAGCGCGTCCCGCTCGCGGGGGGTCAGCCGCCACACGTCGTCTTCGGCCTCCTCGCCCAGCTCGTACTCCTCCTCAACACCCTTCAATCCCGCGGCGAGCAGGACGGCGAACGCCAGGTACGGGTTGCAGGCGGGGTCCAGCGAGCGGACCTCGATCCGGGTGCTGTTGCCCTTGACCGGCTTGTACATGGGCACGCGCACCATGGCCGAGCCGTTGTTGTGGCCCCAGCACAGATAGGCCGGGGCTTCGTCGCCCGCCCACAGCCGCTTGTAGCTGTTGACCCACTGGTTCGTCACCGCGGTGATCTCGGCGCCGTGGGTGAGAATGCCGGCCATGAACTGCCGCGCCACCTTGCTGAGCTGGTAGCGCGCCCCCGGCTCGAAGAACACGTTGCGCTCGCCCTCGAAGAGCGACAGATGCGTATGCATCCCGGAGCCCGGCCAGTCCTGCAGCGGCTTGGGCATGAACGAGGCGAACAAACCCCGCTCGAGGGCCACCTCCTTGATCACCGACCGGAACGTCATGATGTTGTCCGCCGTCGTCAGCGCGTCGGCGTGGCGTAGGTCGATCTCGTTCTGACCCGGCGCCGCCTCGTGGTGGCTGAACTCCACCGGGATGCCCATCGACTCCAGGATCGTGATCGCCGTGCGCCGGAAGTCTTGCCCCTCGGCGTGCGCCGAGTGGTCGAAGTAGCCGGCGTGATCGATCGGTTCCGGCGGCTGACCAGGCAGCCAGCCCGGCTTGAACAAGAAGAACTCGATCTCGGGGTGCGTATAGAAGCTGAACCCTAAATCCGCGGCCTTGGCCAGGGCCCGACGCAGCACGTGGCGCGGGTCCGCCGCGGAGGATGATCCGTCCGGAAGCAGGACGTCGCAGAACATGCGGGCGACACCCGGCGGGCTGTCGCGCCAGGGCAGGATCTGGAACGTACTCGCGTCGGGCCGCACCAGCATGTCCGACTCCGTGACCCGCGCGAACCCCTGGACGGCGCTGCCGTCGAAACCCAAGCCCTCCTCGAACGCCCCCTCCAACTCGGTGGGGGCCACGGCCACCGATTTCAGCGTGCCGAGGACATCCGTGAACCACAGTCGTATGAAGCGGATGTCACGCTCCTCGAGGGTTCGCAGCACAAACTCCTCTTGACGGTCCATGCCGCGATCTTGCCCTACCACGCGTCGCGACCGGCGGCAGATGCCTCACCGTGACCTGGGTCAGGGTCACGGGTCGGGAAACGGGCGTCGCGCGTTGTGAAACACCACGAAAACGTGATGAGCTGGGGTTCCCGGTATTCGCGCTGCATCCTCGGGCTGCATCACCGACGGCGGCGCGTCATCGAAGGTCATGACGTGAGGAGCAACGATGACCAACACAGAGGCGGACGCGACGCCGTCCGACACCATGCCCCAGGACACCATCGAGGTGGTCCAGCACGTCCCCCGCCCCCTCGGGGAGGTCTGGGCCCGGCTCACGCAGCGCGAGGGCATCGAGGCGTTCCTGGGTGAGGGAGCCATGCTCGGCACCAAAGGCGACCCGTGGCGCGCTGCCGACGGGACGTACGGGGTGCTTCGTAGCTACCATCCCGAGCAGCAGATCCGCGTGTCCTGGCACGCCAGCGCCGACGCCGTCAACACGCTGGTCGACCTACAGATGCGACCCGAGGGCGAGGGGACGGTTCTCACCCTGCGCCACCAGCATCTGACCGACGACCTGGACCGCGCCGCGCTCACCGCCCGTTGGGACGCTGCCCTGCGTCGACTCACCGAGGCCTGATTCGGCGACTCCGCTGACGATCGAGTTCCCCCACCGCACGGCGAAGGCGCCTCCGACAGTTCCAGGGCTCCTTCGCCGCTTCGGCGGGCGGTTGTCAGGACTCGTCCTCGCCCTCTTTCCAGCGTCGGTCCTCTTCATCCCAGGCCTCGGTACGCTTGCGCGCCGTGTCCAGGGCCTGCTGCGCCTCCTCGCGAGTGTCGTACGGACCGAGTAGGTACGCCTTGCGCGAGGTCTCCTCGTTCTGCTCGACCTCGCCCGTCACGACGTTGAACCAGTACTTCATCCCGCCGCCTCCTTGATGCCGCCGTGTGCTGACGCGGGGTACGAGTGCGGGCTGCCGCTGTGACACGATCGCGGCATGTTGTTTCGTACCCGCGCCGCCCCATCAGTGAAACCGGGCCTGATCGGCCCTCCGCTGCCGGTGCCCGCAAGCATTGCCTGCCCACCCTACGTCGGCAAGGCCGCCCCGGAGCCGTACACCGGCAGTGAGGTAAAGGACGACGAGACCATCGAGCGGATGCGTCGCGCGGGCCAGTTGGCCGCACAGGCGTTGGCGGCAGGTGGCGCAGCCGTCGCACCCGGGGTGACCACGCAGGAGCTCGACCGCGTGGTCCACGAGTTCCTCTGCGACCGAGGGGCCTACCCCAGCCCGCTCAGCTATCGAGGGTTCCCGAAGTCGCTGTGCACGAGCGTGAACGAGGTCATCTGCCACGGAATCCCCGACGACCGCCAGCTGGTCGAAGGCGACATCGTCAACCTCGACGTGACGTGCTACCTGGACGGAGTGCACGGGGACACCAACGCGACGTTCGCGGTCGGCGAGATCGACAAGGAGTCGGCCCAGCTGATCGAGGTGACGGCCGAGTGCCTGCGCCGCGGCATCAAGGCCGTGCGGCCAGGCAGGCCCATCAACGTGATCGGTCGCGTGATCGAGAGCTACGCGCGCCGGTTCGGCTACGGGGTGGTGCGGGACTACACCGGTCACGGCATCGGCACGGCTTTCCACTCCGGACTGATCGTCCCGCACTACGATGCGGCCCCGGACTACGGGGACCTCATGCTGCCGGGGATGACGTTCACGATCGAGCCGATGATCAACCTGGGCACTGCGGACTGGAATGTCTGGGACGACCAGTGGACCGTGGTCACGAAGGATCTGCGCCGCTCTGCCCAGTTCGAACACACGCTTCTTGTCACGGAGTCAGGCGCAGACGTCCTCACTTCCCCTTGAGCGCCGCTATGGTCGCCCCATGACTCGCACCTTCCCCTTGGGCATCGACATCGGCGGTAGCGGCGTGAAGGGGGCACCGGTCGACCTGGACGTGGGCGATTGGGCCGAGGAGCGGTTGCGGATCGACACGCCGCGGCCCGCCACCCCGGAGGCCGTCTTCGACGTGGTCGAGGAGATCGTCGCCAACTACGCGCACCTGATCGGCGATACGCCGCTCGGGGTCACAGTGCCTGCCGTGGTCCGCCACGGGGTCGTGGAATCTGCGGCGAACATCGATCCCTCCTGGATCGGGGTCGCGGCTGAGACGGAGCTGATCCGCCGTCTCGGACGCCCCGTGCGGGTACTCAACGACGCCGACGCGGCGGGCGTCGCGGAACTGCGCTACGGGGCGGCGCAGGGGATCTCCGGAACGGTGCTCGTCGCCACGCTCGGGACAGGCATCGGCTCAGCCCTGTTCGTGGACGGCGTTCTTCTGCCCAACGCAGAGCTCGGGCACCTGGAGATCGATGGGTGCGACGCAGAAAAGCGGGCGTCGGCGGCGGTCCGCAAGACCGAGGACTTGAGCTGGGAGCAGTGGGCGGCGCGACTGCAGCGCTACTTCAGCCACGTCGAGATGCTGTTCTCTCCTGACCTGATCGTCATCGGCGGCGGTGTCTCGCGGAAGTCGACGATGTTCATGCCCCTGCTGAGCCTGAAGGCCCCCGTCGTCCCGGCCCAGCTTCGAAATCGGGCGGGCATCATCGGCGCGGCCCTGCACGCCACGCAGCGCGCGTAGCTCGCGGACCGTCACTCCAAAGCTCATCGCGCGCGCCGCTCCGGCCGCCAAGCCCCCAGGTGTCTGGCGAACATTCGTACAGGTCGGACAGGATCGCCCTCGGGATGCTCCGCGCGGCAGTGCGCCTACGATGGGCCGGTGGAGTTCCTCAACGGGCAGCGACCGACGCACGATCTCACGTACAACGACGTGTTCATGGTCCCGGCGCGCAGTGCCGTCGGCTCCCGCTTAGACGTGAACCTGACCACCCCCGACAAGGTGGGCACCATGCTGCCGCTCGTGGTGGCGAACATGACGGCCGTCGCGGGGCGGCGCATGGCCGAGACGGTCGCCCGCCGTGGCGCCATCGCAATCGTTCCGCAAGACATCCCGACCGCGACCGTCGAGGAGACGGTCGCGAAGGTGAAGAGCGCTCACACGGTGTTCGAGACGCCCATCACGGTCTCCCCCCAGACTCCGGTGGCCTCGGTGCTCGCGCTCATCGGCAAGCGGGCGCACCGGGCCGCGGTCGCGGTCGACGGCGATCGTCCGGTCGGGATCGTCACCGAGAGCGACTGCCTCGACGTGGACCGCTTCGCGACGGTCAGCGAGGTGATGAGCACCGACATGGTCACGCTCTCCCCCGGCGGCGACCTGGACGAGGCGTTCGAGGTGCTGACCGGGCACCATCTGGACCTGGCGCCCGTCGTCGACGGCGACCGCCTCCTCGGGGTCCTCACCCGCACGGGCATCCTGCGGTCGGCGATCTACTCCCCGGCCCTGGACCCCGATGGTCGCCTGATGATCGGCGCTGCCGTCGGTATCAACCGCGACGTGCGCGGCAAGGCGGCCCAGCTGCTGGAGCAAGGCGTGGACCTGCTCGTCGTGGACACGGCGCACGGCCATCAGGAGCGCATGTTGGAGGCGCTCAAGGCGGTGGTCTGCGTCCGCGATCAGTTCGCCGCCGCGACCGGACGGCGGGTGCCCATCGCGGCGGGCAACGTCGTTTCCGCCGAGGGGACGCGCGACCTCGTCGCCTCGGGTGCGGACATCGTCAAGGTCGGCGTCGGCCCGGGGGCCATGTGCACGACCCGCATGATGACCGGGGTGGGGCGCCCACAGTTCTCGGCGGTGCTTGAGTGCTCTGTCGCCGCCAAGGAGTACGGGGCGCACGTGTGGGCGGACGGCGGTGTGAAGTACCCGCGGGATGTGGCGCTCGGTCTGGCCGCCGGGGCGGCCAGCGTCATGATCGGCAGCTGGTTCGCTGGCACCTACGAGTCGCCCGGCGACCTCCTGCGGGACGCCCACGGGCATCTTTACAAGGAGAGCTTTGGCATGGCGTCGGCGCGGGCCGTGCGCAACCGCACCAAGGAACAGAGCCACTTCGCCCGAGCCCGCTCGGCCTTGTTCGAGGAGGGCATCTCCAGCTCGCGGATGTACCTGGACCCGCAGCGCTCTGGCGTGGAGGACCTGATCGACCAGATCATTTCAGGCGTGCGCAGCGCGTTCACGTACGCCGGGGCCGCCACGATCGGGGAGTTTCATGCCCGCGTCGTGGTGGGCCTGCAGGGAACAGCGGGCTACGACGAAGGCCGCCCGCGCCACACCTCGTGGTGAGCCTCCCCAACGGCGTCCCGGCCGGCGATCATCGTCACCGACATGGAGCTTGTTGACCCCAACCGCGGTGTTCACCGGGAACCCCGTGAGGCGAGCCGACGGACCGCGACGACGAGGCTCGCTCAGGGTGCCAGCACCGCCGCGCACGTCGCCCCCAGTTCGTACGCGGCGTCCCGGTCCGTGTCGGTGACGTCGCCGAGCACCTCCAGCGGCTGCGCCACCGCACGCCAGCCGAGCGCCGCGATGATCGACTCCACGGAGCGCACTGCTCCCCCAGTGTCATAGCGACCGTGCACCAGTAGACCGTAGGGACGGCCGCGGGTGCCGGTCGAGGCAGCCTGCCCGGTCGCGTCGAGTGCGCCACCGATCGCGAGGAAGGTGCTGTCGAAGACGTGCTTGAGCGCCCCGGACATGTATCCGAAGTTAGCGGGCGTGACCAGGAGGTACCCGTCGGCTCCCGCCAGCGTCTGGGCGCCCGCCTCGCCGCGCGCGAACGCCAGCGCGTCGACCGCGGTGACCTCGACTCCGCTGATGTCCTCGCACGTGGCGCCCTGCAGCGCGGCGGCGAGCAGCGCCCGCACTCCGTTCGTGGGCGCGTGGTGGACGATGAGCAGGGTCGGCATCTGTCCAGCGTATGGGCCTAGGCGCGGGGGTACGCCCGATTTGCGCGCCGTGTCCCACGCACCGATAGTCGGGTGATGGCTACGCGAAACACCTCTGGCGGCACAACGGCCAGGACAGACGTCATCCCAGCGCGCTGACCAGGGTGGTGTCTGGTGCGTGTCCGAGCGGGGGGCGACCCGTGAACCCACAGGTGCGGGTCGGCACGTCCGGCTGGAGCTACGACCACTGGACCGAGGTCCTGTACCCCCCTGGCCTCCCGGCGCGAGACCGACTCGCCGCGTATGTGCGTGAGTTCGACACCGTAGAACTCAACGCCAGCTTTTATCGATGGCCGCGGGAGGTGACTTTCGCCTCCTGGCGGCGGCGATTGCCGCCGGGGTTCGCGATGACGGTGAAAGCGCCGAGAGGCTTGACCCACGCCCGGCGGCTTTACGCCCCCGAACAGTGGTGCGAACGGATCGCCGTCAGCTGGGACGCGCTCGACGACCGGCGCGGAGTATTGCTCGTCCAGCTGCCGCCGACCATGGAGCGCGACGACCGCCGGTTGGCGTACTTCCTCGACGCTCTCCCCTCACGTGTTCCAGTCGCCGTCGAGCTGCGCCACGTCAGCTGGCAATGCGATGACGTTTTCGACCTGCTGGAGAGGCACAGGGCCGCCTACGTCGTGCTCTCCGGCGCCCAGCTGCCGTGCGTACTGCGCGCGACCGCCCCGTTCGTCTACGTGCGACTTCACGGGCCGGACCATCAGCATCTGTACGGAGGGTCCTATTCCGACACGGACCTGCACTGGTGGGGCGAGCGCATCCGGGAATGGCACGGCGCAGGACACGACGTCTATGCGTACTTCAACAACGACGGGCACGGACACGCGGTGCGCAACGCGCGAACCTTGCGCGCGATCCTGTGAAGCGACGAAGGCCGTCGGCGGCGAGCTCCGGCCGAGGACGTCCAGCGCCTGCCCTTCACGGGAGGGCGGATGAGTCGGCCGATACGCCGGGTTCTGTCGAAGGCGGTCATCCATCTCGGGTGACTGTTGCCAGGCACCTCTAGCGACCTACCCGTGCGCTCGGGCGGGCAGCCCTCGGGCGCGCACTGTCTGGTCTTGCTCCGGGTGGGGTTTGCCGAGCCGCCCCCGTCACCGGGGGCGCTGGTGGTCTCTTACACGCACCGTTTCACCCTTACCCGCCCCTCCGGTCGCCCGGTGGGGGCAGGCGGTCTGTTTCTCTGTGGCACTCCTCCCGCGGGTCACCCCGGGTGGTTGTTAGCCACCACCCTGCCCTGTGGAGCCCGGACGTTCCTCGGCGGCAGACCCTACCGGCAAAGTGCCCGGGGGTGGCTGCCGACGCGACCGCCTGGCCGACTCATCCGCACGGCTCAGTCTAGCCGCCATCGGCTCACCTTCCGTCGCGCCACCCCATCGCCGTGAACTGTGCAAGAGCCGCAGCGACGACCGCGGCCACGCCGTCTTCGTCGTGGTGCGGGGCCACGGCCGACGCAGCCCCCAGGACGTCCGGGTGGGCGTTGGCGACCGCGAAGGCCGTTCCGGCCCAAGCGAACATCGGCAAGTCGTTGGGCATGTCCCCGAACGCCCACACCTGCTCGCGGGGCACCCCTCGCTCCGCGCACCACCGCGCCAGAGCGTCGGCCTTGCTGACGTGGGGAGGGGTCAGCTCGAGAAGGCCGACGGCGCCGGAGTAGGCCAGGTGTGCGCCGCCGCCCACGACGTCTGCGGCGACCTCGTACAGGTTGTCGGCGTCGACTCCTTCGCCGCGCCCGAGGACCTTGCCGACCGGCTCGTCCCGTGCTTCCGCGAGCCAACTCTCCAGGCTGTCCACGGCGAGTCCCGGGTCGTAGGCTGGATCGGCCTCGAAGTGGCGGTCGCGGACCATCCGGCGAGCCGTCTCGACCGCCCAGTGCATGTGAGGGAACGCCTCCCGCAGCCGGGTCACGAGCGTCGCCGCGCGGATCGGGTCGAACGCGTGCGATTCCAGCACGGTGAGATTCGACAGGTCGACGACGAAGGCTCCGTTGCAGGCGAGCACGACACCGCCAGGTACCCGCATCTCCGTCAGACTCCGCAGCCACCGCGGCGGCCGCGCCGTAACCAGCACGTACAACCCTCCCGCCGCCACGTACGCCTCCAGCACGGCGGCCGTACGGTCTGAGATCGCGCCGGCCGCGTTGAGCAGCGTGCCGTCGAGGTCGGTGGCGATCAC
>CAJDVG010000016.1_pt1 | contig 38240 bp, 31 predicted proteins | sample 7391321 | NCBI WGS metagenome assembly CAJDVG01 (sample SAMEA7055706, study PRJEB34461) | soil metagenome | biome: terrestrial ecosystem; feature: Peninsula; material: soil | place: Antarctica | collected 2016
CTCTGTCGCCGGGACGGCGGCCCACGCGGCGTTCTGGCGGATCACGACCGGTCTTGCGACGACCTGTCCACACCCCCGCTCCGGCAGCGCTCGTCCACAGCCGTACCGCGCCGGGCCCATCCCGGACGTCTCGGTTCTGCTGTGCTCGCCCTCGTGAGTGCACGAAAACCACGCGAAGGGGAGCGGGCCGATGACGACGATGCGAGTGGACGCCGACGCCATGAGTCAGGCGGGTCACGGCCTGAGGCGTGTCGGACATGACTGCGCCGCGGAGGCGGCCGGCGTGGTGGCGGCGCTGTCGATGCTGGCCGCCGCGAGCCGGGACCCCCAGGTGCTGACCGCGGCGCTGAGCGCCGGTCGGCGATGGGGCGCATCTCTCGCGCGCTGCGGCGCGGCGGTCGGAGCCCTCGGCGCGGCAGTGGAGGGCGCCGGAGGCGCGTACGCGTCCTGCGAGGCGTCCGCCGCGTCCGGTTTCCGGGCACTGGGCGCACTCGACGGGTGGCTGCAATGATCGCGCTGCTCGGCGATGTCGGCGAGGTGCGTCGTACCGCGGGACTGCTGCGGCAGCGTGGGTCCGGCCTGGAGGCGCATGCGGACGAGGTATCTCGCGCGGCCGCCGTGCTGGGTTCTGCGTGGAGCGGCGCTGCCTCGATGGCTTTCGGTGGCGCCGCCGCAGGGGTACGGCGCGGCGCGGTGGCGGCCGCGGGGGAGTTGCGCGTGCTGGCGGAGGCATCGATGCGGTACGCGGATCACCTGGAAGACGCCCAAACGCAGCTGGGCGCCCTGGCCCGTCACGAGGCACGAGCGCTGCAGCCGTCGCTCGGGTCGGTGGCGTGGCCCAACCTGGGCGACGACCGCGCGCAGGCTGTGGCGCAGGATCACGGCGAAGGACGAGCCCGGTTGGCGGCAGTGCAGGCGGTCGCCGACGCGCATCGGCGGGCCACCCAGGACCTCGCGCGGGCCCTGCGCGACAGCGATCCCGAGGCGGCCATCCCCGCCGCGCTCGCCGACGTCGCGGAGGCCTGGGAGTTGAGGGGGATCGCCAAGGATGGGGTGCAGGTCGTCTCGCGGGGACTGGCCACCGCGGCCCTGTGGCGGTCCGCCGCGACGTTGGGGGCCATCCACCGGGTCGCCGGCGGCGCCCCGCTGCTGGCGGGCGGTCGGGTGGCAGCGTCCGCTGCTGCGGCCCGTGGTCGGGCAGTCGCAGCGTTGCAGCAGCTCCACGGGGGTCCGTTCCGTCCCGGGGTGATCGGTGCGGCGCGCACCGTCGTCGGCAAGGTCGGACTCGGGGCGACGCTCGTCAGCGGGACGAGCGACCTCGTGCGGGGCGACCGCGAACACGACGGCGCACGCTCGGTCGCGACCCGGGTCATGGGCGGCGTGGGCGCCGCCGGGTCTGGGGTGCTGCTCGCGCAGGGTTTCGGCGTCGCGGTGGCGGGCGGTCCGGTGACGCTAGCGATCGCCGGGACGGCCGTGACCGCCTACGGCGCGTGGAAGCTGGGCACCTCCATCTACGACCATCGGCAGGCGCTCGCCCGGGCGGCCACGGCGAGCGTGAGCCGCGGCGCCGAGGCGGCCCGCGCGGCCGGCCGGCGCCTCGAGCGCGCCAACGGCGACGCGGGGCGACGGCTCGGTGATTCTGTGAGGTCCGTGGGGGAAACCTTCCGGGGTGTCGGTGAGAGACTTGACGGAGCGCGCGGCATGTTCGCCCGCCCGGTGGCGATGCCGTCGTGATTGCCGCCGACGGGGTGTCCGACACGGTGCGGTGGCTGGTTGACCTGACCGACGACGAGCTGAGTGCGCTGCAGGGGCCACAGCACGGGGTGGTTCTCCTCCCGACCCTCGTGGCACCCGACGCTCCAACGCCTGGGGCCCGCCGCGCCGCCCTGCGAGGTCTCGCAGCCCGCGGCCTGATCGCGCTGGCCGAGCTGACTGACGGCGCGCTGGCCGCCGAGCCGCACCAGACGCTGGCCGACCTGCTTCTCGTGCGCGAGGAACCCGAGGCGCTGTTGGTCGTCCACCGCGTGCGGGCACGACCAGAGGGCGCCGACGCGCTGCTGAGGTACGTGTTCGCCGCCGGGCCGCTGGTCCTGGTCGAGGACGTCAACGCGGTCGGCATCCACCGTTTCGGCACGGCATCCCGCGCTGCGCTGCCCGCGGTGCTCACGGATTATTTGGCGACCGACGTGCCGCCCGTACCGCCGGGCGTCTCGGGTGGCGGATGGCCCGAGGCGCTCGAGATGGACGATGAGGACCACGAGACACTGCTCGGCGGGTCGCTCGTCGCCGTCGACATCGTGGCGCGACCGCCGGGTCCGTTCGGACCGAACCCGGCCGGTGTCGCTCACGCGCTGTTCGTCCTGCCGGGGGCGACGTACGTCGGCGAGGCCCCGATCGGCGAGCGACCCGGCCACCTACGGCGCGTGGACGAGGAAGTGGGCGCCTTTGCGGCCGGGCTTATCGCTGGATCGCGGGGCTGCCGAGGGGGACTGCGTGGGCGACAATCGACAGCATGAACGGGCGGGATCGAGCATGAGAAGGCGACGCGACGTAGCCATCCTGGGGTCCACCGGGTCGATCGGTACTCAGGGCCTCGATGTGATCGCACGCAACCCAGACTCCTTCAGGCTGGTGGCGTTGGCGGCGGGAGGTTCGGATCTGCGGCTGCTGGCCGCGCAGGCCGTGGCCCACCGGGTGCCGCGGGTCGCTGCCGCGCGTGGCAGCGAGCAGGAGGTGGGGTCCGCGATCGCGGCGGAGGCGCGGTGCCGCGCGGTCCGCGGGTACACACCCGAGGTGCTTGTCGGCGTCGATGCGGCCACAGAGGTGGCCGGCGGCGACGCCGACGTCGTGCTCAACGGCATCACCGGGTCGATCGGCTTGCTGCCCACCCTGGCGGCGTTGCGCGCCGGGACCGTCCTCGCCCTGGCCAACAAGGAGTCGCTGATCGTCGGCGGTCCCGTCGTCCAGGCGGCCGCTCGGCCCGGTCAGATCGTGCCGGTGGACTCCGAGCATTCAGCACTCGCGCAGTGCCTTCGGGGAGGCCGCGCCGACGAGGTGCGTCGGCTGGTGCTCACGGCGAGCGGGGGTCCGTTCCGGGGCCGGACCCGCGCGCAGCTGGCCGATGTCACCCCGGAGCAGGCCCTGGCCCATCCGACGTGGGACATGGGGCGCGTCGTGACGACGAACTCGGCGACGCTGGTCAACAAGGGCCTGGAGGTCATCGAGGCGCATCTGCTGTTCGGGTCGTCGTCCACCCGCAGTCGATCGTGCACTCGATGGTGGAGTTCGTGGACGGTTCGACCCTCGCCCAGGCGAGCCCGCCGTCCATGCTCATCCCCATCGCCCTCGGTCTCGCCTGGCCCGACCGGGTCGCTGACGCTGCCCCGCCGTGCGATTGGACGCAGGCCCAGTGCTGGCAGTTCGAGCCGCTCGACGACGAGGCGTTCCCCGCCGTCGCGCTCGCCCGCCGGTGCGGGCAGACCGGTGGCACACTCCCGGCGGCCTACAACGCGGCCAACGAGGAATGCGTCGAGGCGTTCCACGAGCGACGCATCGCGTTCACCGACATCGTCGACACGGTCGCCCGCGTCGTGGACGACTGGTCCGAGCACCTTGCCGGGCAGAATCCGCTGCTCGACGGCTCCCGGGCTACGGCCGGGAGTGAATCCGCCGATCTGGACGTTGCGCAGGTGTTGGCCGCGGAGAGTTGGGCCCGGGCTAGGACCCACGACGTGCTCGACACCGACCACCCATTCGGTACGACGCTCGGAGGAACCGCGTGACGAGGAACCACGTGACACGAGGGCGGGAGCCGTCATGATGTACGTGCTCGGGGTGCTGGTCCTCGCCCTTGGAGTGGGGGTCTCGATCGCCCTTCATGAGCTGGGCCACATGATCACCGCCAAGAAGTTCGGGGTCAGGTGCCCGCAATACATGATCGGGTTCGGCCCCACCGTGTGGAGCAGGACGCGCGGTGAGACCACGTACGGGGTCCGGGCGGTCCCGCTCGGCGGTTTCGTGCGGATGATCGGGATGTACCCGCCGAAACCTGTCGTTGCTCGGTCCGACTCGCGCCCCGTGGAGCGGCCCTCTGCGGGCGGCGCCGTAGCGGTCGACGAGGGAACGTCGGGCGGCCGTTGGTCGGCCATGATCGAGGACGCGCGGGCACGCAGCCTCGAAGAGATCGGCGACGGCGACCGCGACCGGGTTTTCTACCGGCTGAGCGCGCCCCGCAAGCTGGTCGTCCTGCTCTGCGGGCCGTTGGCGAACCTCGGGGTGGCGGCCCTGCTGATCGCCGGCATCGTCACGATCTACGGCCAGGCCGTGCCCACGGACGGCACCGTGGTCACCTCGGTGGTCCAGTGCGTGCGCCCTCTCTCCAGTGACGCGGCGACGGACACGAAGACGCCGTGCTCGGCGACCGACGCACCTTCTCCCGCGGCCGCCGCCGGCCTCGCGCCGGGGGACGAGATTGTCGCCATCGACGGGGTCCCGGTCGCTCGTACCGCCGACATCGCCAGCGCGATCCGGCCCAAAGCAGAGCAGGCGGTCCGTCTCGACATCGTGCGGGACGGCGTGTCGCAGACGCTCACGCTGACTCCGATCGAAGGGACGCTGCCGGTCTACGACGACCAAGGCAACCCGCAGACCGGCCCGGGAGGAGCCGTGCTGACCGAACGGGCGGGCTACGTCGGAATGACGAATGCGCAGAACAGCGCCCTCGAACGGCAGCCGATCACGGCCGTGCCCGGCGTGGTCGCCCGTGGCGTCTCGGACACGGCCGGCGTCATGCTGCGGTTGCCGCAAAAGATGGTGGACGTATGGAACGCGGCGTTCGGAACGTCCGAGCGCGATCTCAACGGTCCGATCTCCGTGGTCGGTGTCGGGCGCATCGCCGGCGAGGCGGCTGACGGGCAGATCGCGTTCTTGAAGACGCCCGGACAGACGGTCGTGTTCCTGGTTGGCCTCCTCGCCTCCCTCAACCTCGCGCTGTTCGTGTTCAACCTGTTGCCGCTGCTGCCCCTCGACGGTGGCCACGCGGCCGGCGCGATCTGGGAAGGTGCGCGTCGTCAGGTCGCGCGACTGCGCCGCCGGCCCGATCCCGGCTACGTCGACGTCGCCAAGGGCCTGCCGGTGACCTACGCCATGACGATGCTGCTCGTCGGCATGTTCGTGCTGCTGATCTACGCAGACATCGTCAAACCCGTGAAGTTCTGAACACGCCGGTCGAGTTCTGAACACGGGTGCGGAGCTGAGATACTGATGCACATGACGGTCGACCTCGGCATTCCTGACGTGACGGCGCCCGACGGCGGGAAGACCCTGTCCCCGCGTCGAGCGTCTCGCCGTATCCGCGTCGGCACGGTCGAGGTCGGGGGCGGGGCGCCGGTGTCCGTGCAGTCGATGACGACGACGATGACCTCCGACGTCGACGCCACGCTGCAACAGATCGCCGAGCTCACGGCGGCGGGCTGCGACATCGTCCGAGTCGCGTGCCCCAGCCAAGACGACGCCGACGCGCTGTCGGCGATCGCGAAGTCCAGCCAGATCCCGGTCATCGCCGACATCCACTTCCAGCCCAAGTACGTGTTCGCTGCCATCGAGGCCGGCTGCGCCGCGGTGCGCGTCAACCCCGGCAACATCAAGGCGTTCGACAACCAGGTGAAAGCGATCGCTCGGGCCGCCACGGACCACGGGGTATCCCTGCGGATCGGCGTCAACGCGGGCAGCCTCGACAAGCGGCTGCTCGCCAAGTACGGCTCGGCCACCCCGGAGGCGCTCGTGGAGTCGGCCGTGTGGGAAGCGAGCCTGTTCGAGGAGCACGACTTCCACGACTTCAAGATCTCGGTGAAGCACCACGACCCGGTCACCATGATCCGTGCGTACGAGCTGCTCGCCGCGCGCGGCGACTGGCCGCTGCACTTGGGGGTGACGGAGGCCGGCCCCGCTTTCCAGGGAACGATCAAGTCCGCGGTCGCCTTCGGCCACCTGCTGGCCCAGGGGATCGGCGACACGATCCGGGTGTCCTTGTCGGCGCCACCTGTGGAGGAGGTCAAGGTCGGCCAGCAGATTCTGGCCTGCCTCGGGCTCAAGGAGCGCCAGCTGGAGATCGTGTCGTGCCCCTCCTGCGGGCGCGCCCAGGTGGACGTCTACACCCTCGCCGAGCAGGTGACGGCCGGACTGGAGGGGCTGACCGTGCCGCTGCGGGTCGCCGTCATGGGGTGCGTTGTGAATGGACCAGGCGAGGCCCGCGAGGCCGACCTGGGGGTCGCGTCCGGCAACGGCAAGGGCCAGATCTTCGTGCGCGGCCAGGTGGTGACGACCGTTCCCGAGTCACGAATCGTCGAGACGCTGATCGAGCACGCGATGGCGCTCGCCGAGGAGATGGGTGCGGCGGGCGCAGAAAACCCGGAAGGAGCGCCTCCCCCCGGACCCATCGTGACGGTCGGCGGGTGAGCATCTCCTCGGCGGCGCGCGGCTTGCTGCGAGCCCGAGCCGTGCGGCCCGTGGGTGGGGCCGATCGCGCGGCCGCACTGGAGATCTGCGCGCGCGACCCCGTCGCGAACTGCTATGTCGCCGCCCGGATGGAGGAGGTCGACCTCGATCGTTCCCGCGGCGCCTTGCTGGGCTACTATCCGGCGGGCACGCTGGAGTCGTTGTGCTGGGCGACCGCCAACCTGATCCCTGTGGAGTGCGACGAGGCCGCGGCGTCGGCGTTCGCCGACAAGCTCCGACGCTCGCAACACCAATTCTCCTCGATCTTCGGCCCGGGTCCGCAGGTCGCCCACCTGTGGGACGACCTGCGACCGTGGTGGCGGCGCCCCCAGGAGGTCCGTGCCCGCCAGCCGCTGCTCGTGATCGGCCCCCATGAGGCGCTGGGCGTCGTCCCCGACCCACGGGTCCGGCCCGCGGAGGTCGACGAGCTCGAGGTGCTGATCCCGGCGGCCGCCGCCATGTTCACCGAGGAGATCGGCTACCCCCCGTTCACCGACCGAGCGGGAGAGTCCGGCTACCGCTACGCGGTGCGCGGACTCCTCGTACGCCAGAGGGCATACGTGATCGTCGAGGATGGCCGCGTGGTCTTCAAAGCCGACCTGGGCTCGGTGGGCGTGGGCGCGGGGCAGATCCAAGGCGTCTGGGTGGATCCAGAGTTCCGGGCCCAGGGCATCGCCGCGCCGGCGATGGCGCGCGTCGTCGAGCTCGTCCGTCGGGAGGTCGATTGGGTGAGTCTTTACGTCAACGAGTACAATCTGCCGGCGATGCGCACCTATGAGCGGGTGGGCTTCTGGAGCGCCGGCCTGTTCGCTACCGTGCTCTTCTGAAAGGGCAGCTGCACTCTGTCGAGAAGGCGGCCTCCGCCGGGTCCACCGGGTGTGTACGGGGCGTGTGAGAGCGCGTGCGGGGCGGCGGGACAGCGGCTCATGGCGCTACCGATATCGTGGGGCCCGGCCGTTCATCCTCGTGAGCTGGCCCGCGAGAGCCCCCGAAGGAGAGCCCCGTTGAGCGTCCTGCGCCTGTCGACCCTGTTCCTGCGGACCTTGCGCGAGGACCCGGCCGACGCCGAGCTGCCGGGCCATCGCCTGCTCGTGCGCGCGGGCTACATACGTCGCGCCGCGCCGGGCGTCTACACGTGGCTGCCATTGGGCCTACGGGTGCTGCGCAAGGTGGAGGCCATCGTGCGTGAGGAGATGGACGCGATGGGCGCTCAGGAGTTGCTCTTCCCGGTGATCCTGCCGCGCGAGCCGTACGAGGCGACCGGCCGCTGGGCCGACTACGGCGACAACCTCTTCCGGTTGAAGGACCGCAAGGGGGTCGACATGCTCCTCGGACCCACGCATGAAGAGATGTTCACCCTTGCGGTGAAGGACCTGTACTCCTCGTACAAGGACCTGCCGCTCACGCTCTACCAGATCCAGGCGAAGTATCGCGACGAGGCCCGCCCCCGTGCCGGGCTGCTGCGCGGCCGCGAGTTCGTGATGAAGGACAGCTACTCCTTCGACGTCGACGACGCGGGTCTGCAGGTCAGCTACGACGCGCACCGCCGCGCATACATCCGCATCTTCGACCGGCTGGGCTTCGACTACGTGATCGTGCGGGCCATGTCGGGGGCGATGGGCGGGAGCGCCAGCGAGGAGTTCCTGGCCATCAACCCGTACGGGGAAGACACTTTCGTCCGGTGTGACGCATCGGGGTACGCCGCGAACGTGGAGGCCGTCGAGGTACCGCAGGCGGCGCCGCTGCCGCCGGACGTCGTGGCGGCCACCCCGCCTCCTGAGCTGCTGGACACCCCGGACGCGACGACGATCGACAACCTGGTGAGCCGGCTCAACGAGCGTTACCCCCGCGCCGACGGGCGCGCCTGGGCGGCCTCCGACTGCCTCAAGAGCGTGGTCGTGATGTTGAAGGCCGGCGACGGCACGCGCACGCCCCTCGTCGTGGGCCTGCCCGGCGACCGACAGATCGACGAGAAGCGGCTGGAGGCGCAAGTGGCGCCTTCGGAGCTGGACGCGTTCACGGGCGTGGACTTCGAGCGGTACCCGGCGATGGTCGCGGGCTATCTCGGGCCGCAGTCGATCGGTCCCAACACCGGGCTGGACGACGGTGACCCGCAGCGGATCCGGTATCTGCTCGACCCGTCGGTCGCGGACGGTTCAGCGTGGGTGACGGGGGGCAACCAGACCGGCTTCCACCTCGGACCCGTCGTGTACGGGCGGGACTTTTTCGCGGACGGGCGGATCCAGGCGGCGGAGGTCCGCGACGGTGACCCCAGTCCGGACGGGGCGGGCGCGCTACGCACGGCGCGCGGCATCGAGATGGGCCATATCTTCCAGTTGGGTCGCAAGTACGCAGATGCGCTCGGTCTGCAGGTGCTGGACGCTCGCGGCAAGCTCGTGACGGTCACGATGGGCTCCTACGGATTGGGCGTGTCTCGCGCGGTCGCGGCGATCGCCGAGGGGACGCTGGACGACATCGGCCTGTGCTGGCCCCGGCACATCGCGCCCGCCGATGTCCATCTGGTGGCGACGGGCAAGGACGACGGGGTGTTCGAGGCGTCGGAGGCGTTGGCGGCGCAGCTCGCGGACGCGGGCGTGCAGGTGCTGTACGACGACCGCCGCAAGGTCTCCCCGGGGGTGAAGTTCAAGGACGCCGAGCTGATCGGGGTCCCGACGATCGTGGTGGTGGGCAAGGGGCTGGCCGGCGGCCTGGTCGAGCTCCGCGACCGCCGCAGCGGGGCGCGCCGCGAGGTGCCCGTGAGCGATGCGTGCGACGAGATCATGGCAGACATCCGCGCCTGAACCCGTCCGTCCCTGAAACCCGTGCTTGCCCGAGCCCGCGAGTCTTTGGGCGCGTGAGATCTCCAGCGCCTGGGTGAAGGGACTCGCTGACGTTCGAAACGGTCCGGTTCGGTTGCGGTTCAGAGCCGCTCGGCTACCCTCGTGATGTCCCCATGAAGGAGTGCCCGTTGTCCGAAGCGCCGCCGACGCAGCGCGCGGGCGGCGTGCGGTCCGGTGGCCCGGATGGTGGCAGAGACGGTGACAGAGATCGTGGCAGGAACGGAGCACGGATCGCTTCGCGGGTGGGGGCCCTGGACGGAATCCGGGCTGTCGCGGTGCTGCTGGTGGTCCTCTTTCACGTGCGCAGCCCGGGACTCGGCGGCGGATTCCTGGGCGTCGATGTCTTTTTCGTCCTGTCCGGTTTTTTGATCACGACGTTGCTGCTGCGGGAGTGCCTCGCCGTCGGACGGCCCGACCTCGGACGGTTCTGGGCGCGCCGGGTGATGCGACTGATGCCCGCCGCTTTCGTCGTCGTCGTCACGGTGCTTGTGTGGACGGTCCTGGTTGCCCCGGTTTTCCGCATCGCCGGCCTCACCGCGGATGCCGTGTGGTCGCTGCTCTACGTCGGCAACTGGCGCTTCGTCACGACCGCCAACTATTTCGCGCAGGACGGGACCAACTCCCCGCTCCTGCACGTCTGGTCCCTCGCGGTGGAGGAGCAGTTCTATCTGGTGTGGCCGCTCTTGGCCAGCGCCGTCGCGCTGTGGGCGGCGTTGCGGGTCCGGGGCGGGAGTGCGCGCGGCGATCGGGAAGACGACGTTCGAGCGCGGCGGCTGACGGGGGGCTTCGCGGGGCTGGCCGTCGTCCTGGGGACCATCTCGGCATATCTGCTCTGGCGTTTGTGGTCCCCCACCTCGCCCGACCGGGCGTACATGGGCACCGACACCAAGATCTTCGAGCCGCTCATGGGGGCCGCCCTCGCGGCGCTGCTGGCCCGCCCCGGTCCGGCGGATATGCTACGGCGCCACGTCGCCTGGCTCGGACCGGCCGGACTCGCGGGGCTGCTCGCCGGGGTGGCCTTGCTCGCGGGCGAGCAGGGGCCGCGGCGCGCCTACTTCGCGGGCGGAGCGGTGCTCTTCTGCCTCTGCGTGGCAGCGCTCGTCGCCGCGTTAGCCGTGCAGGACCCTCAGCGTGGGCTCGCCCGCGTGCTCGGTTGGGGGCCTCTGGCCTACCTCGGGCGGATCTCTTACGGGATCTACCTGTGGCACTGGCCGTACGCCGTCTGGCTGCTTCCCCCCACCGGCTTTGTGGCCTCCCGAGCCGCGCTCGTCGTCGTCGCGACCGTCGTCACCGCCGCGCTGTCCTTCCACCTCATCGAGACACCGCTTCGGACCTCGCGGTTCGCGCGGGCCCGTCCGCGCGTCGTCCTGGCCTCGTCCGCTGCGCTCCTGATGGTGACGACCGGCGTGGCCGTAGCGGCCGGACGCGTCCCCCTGGACACCATGCTCGCGGCGCGGGGCACACCGTCGGCCACGGTCCTCGTCGTGGGCGACTCCGTCGTCCAGCGGCTTCTGCCCGACCTGGCCGACGCCGGCATGGACCGCAACCTCATCGTCAGCTCCGCGTCCCGCGGTGGCTGTTCGGTCATCGGCGCGGTGACCGTGACGGACGACGGGTCGCCACTGGACCCCCCGTGCTCGGATATGCCGAAGGTGCAGACGGCCGAGCTGGAGCGTACCCGGCCGGATATCGTCCTGTGGTGGTCGCGGTATGAGCTGGCGGATCGCTTTGGCCCGGATGGTCGCGTGCTGCGGGCATCCGACCAGGCGTTCTGGGATCTCCAAGCGAAGGAGCTCGCGAAATCCGTCGCCCGGCTCACCGCGACGGGCGCAACGCTCGTGATCGTCGCGCCGGATCGCCCCGGCCCCGGGATCTACTCTCAGTGCACACCCGAACGCTGTGAGTCCTTCCTGACGCGACTGGCCTCCGACAGCACGACCCGCGCGCGGTGGACCGCCCTGCTGCGCGCCCAGACCGCCGACCCGCGCGTGCGCATGATCACGATCGACGACACGTTCTGCCGAGACACCGCCAGCCCGTGCGATGACCGCATGCCGGTGCGGGCGCCCGGGGAGGATTCCTTCGCGCCGGCCACGAACCAGTCGGCCCGCCCGGATGGTTCGCACTTCACGAAGTCGGCCGCGCTGACGGTGGCGGCCGTGCTGCTGGACCGGATGCGTGAGGCTGCCGATCAGCCGGTCTCGGGCCCGTAAGGGACCCGGGCGGGCTCGTCGGGGCGGGTCGTCTCGCGACAGGGCCCGCTAAAGGTCCCGCTACAGGGCCTCAGTGAGGACGCGAACCCGGCCACCGCAGGCCATGTCGAGCGAGACGTTTTCGCGGCTGGACAGGTCGTACTCCTTCAGGGCGAGCTTCGAGCCGTCCGCGAACATGCGCAGGCTCTGTTGGATCACCTCGTTCTCGACGGCGCCGCCGCCCACCGACCCGGCCAGCTCGGCGTCCGGGTAGACGATCATGCGGCTGCCGGTGCCCCGAGGCGTCGAGCCCGCGTGCCCGATGATCGTCGCTATGACCGCCGGCTGGTCGGGGTTGGCGGCGAGCTTGGCCATCACCGTCGCCAGATCCGGGTCGAAGACGAAGGCGTTGAGAGCATGGCGCACCTGCACGAGCTCCGCGCAGATCGACACCGCCACCTCCGCGGGAAGGTTGCCGCCGATTTTGATCCCGATCGGGGCGTGGATGGTGTCGAGCTCTTGTTGAGTGAACCCGTTCGCGAGCATCCGCTTGTTCACCGTCGCTTGCTTGGCGCGCGATCCGATGATCCCGAGGTACTGGCGCGGCCGTCGCAGGATCGTCTCGGCGCACACCTGGTCGCCGTAGTGGCCCGGGGTCACCACGACGTAATAGGTGTTCTTGTACGGCGGGAGGCTCTGCAACGTCTCGGCGTACGGCCCACAGATCAGGTGATCGGCGTCGGGGAACAGGACCGGGTCGGTGAACTCCGGCCGCTCGTCGATCACCGTGACCTCGAAGTCGAGCATGGACCCGATCTTGGCGACCGGCTGGCTGACGTGGCCGCCGCCGCAGATGACCAAGCGCGGCTGGGACGAAAGGGTCTCCACGTAGTACGCCCCGTCCGCACCGTCGAACAGGGATTTGCCCATGCGAGCCGGGCGGCCCTCGGGCAGGTCTGCGGGATCTCCGGACCACTCCTCCGACAGTCCCGCCTTGGGCCCGCTGGCCCAGTGGACCCGGGAGAGGATCCCCTGGTTGCCGAGCTGGTCCAGCATGTCGATGTAGTCGTTGCGGTGCATCGCCATCGTCCTTTCGCAGTCCTGCTCGCGTGTGCGGCGAGATGGTTCCGCAGTGTGACGATCAGTGTCTCATCCGCGTCTGAGGACGGGGCGCGGGTCCGGCGAAAGCCTCGCTCCGCCGCAGGTGGCTAAGCGCCGGCCCCGCTGCCGTGCCGACGCGCGGAGGATCGTCGCTCGGTTCGGGCGCACCGTGTCGTGAGGGCCACGTTGATCACGGGCAGGCGAGACGCCAGCGCGCGGCCGATCCGCCGCCGGTCTTCGTCGTCGGCCTGGTTCAGCACCGCGACGCAGCGCTCCGGGATCCAGGCGGCCAGCTTCTCGTTGCGCAGGTACCCGGCCGTCGCCAACCGTCCGGCCAGCTCCACGTCCAGTAGCGCATCGGCGGGGATGTCCTCGCCCAGCACCTGGGGCGCCAGCTCGGCGCGGCAGCACACCGTGTCCAAGGGCTGTCCGATCGAGCTCAACCCCAGCACGAACAGCAGCAGGTCGCTCTCCTCGGGGATGACGGGTTCATACGCGGCGGGCACCTTGAACGGCAGCCGCCGCGACCCGTCGGCCTCCACGATCAGCACGTCGCAGGCGTCGCGCAGCGCGGTGAGGCCGTGGGGTCCGAAGGTCGTGAACTTCTCCCGCGTGCTGGGCATCCCCGCCACCAGCACGCCACCCGCACCCCGAGCCGCGTAACCGTCCAAGGCGTCGACGGCGGTTCGTACGTCGGTGACCAGGCCCGGCTCGATCGACATGCGCGTCGTCGTGGTGATGACGACCCGCCGGAACTGCTCGGCGAGTTCGTCGGCCAGGGCGTGCGCGAGCGTGGTCTTGCCGCCCGCGCCCACGATCGAGATCATCAGTGCGGGTCCCTGCGGGTCTCGTCGGGCGTACGCCGCACCGACCCCCAACGCCTCCACGAGCGGCACCCCGCGACGAGCGACGCCCGCCGACGCCGCACCTGGGGACGATGTGCCGGGGGGTGCCTCACCGTCGGTCCATGCGGTGGTACGACCGGTCGCTCTCATAGCGGAACACCTCCTGGTATCGCACGGAGTGCCCCGCCAAGAACGCGGTCAGACCGGGGGCATCCGGCGGGGTCTTCCAGGACAACCCGCACCCGGCGGAGATCGCTGCGGGCAGGGGGACGATCCGGCCCGCCAGGCCCTGCGCCCGCGCCGCATCCTCGAATGCGAACGCTTCGTGCGTACTGGCGAAGGTGACCAGCCACGCGGCGACCTCCACGCCTCACCCGCCCCGCTGGATGCCGGCCAACACGGCCAGCGTCGTCTCGATGTCCGCGACCGTCGTGTCGTGACCGGGGCTGAACCGCACCATGCCGACCGTCGTCGTCCCGTACCGCTCGTGAAGCAGCGGCGCACAGTGGAACCCGCCGCGCACCGCGATCTCGGCGAGCTCCCACAGCCGGGCGGCCACCACCTCCGAGTCCAGCACCGCACCGGACGGGTCGATCAGGTTGCCGGCCACGATCGGCAACCGCCAGGCCTCCATGTCGATGGGGGCGAACGCGAACGAGCCCATCGCCGCGAGGCCCTCCCGGAGCTGACCCGCGCGGTCCATGGCCGTGTGCCACATCGTCGTGGGCCCTTCCGCCCCGCCGGCGTCCAGGACCACCTGCACGCCCGCACCCAGGCCGGCGATGCCGGGACCGTTCTGCGTGCCCGCCTCGAGTGCCTCGGGCAGCCGGGCCGGCATGGACCGGTTGAACGTCTCGAATCCGGTGCCCCCCACCAGCAACGGCGTCGGGAGCACGCCCTCGCCGAGGACGAGCAGTCCCGTCCCCTGCGGCCCGAGGAGGGACTTGTGCCCGGCGCAGCACACGGCGGCGTACCCGTCCCGCATCGAGATCGGCAACAGCCCGGCCGTCTGCGCGGCGTCCACGACGAGCCGGAACCCGCGGTCTCGGCTGAGCGCCGCGAGCTGTTCTATCGGCTGCACCGTCCCGAGAACGTTAGACCCGTGCGTCATCACGACGACCGCCGTGTTGACTCGGAGCGCCTCCGTCACGTGCCGTACGTCGACCACGCCACCGGACGACTCCACGACCGTGACGTCGACGCCTCGTTGCGCTGCCGCGTGCAAGGGGCGAAGCACCGAGTTGTGCTCCAGATCGGTACACACCGCGTGGTCCCCGGCCCGCAGGAGTCCGGCGATCGCCGTGTTCAGCGCTGCCGTGGCGTTCGCGGTGAACACGACGTGGTCCGGCCCGACCGCATGGAAGAGACGCGCCGCTTTCGTGCGCGTCGCGAACAGGGATCGCCCGCTCTCCAGGGAGGCGCCGTGAGCGCCCCGGCCGGAATTGCCCGACTGGGTCATCGCGTCGGCCACCGCCGCCAACACTTCCGGCGGCTTGCGCATGGTGGTCGCGCTGTTGTCGAGGTAGATCACCCGCGTCAAGCCCCCGCGACCGCGATGGCGCTCGACGCCTTGTGTGCCAGATGCGGCCCCCACAGCCCCTTGCGGTTCAGCTCCAGTAGCACGGCGTCCAGGGCCGCCCCCCCGACCGCACGCGACTTGTCGGAAATCGTGTCGCACGCGTCGACCATCTCCAGGCGCGGGTCGACATCGGCGATCTTGAACCCCTCCGGTACGCGGAAACCGTTGGGGATCATGCCGCGGATCACCCCGCGGATCGTGGCGAGCACGTCGACCGTGCCGTCGTCGCTCGCGATCGAACAGATCGGCTCGCCCTCATCGACGATCTCGCCGATCCCGCGGTGCACCGTGACGATGCCGGCGATGGGGGAATGCAGCACCCGCTCTTCGGCGCGGCCGGCGATCAGGCCCGGGACGCCGGTGTTCGCCAGCGCCTCCCCTCGGGTGATCACCTTGCCGAGGAAGTGCCCTCGCATCGTCTCGACCACGACGTCGACGTCGTCGCCCGCCGTGAACCCCGGACCGCACCCGACGGTCACGGGGGCCATGCCCCGATGCGTACCGCAGTTGCGCTTGGCGAGTATCGCGTCGACGACCGCGATCGGGCGCAGCGTGGACAGGGACTCGCCGTCAGGATCCGCGAGGATGGCCACCGCGAACCCGGGGCCGTCCCACGTCTCGAGGAACTCCAGCGCCTCGTGGGGGGTGTCGACCCGGACGCCGGTGAGATCTTCTACCTGGTAGCGCCCCTCGTGGACGGCCGGGCAGAGCGCGGCCATCCAACGGATTGCCATCGGGTGGCGCACCTCCAGGGCCACCACACGGAACCCCGCGTGGGCGAGCTTCTGGATGGCGCCGGTGGCGATGTCGCCGGCGCCTCGCACGACAACGAGGTCCGGTCGATGGTCGCTGCTCACGGTGTCTTCCCCTTTCAACGCGCCCAGGTGACCACGTCCTGTCGGGCGGTTCAGGGAGTGATGATCACGTCGGCGGCCATCTGCCGCTCGCAGATGACATACATGTTGGTGATTGTGCCCACCTGCAGCTGGTCTGTCAGGCCGTAATGGTTGAGGCATGCCCCACAGCTCATGATCTCCGCGCCCGCGTCCTCGAGCGCGCGCAGGTCATCGATGGTGGCGGAACCCTCGGTCGTCACGCGGACGCCGCCGTTGTAGAACAGGATCGTGTCCGGCACGGTGTCCTGCTCGGTGAGCGCGTAGAGGAACCCGCTCAGCAGGGTGCGCCCGAGTCGCTCGTCGCCCGTACCCATGGTGTCCGAGGAGATCGACACGACCCGTTGGACGGGACGCCCTCGGGCGGGACCGGCGGCTTGGTCCGACGAGGACGCCGGAGCGCCTTTAGTGATCGTGACGTGAAGGTTGCCCGGGCCCTGCGGGCCCCTGGCGAACTCGTGCCCCTTCTGGGCCGCGAACTTCTCCAGGTTCTCCACGGCCGTGTCGTTGTCGACGACGACCTCCAGCGTCTCTCCGACGGCGAGGCTGTCGAGGGTCTTCTTGGTCTCGATGACGGGCAGCGGGCAGACCTTGCTGGTCACGTCGAGAGTGTTCACGTGCGCTCCTTGCCGCGCTTCAGCGGTTCTGCGTTGCGTGTCGCGTTCGGGTGGGGTGGATCCGTGGAACCCCGCCACCCGGGGAGTGGGAAACGGTCCTAGCGCACCACGAGGGAGGGCTGCCCCTCCTGGCGGTCGGTGATCGAGCCGATGATCGCCGCCTTCAATCGTAGGCCGGAGCGGGCCCGCGCCGAGAGGAGTTGGTCGACGTAGCGCTGCGCGTCGCCGCGGGGCAGCGCGACGAGCAGGCCGCCGGAGGTCTGCGGGTCGAAGAGCACCTCCTCCACGCCGAACGGCACGTCGTCGAAGCGGATCCGGCTCCCGACGTACGTCCGGTTGCGCTGCGCGGCGGCGGTGATGAAGAAGTCGTCGGCAAGCCGCGACGCCCCCGGCAGCTGCGGGATCGCGATCGTCTCCAGCACCGCAGCCTGGCGCGTGCCGACCATCTCCAGCAGGTGGCCGGCCAGACCGAACCCGGTGACGTCCGTCGCAGCGTGCACGTCCGCGTCGGCGAGCAGCTCGCTCGCCTCCTTGTTGAGCGCTGTCATCGACGCCACCGCGGCCTCGTAGCCGCGGGCGAGCGCCGCGTCGACGCGGTGTGCAGCGCAGACGATGCCGGTGCCCAGTGGTTTGGTGAGGACGAGCACGTCACCTGGGCGCGCGGTGTTATTGCGCCACATGCGGCGCGGGTCGACGGTGCCGCTCACCGAGAGGCCGTACTTGACGCTGTCGTCCATGATCGAGTGCCCGCCCGCGAGGGTCGCCCCGGCCTCGTCGACCTTCTCGGCGCCCCCCTGCATCATGAGGCCGAGGAGGTTGAGGTCTTCGTCCTCCGGGAAGCACACGATGTTGAGGGCTGTGCGGACCACGCCGCCCATCGCCCACACGTCCGACATCGCGTTGGTCGCGGCGATCTGCCCGAAGACGTACGGGTCCTCCACGACCGGCGGGAAGAAATCGAGCGTGTGCACCAAGGCCAGCTCGTCGGTGATCCGCAGCACCGCCGCGTCGTCCGCGCTGTCGTACCCGACCAACAGGTCCGGGTCGGGGTGCGTCGGGGGCGGCAGCTGCGACAGCACCCGCGCGAGGATCTGGGGCCCGAGCTTGGAGGTGCAGCCGCCGCCGGAGCAGAACAAGACCGGTGCAGGCGGCTCTCCCGCCGGCGCCGCTCCGGGCTCCTCGGCCATGGGTGTACCTCCTGGTGAAGCGGAGCGGCCCCCGCGCCGTCGAGCGCGGGGGCCGCTGTCGTCTCAGTGTCGAACTGGCTTGGGCTTGCGGTAGAACGTGTCATCCAGCGGGAGCTTCGTCCGGAAGACGCCGTCCTTCTTGAAGTAGGCGTTTTGCAACGCCGGGGCCGCCATGCAGCAGGTGATCTCCCCGACGCCCTTCGCGCCGTAGCCGTGCTCCGCGACGTGCCGGTCCACGAAGACGCTCCGGATCGTGGGCATCTGGTTGGCCTTGACGATGCCGAGCTGCGCCAGCTTCACCTGGGGGACGCCGTCGACGTAGGGGAAGTCCTCCGTCACTCCGTACCCGATGCCCATCGCCATGCCACCCAGGACCTGGCCGCGGCAGGTGGTCGGGTTGATCACGCGACCCGCGTCGGTCGCGGCCACGGCGTGGACCATCTCGCCGTCCTGGTTGATCACGAACAGCTGGGTGGCGTAGCCGTACGAGATGTGGCTGATCGGGTGCTTCTTGTCGGAGGTGATCGGGTCGGTCTTGTAGTCGAACTCGCCCTTGTAGATCGCGCCTTCGAGGTCCGCCAGCGACTTGCCCGAGTCCAGGTCGGCCGCGAGCTGCAGACCGGCCAGTCGCGCCGCCTCACCGGTGAACGTGGTCTGGCGAGACGCCGTGGTGGTGCCGGCGTCGGGGGAGTTGCTCGTGTCGGGACGGTCGATGATCACCTGATCGCGGGTGAGGCCGGCGGCGTCGCCGACGATCTGCATCAGCACGGTCGTCAGGCCTTGGCCGATGCCCGCGGCGGAACTGCGGACGTGTGCCTTGCCGTCGATGATCTCGATGTTGCAGCGGCCCGGGTCGGGCAGACCCACGCCGACACCCGCGTTCTTCAAGGCCGAAGCGATGCCGACGAACAGGTCGGGGTCGGCGTCGTACTTCTCGAAGTCCTCCTTGACGGCCTCCAGGGTTTCCACCATCGCGGTGCTCTCGTCGGCGATCTGCCCGTTGGGCAGGGACTTGCCAGGGCGGATCGCGTTGCGGTAGCGGATCTCCCAGCCGGACAGGCTGAGCTGCTCGGCGAGGTCGTTGACCATGCACTCGATGACGTGCGCGGACTGCGTGACGCCGAAGCCGCGGAACGCGCCGGCGGGTGGGTTGTTCGTATAGACCGCGTCGCCGATGACCTCCATGTTTTCGTAGGCGTACGGGCCACCCGCGTGGGTGCACGCGCGCTGCAGCACCGGGCCGCCGAGCGAGGCGTACGCGCCGGTGTCGGACACGATCCGGGCGCGCATCGCCTGGAAGATGCCGTTCTCGTCGCAGCCGAGCTTCATCGAGATCTTCATCGCGTGGCGCTTCGGGTGGTAGTTGAAGCTCTCCTGGCGCGTGAACAGCACCTTCACGGGACGCTGTGTCAGGAACGCGCAGAGCGCCGCCTGATGCTGGACCGACAGGTCCTCCTTGCCGCCGAAACCGCCGCCCACCAGCGCGGAGCGGATGCGGACCTTCTCCATCGGCAGGTTCAGGTACTCGGAGATCTCGTGGTACTCGTCGTAGATGCCCTGGCCGCCGGAGATGACGAAGATGCCGTCGCCGTCGGGAACGCCGATGGCGCCCTCGGTCTCCATGAACGCGTGCTCCTGCGCGGGCAGGTCGAAGGTGGCCTCCGCGAAGTACTTGCTCCGCGCGAAGCCCTCGTCGACGTCGCCGCGGCGGATCTCCTCGTGGGCGCACACATTGTTCTCGGGGATCCAGTACTGGCCGAACTTCATGAAGCCCTCGCCGTGGATCTGCGGTGTGTCGTCCTGCATGGCCACGGCGGTGTCGGTGATCGGCTCGTACACCTCGTACTCCGCCTTCACGGCGGCCACGGCGGCGTCGGCCTGCTCGCGGGTCTCGGCGACGACCATGGCGAGCGTGTCGCCGATGCACTTCGTGGTCTGGCCGACCGCGACGATGCCCGGCCAGTCCTTGTAGAGATGCCCGATCTTCTGGTTGCCGGGGATGTCTTCGGCCGTGAAGATGGCGATGACGCCGGGCATGGTCTTCGCCTCGGCCGTGTCGATCGACAGGACCTTGGCCCGGGCATGCGCCGTGAAGACGTTCCGCCCGTACGTGATGCCCTCCATGATGATGTCGTCGACGTACTCGCCGATACCGAGCGCCTTGTCGATCGCGTCCTCGCGGAACACGTCCTCGCCGACCGCAAGCTTCTGGGGGATCTCCGGGACCGCGGCACCGTCCCGAATCAGCTGGGCGGCGACCAGGATGCTGTCTTCGATCTGCTCGTACCCGGTGCAGCGGCACATGTTGGCGCGGATGGCATGCTTCACCTGGTCGCGCGAGGGGTCGCTATTGGCGTCGACCAGGCCCTTGCCGGCGATGACCATGCCAGGGATGCAGAAACCGCACTGGACGCCGCCGCTCTTGGCGAACGCGTAACCGAAGATCTCACGCTCGCGCTCGGTGAAGCCCTCGATCGTGACGATCTGCTTGCCCGCGAGGCGCTTGACCTTCTGCGTGCAGGCGCGGACCGCCTTGCCGTTGACCAGGACGGTGCATGTGCCGCACGACCCTTGATTGCAGCCGTCCTTGACGGACTTGTAGTTCAGTTTTTCACGGAGGACGATCATCAGGTCGGCGTCGTCGGCGACGTCGACCTCGTGGTCAGCTCCATTGATGGTCAGTGTGTACATCGGCTTCTCCTCCTGCTGCCCCAAGACCTGCCCTCCGCCGTGCCCAGTGCGCCCAGGAAGCGGGAGACGCCGTGTCACATTCCCTCGGTTTGAGGTGGGAAACGCGGCACGTGCGTCGTGTGGCCACTGTAACTCCCAGGCGAGGGGACGTCCCGAGGTTCTCCGCGATGCGCAACCCGTCATCGCGGAGAAGCTGCAGATCGCGGGGTTGCCGCGCCGGCGACAAGGACGCAACTGCGTCCGAGTCAGGAAGGATGCCCCGCATGCGCGTCGATCTCAACGCCGACGTCGGCGAGTCCATGGGGCCGCTGCGGCCCGCGGACGACGCCTCCCTCGCCTCCCTCCTGTCCAGCATGAACGTGGCCTGCGGGTTCCACGCCGGGGACCCGCTCACCATGGCGGCCACGGTCCGCCTGGCCCACAGGCACTCACTTGCCGTCGGCGCGCACGTCGGCTACCGGGATCTGGCGGGGTTCGGGCGCCGTTTCCTCGACGTCGATCCGGTCGAGCTGTGCGCCGAGGTGCGCTACCAGGTGGGCGCGCTGCAGGCTATTGCGGCCGGGGAGGGCGTGGAGATCACGTACTGCAAGCCGCACGGCGCCCTTTACAACGCGATCGTTCGACATGAGGCGCAGGCTCGCGCGGTCGCGGAGGCGCTCGCGGGAGCGGCGCGGCCGCTCACGCTGCTCGGCCTTCCCGGGTCGGCCGCGTTGCGGATCGCGGACGACCTCGGCGTGCCGACCGCCCGGGAGGCGTTCTGCGACCGGGCCTACACGGCGCAGGGCACCCTGGTTCCGCGCGATCGGGCAGGTGCCGTGTTGCGCGACCCGGACGTGGTCGCGACGCGGGCGGTGCGCATGGTCGTGAACGGATTCGTCGTCGCGATCGACGGTACGGAGGTGAGCGTGAGCGCCGATTCCCTGTGCGTGCACGGCGACAGCCCGGGCGCCGTGGCGATGGCCCAAGCAGTGCGCGCGGCTTTGGACGGGGCGGGTGTGATCGTGGAACCGTTCACCCACGGGGTGCCCCGTTGACGCGCGTGCTGCCCTGCGGCCCGGACGCGCTGCTGCTGGAGTTCGACGACGGCGCGCAGGCCCGGGCGTTCCGCGCGGGATGGGAGGCCGTCGGCGATCTGGAGCCGGGCTGGGAAACCGTCCCGGCGGCGCGCACCCTGCTGGTCCGGGGCGCGGGTCCCGGCGCCGGCGCCCGGCTGCGGGAGCGGATCCGCGCGGTCGAGCCGCGCGAGCAGGGTGCGGCGGTCGAGCGTGACGTCGTCGTCGACGTCGTCTACGACGGCCCGGATCTGGGTGCTGTGGCCGACCTCCTCGGCTGCACCGCAGAGGCGTTCGTGGCGCGACACGCGCAGCTCACCTGGACGGTGGGGTTCTGCGGTTTCTCGCCCGGTTTTGCCTACCTGACCTGCCCGGACGCCGGTTGGAGCATTCCCCGGCTGGCCAGCCCCCGGCGCAGGGTCCCCCGCGGCTCGGTCGCGGTCGCGGGGGAGTATTCGGCCTGTTACCCGACGGCCAGCCCCGGCGGCTGGCGCCTGGTGGGCACCACGGACGCCCTGCTGTGGGACAGCCGCGCCAGCCCGCCGGCGCTGCTCACCCCGGGGACGAGGGTGCACTTCGCCGACGTCACCGGCCGTCCACGTCCCGCACCGCCTCAGCTCTTGGAGACCCCGCGCGTCGACGTGGGGTCAGCGAAAGCTGAGGTCCCGGCAGCGGAGGTCTCGGCAGCTGAAGTCCTGGCGGAAACGGGCGCTCCGCCTGGTGCCCACGATGAACGGGCCGCGCGGCCCGGCGTGTCCTGCGGCCCGCGGCTTCTCGTCGTAGCCTCGGGACCTCGAACCCTCGTCGAGGATCTTGGGCGAGGCGGCCTGGCCGCACTGGGCGTCAGCCCGTCCGGGGCCGCGGACCGTTCGGCGCACCGCCTGGCGAACCGGCTCCTGGGCAACGATGAGACCGACGCGACGCTGGAGGTGCTCGCCGGCGGTCTGGCCGCGCGTGCGCTGGAGCCGACCATGGTCGCCGTGGCGGGGGCGCCGGTGCCCTGCGCTGTGGACGGCCGCCCGGTCGCCTTCGCCGAGCCCGTCTTCGTGCCCGCGGGTGCCACGCTGCGTCTTGGGCGCCCAGAGTCCGGCCTGCGCAGTTACGTCGCCGTGCTCGGCGGGGTCGCGTCGCCGCCCGTGCTCGGGAGTCGTTCGTGCGACACCATGGCCGGGCTCGGTCCGGCGCCGTTGCATGCCGGACAGGTGCTGGCCACGGGTTCGCATGTCGTGCGGACTGCCGATACGGGCATCGTCGGCCTGGCGGTGGGTCCGGACGGCGGGCCCGCGGAGACGACCGGCGCGGGCCGGGACGTGGCGGCGGCCGTGTCCCGTGTGCCGTTCGGAGGTGGCCGCGTGACGATGGGCGCCACCTGGGGTCCGCGGGCCGACTGGTTCACGCCGGGGGCCCGAGATCTGCTGGGGCGCGCCACCTGGGTCGTCGAGGCCGACAGCGATCGCGTCGGAGTACGGTGCGCGGGGCCTGCCCTGGCGCGGCTCATCGCCGGCGAGTTGGCGAGCGAGCCCGTGGTGCGGGGCAGCGTGCAAGTGCCACCGTCGGGGCGGCCCGTCGCGTTCCTGGCGGACCACCCCACGACAGGCGGCTACCCGGTCATCGCCGTCCTCGATCCCGACGCCGTCGACACGCTGGCCCAGCTCCGGCCGGGTGACCGCCTGCGGATCGCGGTCCGTTCGCCGGCGTACGCGACCGACCTGCGGTGCTGAGGGACCGCTCGGGCCCGTCAACCAGCGCGAGCGGTCCCGACGCAGCCCCATCCTTGTGGCGCTGCCCAGGAGCGTCTCGGCGCCCGACGGTTTGACCGTCGGGACGTGCATGACCTCGGCCGGGCTGCCGCCGGCGGCCAGCGCGTCCGCGGGTCAGGGTGCGCGGGTCAGGGTGCGCGGGTCAGGGTGCGTGGTCCGCCCACGCGTCGTACCGGGCGAACGCCGGCACCGCGAAGGCGACCGCCCCGAGCAGGACCAGTACGAGCAGGCCGCCGGCGATGGTGGCGGGCGCGGCGCCGATCCAGGGGGACACGCCCCCGTGGAGGACATCGGCGATCCGGGGGCCGCCCACGACGACGACGATGAACACCCCCTGGAGACGGCCGCGTACCTCGTCGGCGGCCGCGCCCTGCAGAATCGACTGGCGGAACGCGGCCGAGGACATGTCCGCGGCACCCGCCGCGACCAACATCGCGGCCGCCGGCAGAAGCCACGGGTGGGTGCCCCCGTCCGCGAGCGAGGCGAAGAGGCCAAAGCCCACGATCCCCGCCCCCCACAGCGCGATGCAAAAGATCACGGCCCGGCCGTGGCGCCGTACGCGACTCACCCACCCCGAGAACACGCCGCCCAGGACAGCGCCGAGGGGGATGGCGGCATACAGGACGGAGAAAGCGAACCCGCCCGCCGGCGGTCCTCCGAAACTGACCTGCGCCAACTCCGGAAAGAGGGCTCGCGGCATGCCGAACACCATCGCGATGATGTCCACGACGAACGACATCAGCAGCACCGGGTGACCGCGCAGGTAGGCGAACCCGTCGATCACCGAGCGCAGTCCGGGCGTTCCGCGCTGCCGCGCATCGGCGTCGTCGGCCTCGCCTGCTCCGTCACGCAGCACGGGTAGCGGGGGAAGCCGCCAGACGGCGGCGAGGGTCGCGCCCAGAGTGATCGAATCGATCAGGTAGAGCGACGAGTACCCCAGCACCGGGATCATCGCTCCGCCGATCAGCGGCCCCGCGATCCCGCCCGCCATCAGCACGGTCATGTTCAGCGAGTTCGCCGCGGGAAGCAGCTGGACGGGCAGCAGCGTCGGAAGGATCGCGCTGCGCAGCGGCTGATTGATGGCGAAAAAGGCCTGCTGGAGTGAGAACAGACTGAGCAGCAGCCACGGGCTCGTCGCGCCGAGCGCGGCCTGCGCCCAGTACGCGATCGAGGTGGCGATGATCCCCAGGGTCGAGACGATGAGCAGCTTGCGCCGGTCCAGGTGATCGGCGAGCGCCCCGCCCCACAGGCCGAAGACCACCAGCGGGACGAGCCCGAACAGTCCGGAGAGCCCGACGTACGCGGAGCTGCCCGTCTCCGCGTACAGCTGTGCCGGCACCGCCACGACCGTGAGTTGCGCGCCGATGACCGTGATGATGTTCGCCGTCCACAGCCGCCGGAAATGCGGGTTGGACAAGGGCCGGGTGTCGGCGACGAGGTGGCGCCAGTTCACTTGTGCTCCCCGGTCGACGTCCCGCGGCACCACGGCAGGGGCATGGGCGCTGGCACCCCAGGTGTGTACCACGCGACCGCCGCGCCGTGGCGGGGGTGCCCCCTCGTAGGGTGGGCCGGTGCTCCTACCCCCGCCCGGCTGCGCGCACGTTGTCGAGGAGCGCCGTGGATGAGGTGGCGTTCGGTTCACTCGCGCTGCTCGTGGCGGCCTCGTTCGTGGCCGGATGGGTGGACGCGGTCGTCGGTGGAGGCGGTCTCATCCAGCTGCCGGCGCTGGTGGTCGCCTTCCCGCACGCGATCCCCGTGCAGTTGCTCGCGACCAACAAGCTGGCCTCGGCCTGCGGGACCGCGGCTAGCGCGGCCACCTACCGGCGACGTGTTCGGCCCGATCTGCGCACGGCGCTTCCCCTCGCGGTGGCGGCCTGGGTGGGTTCCACGGCCGGGGCCCTGCTCGCCTCGCGGATCCCGCGCGAGGCGTTCAGCCCCCTGATCCTGGCGGTTCTCCTCGGGGTGGGGACCTACACCCTCGCGAAGCCGTCGTTGGGCCGGGTCGAGGCGTTGCGTCACGGGAAGGGTCGGCACCTGTCGTACGCGGTGGCCATCGGCCTGGGGGTCGGGATGTGGGACGGCGCGCTCGGTCCAGGCACCGGGTCATTCTTCGCGTTCCTGCTGGTCGGGGTGTTGGGGTACGCCTTCCTCCACGCCACGGCGATGGCCAAGATGGCGAACCTCGCCACCAACCTGGCGGCGCTGTCGGTGTTCATCCCCAGCGGTGCCGTCGCGTGGCACGTGGCGCTGCCGATGGGCGCGGCCAACGTCCTCGGCGGCTGGCTCGGTGCCCGCGCGGCGGTCGCGCAAGGTCACGCGTTCGTCCGCGCCGTATTCATCGTCGTCGTGGGAGCCTTCACCGTGCGGATCGGGTACGACGTGTGGCGCCAGCTCTGGGGGTGAGCCGGGAACGTCGCGAGTGGGCGGGGTCGACCGTCAGCGCGTGCGGGCGGCCCGTTGGCGCAGACGCAGGCCTTGGAGCAACAGCGAGGTGGCCAGGCACGCGCCCACACCCTCACCGGCCCGCAGCCGCAGGACCAGCAGCGGCTCCAGGCCGAGTTCTTGCAACACCAGGTCGTGCGCGACCTCCCGGCTGCGCTGACCGGCCACGAGGTACGCGTGCACCGCCGGCTCGAGCCGCTGCGCGAGCAGACCGGCGACGGAGGTGGCCAGCCCGTCGAGGACGATGCTCGTCCCGGCGCTCGCCGCGCCCAACACGACGCCGACCAGCACGGCGATCTCCGGGCCACCGAACCCCGTTAACAGGTCCACAGGGTCGCGGACGTCGAGCCGCCCCTGCGCCCGGACACGTTCCAGCGCGGCCGAGACGACCTCGCGCTTGCGTTCGAGGATCCCCGCGTCGGAGCCGGCCCCGAGCCCGACGGCTTCCTCGGGGCGCACGTTCAGCAGGGCGCAGGCCAGGGCAGCGGCCACGGTCGTGTTGCCGACCCCGACTTCACCGAGCGCCACGAGGCCCGACGCTGCGCGGCTGCCGATCTGCCGGCCGCGCTCGATGAGGAGCTCAGCCGCTTCGCGGGTGAGGGCATCCGAGCCCATGAGGTCGCCTTGTGCCCCGTCGGCCAGGCGGGCCTCGAGCGCGCCGGGTATGGCCCCGCCCGCGACCCCGGCATCCACCACGACCGCGCCGAGGCCGGCACCGGACGCGGTCACGACGCCGAGCGCCTCGCCCGCGACCGACGCGTTCATGACGTCCCGGGTCACGCGCGCCGGGTACGCCGAGACACCCAGGGCCGCCACCGGATGGTCAGCGCCGGCGAGGACCAACGTCCCGCCCGTGACGTCGGCGCACCCCGCGGCCACCAGGGTGTCCAGCGCCCGGTCGAGCGCGCCCAGCGACCCGGGCGGGGACAGCAGGTCGTCGGTGGCGTCCGTGGCGGCCACGACACGGGCCTGGTCGGGGGCGCGCAGATGGTTCGTCGGGGGAGCCGGCGCCTCGCGAGAGGAGGGGTCGCGCGTCCCGGCACCAACCGTGCCGTCCGCCCGGCCGGGCCACCGGTCGCGCAGGATCACCTCGTCGAGCGGCAGCCGGGAGGACCAGGCGAGGCGTTGCAACCCGGGTTCGGGAGGGCGCTCGTCCGGCCAGCCGAGGCACAGCCACCCGAGCGTCTCGACGTGCTCCGGCAGGTCGAGAAGCTCCTCCAGGTCGCGGGGTTCGAAGAGCGTCACCCAGCCCATGCCGAGCCCGTGGGCGCGAGCCGTGAGCCACATGTTCTCGATGGCGCACGCGCATGACCACAGATCCGTGTCGGGGAACGTCGCCCGTCCCAACACTCCGGCGGCCGGAGCGCGCCGATCGCAGGCGACGACGATGCCGAGCGGCGCCTCCCGCAGACCCTCCAGCTTCAGGTCGAGGAGTCGCTGCGCCCGGTCGGAGCTGAAGGCGGCGGCCTGACGCAACCGCAGCGAGTCCGACATCGTGGCGGCGCGGTCCCGCAGCGAGGGGTCGGACACGACGATGAACCGCCACGGCTGGCTGTGCCCGACCGACGGCCCCAGGTGGCCGGCCTCGATGACCGCCCGGACCAGGTCGTCCGGGACCGGATCGGGCCGGTAGCGGCGGATGTCGCGCCGGGAGGCGATGATCTGCCCCAGCTGCGCGATCGCCTCCGAGGAAAAGGCCCAGCCCGCGGGATCGCCCGCGCGCTCATGCGCGGAACTCGTGTCGCCGATCATGGGAACGGGACGGTTCCAGAGCGCGTCGGCGGGGGAGTGGGGCCGGGAGGTCATGGCCTCCAACCTACTGCGGACGTCTGTCGCGTCGAGGTCCGTCGTGAAGCGTCCTCGACACGTCGGTGATCAGCGCGGGCCGTCGGCCGGGACCAGCCACCACGCGGCATACGGCGGCAGCCACAGCTTCCCGTCCGCGCCGGGTGTGACGATGTGCCCGGTCAACGCGTCGACAGCGTCCGGCAGCCCCAGCGAGGCGAGCCGCGAGCCGGGATACGGCCGCCAGTCGAGCGTGACGTTGTAGAGCTGCAGCATCGTGCCGAGGGAGTGGCGACGCACGACGGACAGGACGCCAGGGTCGTACGGCGTCTCGACCTCCGAAGTCACGCCAGCGTGCAGGTGCGGCAGCCGCGCCCGCGTCCTGGCGATGGCGGCCAGATCGGCGAAGGCACGCCCTGGGACGGTCCACGGGCGGTGCCGCAGCGACCGGCGCCCCTCGTCCAGCCGGGGCCGGTGCGCCCACCGGTTGTCGTCGGCGTGGGCCGGATCCGCCCGCCAGTCGGGATCGTTCGGGGTCGCGAGCTCGTCGCCGGACCAGATCACGGGAATCCCGCCCCAGCCGAAGACGATCGCGTGAGCGAGCCGCAGTGCGAGCAGCTCCGACGCGGCGGCATCCGCTCTTCCCCCGCCGGTCCCTTCGGCGGCCTCGACGCCGATGAGCGCGGCCGCGGTGCCGCTCACCCGCCGGTCGCCGCTCGTCGGGTTCTCCTGGAACACCCTGCCCCTGGCCTGCGATCCGTAGAAGTTGCCCAGGTACCAGTCGGTGAGGAAGCGGCGGTGGTCCGGACCCGACCACCCCACCCCGGCCGCGTCGCTGTCAGCGATGGCCCACCCGATGTCGTCGTGGCAGCGCAGATAGGTGATCCACGCGGCCGACGAGGGGATCGGGGGCAGCGCCGAAAGCGCGCGTGCCGCCAAGCGGGCGTCCTTGGTCGCCAGCGACGACCAGATCTGCACCATGAGCGAGTTGTGGTCCGCGAGGTCGCTCACCTTGCCGGACCACTGCCGCTGACCCAGGTAGGCGCCCAGTTCCTCGGGGGCGACGATCGCCTCCGCTTGGAACGACACCGCGGGGCAGACGATCCGGGTCATCGCCCGCAGTACCTGCGTGATCGAGTGGACCTCGGGCTGGCCCTGGCCGTCGGTGCCCATGCGCTTCCACAGGAAGGCGAGCGCGTTGAGGCGGAACACCTCCACCCCCGCGTTGGCGAGGTCCAGGATGATCCGCGCGTACTCGATCAAGACGTCGGGGTTGGACCAGTTCACGTCCCACTGCCAGGCGTTGAAGGTCGTCCACACCCAGCCCGCCATCTCCGGATCCCAGGTGAAGTTGCCCGGTGCCCAGTCCGGGAACACCTCCGGCAGGCTCTCCTCGTACGCGTCGGGCAGCGCACGGTCCTCGAACACGTGAAAGTACGCGCGGTAGCGCTGCTCTCCGGCACGGGCGCGACGCGCCCAGTCGTGCTCCGCGGCCACGTGGTTGAGCACGAGATCCAGCACGAGCGACATGCCGCGCGCCCGCAGCGCGGCGGTGAGCGCACGGACGTCGTCCATCGTCCCCAGATCGGGACGCACCGTCCCGAAGTCGACGACCGCGTAGCCACCATCGTCGACGCCGAGTCGGGTCGCGAGCAACGGCAGCAGGTGCAGGTAGGTGACGCCGAGCTCCTGCAGATAATCCAGTCGCTCGTGAACCCCCGCGATGGAGCCCGCGAATCGGTCCGCGTACGCCGCGTAGCCGATCATCGCCGGGGCCTGGAGGCGGTCCGGTCGCAGCTCTGCCCGGTAGTCGAGCCGCCGCAACTCCTCGTCGCGATCCTCGAAAGCCGCGGCGACGATGGGCCGCAGAAGTTCGGCCGCCTCGTCGGCGACGTCAACCGGGTAGACGTGCCGCAGCCCGGAGACGACGTCGGGCCACCAGCGCTCCATCCGCGCGTCGAACATGTCCTGCGTGAGGGCGTCGAAGGTCACGGCCCTATCCTGCCCCTCACGCCGTCCACCAGCACGGAACCCCGTCTAGCCCTGCGCGGCGAACGCTGACTCATCGAGTGCGCGCTCGGTTCGCCGTAGGAGCAGGACGTGATAGCCGATCGTGGGCGGCCGAGTCGGTGCGGCGGCGCAGGCCCAGCGCTTCAGCGCGCGCTTCGGGCGAGGAGCGCTTCCAGGGCCTGCGGCTTCGTGACCGGCGCGTCGCACACGGTGCCGCGGCACACGTACGCCGCGGAGAGACCGGCCACCAGCGGCCGATCGGCCAGGAGCGGCCACCCCGGAGCATCGGGGGGTCCGAACGCCAGGACCATCCCGGGGGAACCGGCCCGGCGAGCCACGCGCAGCAACGCCAGGCCGGCGGGATCCCGCTCGCCGACCGCAACGATCCCCACCTGCACGGGACCCGCCGCGACCCATTCCGCGACCGTCAGCGCGTGACCACCGAAGCGCGGTGACGCGGCGGCGAGCTCGCCCATGGCCTGCAGCGCCGCCAGGCCCCGCTCCAGGTGTCGGGCGGAACCGGCGAGAGCCCCGTACGCGATCAGCGCTCCCGCCAGCGCGCTCTGAGCGCACGGCTCGGCGTTGTCCCCGACCTCGCGCGGCCGGATGACCAAGGTCTCCCCGTCGTCCGGTGTGTCGGCGAATCCGCCGTCGGGCAAAGAGAAGTGGGCGATCGCGACGTCGAGGACGTCGCCCGCCCAGGCCGCCCACTTCGCCTGACCGGACGCCTGCGCCAGCCTGAGCAGTCCGGCGGCGAGGTCTCCGTAGTCCGTGGCGACGCCGGTCGCCTCGCTGACGTGTCCACCGAGCGAGCTGCGACGAAGGCGCCCGTCGACCCAGTGCTTCTCGACCAGGAAGCCGGCACACACCGCGGCCGCCTGGATATAGGCCGGCTCGCCCAACAGCACACCCGCGTCGGCCAGGGCGCCGATCGCCAGGCCGTTCCAGGCGGTCACGATCTTGTCGTCGCGCGCCGGCTGCGCTCGCCCGTTCCGGACCGCGAGAAGCCTGGCTCGAACGTCGTTCCACCACGCGCCGTCCGACGGATCTCGGCGCAGCTGCAGGGTCGACGCGTCGCGTTCGAACGACCCCTCGCGGGTGACGGCGAGCAGTTCGCCCGCGCGGGCCCCCTCGAGCGGGCCGAGCGCGGCGGCCAGATCGCCGGGCGTCCACACGTAGGTGAGACCCTCCACCCCCTGGGTGTCCGCGTCCAGGGAGGATGCGAACGCCCCCTGCGGGGTGCGCAGGTCGCGCAGCAGGAACTCCGCCGTCTCGCGCGCCACACGCGCGGCCAGGTCGGCGATGTCGTCGCGCGCGTCCGCGGTTTGGTCGTACCCCGCCGCCGCATCTTGCGCATGAGACGCATCGGGTGCGTTAGACGCGGCCTGATGCAGGCGCGCGTAGACGCCGAGCAGCTGCGCGTTGTCGTACAGCATCTTCTCGAAGTGCGGTACGGCCCAGTCCGCGTCGACGCCGTACCGCGCGAAGCCGCCCGCGAGTTGGTCGTAGACCCCGCCGCGCGCCATCGCCTCGCACGTCACCGCGACCATCGAGAGGGCATCGGCGTCGCCGGTACGCGCATGGTGGGCGAGCAGCCAGTCGAGGACCATGGACGGGGGGAATTTCGGCGCCCCGCCGAATCCGCCGTGCCGCGCGTCGTAGTCACGGCGCAGCGCCTGTAGGGCCACGTCGAGCTCGCCCTCGCCGAGCGCGGTCGGGGACGCCGGTCGCGTCGCGGCGGCCAGGGCGTCGGCGATCTGTCGCCCGCTGCGCTCGATGTCCTCGCGGCGGTTCAGCCACACGTCGCGAGCGCTCGCCAGCAACTGGAGCAGGGAGGCCTTCGGGAGGTAAGTGCCCGCCCAGATCGGCCGCGCTTCCGGCGTGATCAGAACCGTCATCGGCCAGCCGCCTCGGCCGGTGAGGGCCACGGTCGCGGCCATGTAGATGGCGTCGATGTCGGGACGTTCCTCGCGGTCCACCTTGATCGCCACGAAGCCGTCGGAGAGCGCCTGCGCCACCTGCTCGTCCTCGAACGACTCCCGGGCCATCACGTGGCACCAGTGGCAGGCCGCATAGCCGACCGACAGGAGGATCGGGACGTCGCGGCGCCGAGCCTCCTCGAACGCCGCATCTCCCCACGGCCACCAGTCGACCGGGTTGTCCCTATGCTGCCGCAGATACGGGGACAGCGCGTCAGACAAACGATTCGCCATCACTGCAGTCTGCCCCGCCGCGATTCGGACGGCACCGCGAGAAGGTGACGGGCGCCGATCAGAGCGTGCCGGGGTCGAGGGTGGCGTACACGTGGTGCGCCGGTTCCTCGTACGGGTGTGCCGCGAGCATCGCGTCGAGGGCGACGCGCGCGAGAGCTCGCTCGCAGACGACCTCGATGCGTTCCTCCTCGACCACCTCGGGGACGCCGACCGCGCCGATCGCCGGGCGGGCGCCCACCACGGGAAGGAATCGTCCGCGGCCCGGCGCGGTGAAGCTGCAGGCGCGGTAGGCGCCGATCGCGCCCGCGCCTGCCGCCGCAGCCGCCTCGCGGACGGCGTCCGCCTCCCCCTGGGGCGCGAACACCACGATGACGACGAGTTCGTTCACGGCTCCTCAGAAAGATCAAGACGCCAGCAGGCAGCGTCGTGCCGCCGGACCCCACCGCTGGCGCAGCAGGGCCCGGGTGACATCACGCGGCTGGTCGCGAGGTCACTTCAGAGCGGCGACCGCAGCGTCATAGTCCGGTCCTGGCCGAAGCTGGAGCGGAACGCGGAGCCGACCGTCACGTTCTTGATGCCCTCGGCGCCGCAGAAACGGCCAAGCGCGAACGGCAGGTCGGCGGATGCGCACACCACGGTGGTGTCGGGTAGTGAGGCGGCAATCTCGTTGAACCTGCGGACGCTCGTTGCGCACACGCCGGTATCGATGCTCGGGAAGATGTTGAGGACAACCCGGCGGCCGGTAAACCCCTGGCCCGTGATGTCGCCCAGGTCATTGCCGACGAGCGTGAAATCGGGGGCAGAGCTGCCCTTGGAGGGCAAATCGCCGATGGTCTGGACGGGGGAACCCTTGAACGCGGTCGTAGCCATAGTGCTTTTCTAGCACGACACCGCGACCGGGGCACAGCAGCGACCCCGCCGCGATTCCCGCTCTCAGGCGTCGAGCAGCCCGGCGCCCACGTACGAACCTTCCCGCGCGCCTGGAGGGATCGCGTAGCTGGCAGACCCGATATGGGTGGCCCAGGTGTTGAGCGCGTCGGAGGCAGACAGCCGCTTTTGGATGGGGATGAAAGCGCTGGCGACGTCGCGCTGGTAGGCCGCGAAGATCAGTCCGGCGTCCGGCTGCCCGTCGGCGTCCAGGCCGATGTCGTAGTTGTACGGCCGCCGCAGGATCCGTTCGTCGCTGCTCCTGGCCTGCGCCAGCGCCGCGTGGGCGTTGGGCGCGATCGCGGGGAACCCGCGGTCGTCGACGGCGTCGCGGTCGATGAGGTCGTGTTCTTTCGTCCCGTTCAGAGGCGCTCCGCTGCCCAGACGCCGCCCGAAGGCCAACTCCTTGCCCTCCACGCTCACGTCGTCCCACGTCGTGAAGTTGATCGCCATCCGTCGGAGCACCAGATGGGACCCCCCCACCAGCCAGGGGTAGCGGGGGTCCGTGCTCCACGCCACGGCTGCCGCCTGCGTGGGATCGGTCTCGTTGGCCGTGCCGTCGCGCATGCCCATGAGGTTGCGAGGGGTCGTCCCAGGCGCCTCGGTCCCGACCGCGTTGGCGAAACCGGACTGCACCCATGCGACGGTCGCGAACGGCGCGGCATCGCGCGCGACGCGGCGCACCGCGTACGACATGGCCACGGGCTCGTCCGAGCAGATCTGCACCACCAGGTCCGTCTGCCCCCACTGTGGGCGGAGCCGGTCGGCGGGGAAGTCGGGCAACGCCGCCAGGGCAGGGGGCATGGCATCCGGCGCTTTGATGGCGGCGAACAGTCCTGCGCCGAAACCGAACGTCACCGTGAGCCGGCGCGGCAGGTTGACGATGTCGGCTTCCAGCGCACCCAGCGGCGCCTCGCCGCGCGTCATGCGCGCCGCGTCGTCGGACAGGAGTTGCATCATGGCCCGGACCTGGGCCAGACCGGCCCTGGCGCGCAGCTTCAGCCCGACGAACGACCCGTGGGCTTGCTGCCGCGTGAGGATGCCCGCCTGGTGCGTACCGAAGAACGGTTCGACATCCGCACCCTGGGCCAGGGTCGCGTCGGGGCTACTCGGCGTCGCAGCGGAGGAGGCGCCTGCGGCGTGGCCGGCCGTGCCGCCGAGAAGAGCCGCCCCCGCGAGAAGAGCCCCGCTGCCCAGGACGGAACGACGTGAGTGTCCCGACCCCGGCGGCGGCGTGGCTCCCTCGGCAGGTGTCATTGCATGCTGGGCGAGGAGGTGGCGTAGTTCTCCTGCTCGGCGCTGAACGGTTTGGCGGGCGCGGCGAACTCCAGCGTCTTGCCGTCATCGGTGCGCAGGGTGACCGTGACGGTCGTCCCCGCGGGGATCGGTTTGGTCATCTTCATCACCATAATGTGGTCCCCGCCCGGCTGCAGTTCACGGGTCTGACCGGCAGCGATCGTGAAGCCGCCGTCGACCTCGCGCATCACCTTCTGGCCATCGACGCTGACGGTTTCGTGCAACTCGGTCATGGGAGAGGAGTCGGTGGTGGCGCTGACGACCCGCACGTCTTTGTCGGTCGTGTTCTTGATCTTGCCGAAGACGCCCGTCATCTTCATGGCCGCGATGTCGGGCACGGCGCGCGCCCAGGCGTCGCCCGCCTCCAGGCCGGCGTCGCTCTTGAGCGAGCCGGCCGCCGACGTGCCCGCATCAACCGCGGAGCTCACGGCGGAGCTCACGTTGTCGCCGGCCTCAGAAGCCGACGACTTGACCTCATCGCCGCTGCTGCCACACCCGGCGAGCAGGACGCATACGGTGGCGGCGAGCAACGAGGCGGGGATTCGGGACGTCATGTCGATTTCCATTCTGAAGATGGGGCGCCCAGCAGATGTTCGCTGTGGCAACTGCGGCGAGCGGTCGGCTCGACGGGCTCGCAGTCCGTCCACTGTATGCAGGCAACCGTTCGGCGCAGCCTCAGGGGCTGCGCCGACCGCTGAACGTGACGGTCATCACCTCGGCGAAGCCGTTTCCGCCAGGTGGAGACCCGGGAACGCCTGCAGCGGGGCGCCGAGGGCGTGGGCGAGGTTCTCCGCGAGACCGGCCCACCGGAGCAGGGTGACCAACGCCGGGGTGTTGGCGACGGCGGCCGGACCTCCCGCGATCACGGCGGCGCAGAAGCCGTGCAGGCAGGTGACCGCGAGCCGTGTCGCGGCCACGGCATCGGGGACCGGGAAGGGCAGGCCGTAGCCGAGGGCGGCGGGCCCCGCGGCGCCGCCGGCCAGAGCCTCCAACGCACGCCGCGCCTCTTGGGTTGCGCTCAGCGCATCGGTCATCGGCGAGGTGCCGGGGCCTGCGTGGGCCGCCGCGACCTGCAGCCCATATTCCGCCGACCTCGCGGCCGCGAGGAGACGCGCGGCCTCGGAGGGAGTGGCGCAGACCGGATCGGGCCATGCGGCCATCGGAACGCCGACGAGGGGTGCGGCGACGACGCGCTGGGCGCGAACCGACAGCAGGAGTGCCACCTCCCCGCCTGGGGCGTGGGAGAGCGACTGCCTGCTCTCGACGTCCACCCCGAGGGATTCGGCCTGGGTCAGCGACGTGGCCGACGCGGGAGGCGTCCCCGTGTCGGACCCGGGCAGCCGAAGCCGATCGTCGGGGTCCTCTCCCAGTTCGCGGACCCGGGCCGCCAACACGCCCTCCTGCGTGGCGTAGAGCGCCGCGAGGGATGCGGACAGCCCGCCGAGGCTGCCCTCCGGCAGGGCCGCGCAGGCAGCGCGGGCGCGGCGGACCAGGCGCAGCTCGTCAGCCACCGCCGACGCCCGGGGATCGACGGTACGGGTCGGGACGAGAGGGATACGTGTGGCGCCGTCCTCCAGGCGCACCCCACAGCCGCCCAGCGCCACCGCGCCGAACGCGACGAGTGCACCGAGCACCATTCGCCGCGTCGGTCCGTGGTCGATCGGCGAGAGGGGCACGGCCGCATCATGACACCGCGTCGCCCTCCGTCGCCCTCTGTCGTCCCCCGCGGCGCGGGGACGGCCCGCGTCGCCGGAGCATGCGTGGCACCGGGATACAGTGGTCCGGGGGTCCAGGCGCCGGTGGCGCCCGCCGCCGTACTCAAGAAGAGCAGGAGGGTCACCATGACCGGCGATGATCGCGCGGCGGAGGTGGCCGGGCTCGCGGCGACGGCGTTGACCGGGACAGGGCTCCTGGTGGAAGACGTGACGATCACCCCCGCCGGTCGTCGCCGCGTCCTGCGGATCGCGGTCGACCGGGCGTTGGACGCCCTGGCTCCGGACGACCACGACACTCCCGTACCGCCGCTGAGCCTTGACGAGGTAGCCGGCGCCGCGCGCGCGATCTCGACCGTCCTGGACGAGGCTGACGCCATCGGAGAGGCACCCTACGTGCTGGAGGTGTCCTCACCCGGCGTGGGGCGGCGACTCAAGCTGCCGCGCCACTTTCGCCGCAACGTGGGGCGCATCGTGCAGCTGAAGCTGACCGACGGCGCGGAGCGCACCGGGCGCTTGACCGCCGCCGCACCGGGGCACGTGTCGATCATGGCCACCGACGGAGACAGCGGGTCGGATACGACCTGGATCCCGCTCACAGACATCGCGCGGGCTCGCGTGCTCGTGGACTTCGCCGCCGCGCAGACCGACGACGAGGAGACCTGATGGACATCGATCTGGCGGCGCTGCGGGCGCTCGAACGAGAGCGGGATATCTCGCTCGGCATCATCATCCCCGCCATCGAGCAGGCCCTGCTCTTGGCCTACCACCGCACCGAGGGCGCCTATCGCACGTCGCGCGTCGACCTCGACCGCAAGACGGGCCACGTCGTGGTGTGGGCTCGCGAGGAGGCTCCGGTCCTGGATGACGGGACCCGGGGCGAGGCGGGCCCTGAGTTCGACGACACGCCTGCCGGCTTCGGACGCGTGGCGGCCGCTACGGCGCGCCAGGTGATCGTGCAGCGCATGCGCGAGTTGGAGGACGAGGCGGTCCTCGGCGACTTCCGCGGGCGAGAAGGCGACATCATCACCGGCGTCGTCCAGCAGAGCCAGGGTCGCGGCGTGCTCGTCGACTTCGGCACGGTCGAGGGACTCCTCCCACAAGCGGAGCAGGTGCCGGGAGAGAGGTACGCGCATGGGGACCGACTTCGCTGCTTCGTGGTGAGCGTTCGACGCGGGCCCAGCGGCCCGCAGATCGGGCTGTCGCGGACCCATCCCCACCTGGTGCGCAAGCTCTTCGCCCTAGAGGTGCCGGAGATCGCGGACGGCACCGTCGAGATCGCGGCCCTCGCGCGAGAGGCCGGGCACCGGACCAAGATCGCTGTCCACGCCAAGAAGCCCGGCGTGAACGCCAAAGGCGCCTGCATCGGGCCCATGGGGGCCCGTGTCCGGGCCGTGATGGCTGAGCTGCACGGCGAGAAGATCGATATCGTCGACTACAGCCCGGATCCAGCCCAGTTCGTCGCCTCGGCGTTGTCTCCCGCCCGCGTGTCCTCGGTGGACATCGTCGACGAGAAGTTGCGCTCGGCCCGGGTCGTCGTCCCGGACTATCAGCTGTCCCTCGCGATCGGCAAAGAAGGCCAGAACGCCCGGCTCGCCGCGAAACTCACCGGTTGGCGCATCGACATCCACCCGGACACCCCCGGTTTCGGTGGTGTGGCACGCGGCGCCGCGAGCCAGGGCCAGGGTGGCGACGGCGCCGGGGGATCGGATGTTCAACCCGAGGGCGATACCGCTGGTGGATCGCACCAGCCAGGTAGGTCCAGCTGAACGGAGACGCTAAGATGACTCTGGCCGTTCCCGCCGGGCCGGTACGTCTGTGCGTCGGGTGCCGCGGGCGGGGAATGCGGTCACAACTTCTGCGATTCGTCGCGGTCCACCGTTCGGACGGCATCGTCCTGGCGCCGGATTCGCGGCGGAGCATGCCGGGCCGCGGTGCATGGTTGCACCCGGACCTGGAGTGTTTCGATCTCGCCGTGCGCCGCCGGGCGTTCGGGCGCGCCCTTCGGGTCGCGTTCCACCTCGATCCGGCGGACGTGCGAGCGCAGGTCGCGCGGATCGTCTACGCAGCACGAACCACGAGAACCGAAAGCGGGTTTGACGCTGATGAGCACGCGATGAGTACCCAGCAATGAGCCCACCCCAGCAGTAACCCATGGTTCGGCGTCGCCTCGACCCGGGCCATAGTGAGGAGAGAAGTGGCTAAGGTCCGGGTCTACGAGCTCGCCAAAGAGCTCGGAGTCGAGAGCAAGGTGCTGCTTGGGCACCTGAAGTCCTCTGGCGAGTTCGTCCGTTCGGCGAGTTCGACCATTGAGCCCCCCGTCGTCCGTAAGCTGCGCGAGAGCTTCAGCTCCGACGTGGCCGCAGGCAAGGTCAAGGGCACCAAGCCCGTCCCGGCCGCGGGCGCCCCGAAGACGGCCCCGCAGGCCTCGTCGCCTGCGGCTGCGTCTCCTGCCGCCGCGGGACCGAAACCGGGCGGACCGCGCCCAGGACCGGCGCGCAGCGCGGCCGGGCCGTCCGCTGAGACGCCCGCTGCGGCGACTCCTGCCGCACCGGCGGCTGCCGATGCGACTCCCGCCGCACCTGCGCCCACGGCGCCTCCCG
>CAJDVG010000022.1_pt1 | contig 37087 bp, 30 predicted proteins | sample 7391321 | NCBI WGS metagenome assembly CAJDVG01 (sample SAMEA7055706, study PRJEB34461) | soil metagenome | biome: terrestrial ecosystem; feature: Peninsula; material: soil | place: Antarctica | collected 2016
CGGGTTCAGCGGGCGTCCCGGCGGCGGTGGCCGTCCGGGCGGACCCGGTGGCCGCGGCGGGACGCAGGGCGCGTTCGGTCGTGGAGGCGGGCGCAACAAGCAGCGCAAGTCGCGTCGCGCGAAGCGTCAAGAGTTCGAGCAGATGCAGGCGCCCACCATCGGCGGCGTCAGCGTCCCGCGCGGTGACGGCTCGACCGTCATTCGGGTGCGCCGCGGCTCGTCCCTGAGCGACTTCGCCGACAAGATCAACGCCAACCCGGCGAGCTTGGTGACGGTTCTGTTCCACCTGGGTGAGATGGCCACGGCCACCCAATCGCTCGACGAGGACACCTTCAAGCTGCTCGGCGCCGAACTCGGATTCGCCATCCAGGTCGTCTCACCGGAGGACGAAGAGCGCGAGCTCTTCGAGTCTTTCGGCATCGACCTGGAGGCCGAAGCCGAAGACGAGGACGAGTCGCTGCTGGAGCCGCGTCCTCCGGTTGTCACGGTCATGGGTCACGTCGACCACGGCAAGACGAAGCTCCTCGACGCGATCCGGCACGCCAACGTGATCGAGACCGAGGCGGGCGGGATCACGCAGCACATCGGCGCGTACCAGATCACCACGACTCATGAGGGTCAGCAGCGGCCGATCACGTTCATCGACACGCCGGGCCACGAGGCGTTCACCGCTATGCGTGCCCGCGGGGCCAAGGTGACCGACATCGCGATCCTCGTGGTGGCGGCCGATGACGGCGTCATGCCGCAGACGATCGAGGCCCTCAACCACGCGCAGGCGGCGGACGTGCCGATCGTGGTCGCGGTCAACAAGGTCGATGTCGAAGCGGCCAACCCGGCAAAGATCCGCCAGCAACTCACCGAGTACAACCTGATCGCCGAGGAATACGGCGGTGACACGATGTTCGTCGACGTGTCGGCCAAGCAGCGACTCAACATCGACGAGCTGCTCGATGCCGTCATCCTCACGGCGGACGCGGCGCTCGACCTGCGGGCCAACCCCGACAAGGACGCGCGCGGCGTCGCGATCGAGGCCAACCTCGACCGGGGCCGCGGCGCCACCGCGACGGTGTTGGTGGAGTCGGGCACGCTGTGCGTCGGCGACTCGATCGTGGCGGGTTCCGCGCACGGCCGGGTGCGGGCGATGTTGGACGAGCATGGCAACCACCTCGACGTGGCGCTGCCGTCGCGCCCGGTGCAGGTGCTCGGCCTGTCCAGCGTGCCGCGCGCCGGCGACACCTTCATCGTGGCCTCTGACGACCGCACGGCCCGGCACATCGCGGAGAAGCGTGAAGCCGCGGACCGGCAGGCGTCGCTGGCGAAGGCGCGCAAGCGGGTCAGCCTGGAGGATCTGAACGAGGCCTTGGCAGCAGGCAAGGTCGAGACGCTCAACCTGATCCTCAAGGGCGACGTCTCCGGTTCGGTGGAAGCCCTCGAGGATGCGCTGTTGCAGATCGACGTGGGCGACGAGGTCGACCTGCGAATCATCGACCGGGGCGTCGGCGCGATCACGATGAACAACATCAACCTCGCGGTGGCGTCCAGCGCGGTGATCATCGGCTTCAACGTACGAGCCGAGGGACAGAACGCCGAGTATGCCGAACGCGAGGGTGTCGAGATTCGCTATTACTCGGTCATCTACCAGGCGATCGAGGAGCTGGAGGCGGCCCTGAAGGGGATGCTCAAGCCCGAGTACGAAGAGCACCAGTTGGGCACCGCCGAGATCCGCGAGATCTTCCGCAGCAGCAAATTCGGCAACATCGCCGGGTCTTTGGTGCGCAGCGGCGAGATCAAGCGCGGGACCAAGGCTCGGATCACGCGAAACGGAGTGGTCATCACCGAAAACCTGGAAATCGCCGGACTGCGACGGTTCAAGGACGACGTCACGGAGGTCCGTGACGGTTACGAGTGCGGCATCAACCTGGGCTCGTTCAACGACCTGCAGATCGACGACCTCCTCACCACCTACGAGATGCGCGAAAAGCCCCGTACCTGACGAAGCGCGCAGCACGGAGGTTGTCGTCCGCCCGAAGCGGGACGTGCAGGTGCGAGCCTCAGCGCACCCGTGAGGACGGCCGACGAGACCTCGACCCCTGGGAGGCGGCCCCGCGACACGACGTCGCGGGGCCGCACCTACGAGCGGAAGGACATGAGCCATGGCGGATCCCGCACGTGCCCGCAAGGTTGCGGATCGGATCAAGGTCATCGTTGCCGAGATGCTGGAGTGGCGGACCAAGGACGAGCGGCTCGGCTTCGTCACGGTCACGGACGTGAAGGTGACGGGCGACCTACAGCAGGCCTCGGTCTTCTACACGGTCCTCGGGGGTGAGGAGGACCGGGAGCGGACGGCGGCCGCGCTGGAAGCCAACAAGGGCAGGGTCCGTTCGGCGGTCGGCAAGGGCCTCGGCATCCGGCTCACACCGTCCCTTTCCTTCCACCTCGACTCGATCCCGGAGGGCGCGGCCCATCTGGAGGAGTTGCTGGAGGTCACGCAGCGTCGCGACGCCGAACTGGCCCAGGTGGCCGAGGGGGCGTCGTTCGCCGGTGACGCCGACCCGTACCGCACGGCGCACGAGCCGACTCCCGACGACGACAACGCCGACAACGCCGACGCCGACGCCGACGATGGCGACGACAACGACAACGACAACGACAACGCCGACAACGACAACGCCGACGACGGTGACGCCGGCGAGAGGGCGTGACGCGTGCCGCGGCCTCCCGACGAGCTTGTCGGTGACGGAATCCTTTTGGTGGACAAGCCGGGAGGCTTGACGAGTCACGACGTGGTCGCTCAGTGTCGGCGGATCTGCGGCACGCGAAAAGTCGGTCACGCGGGCACGCTCGATCCGATGGCGACCGGGCTCCTGGTGGTGGGCGTCAATCGCGCCACACGCCTGCTGACGTTCCTCGTGGGCTGCGACAAGACGTACGAGGCGACGATCCGTCTGGGATGCACCACCACTACGGACGACGCGGACGGTGGAGTTCTCTCGGTCGCCGATGCCTCGTTCGTGCGGGACGACGAGATCGACAGAGCCATCGCGTCGCTTCGCGGCGAGATCGCGCAGGTGCCGAGCGCGGTCAGCGCGATCAAGGTCGACGGGGTGCGCGCTCACGCGCGGGTGCGGGCCGGTGAGGAGGTCGAGCTCGCCGCGCGCCAGGTGCGCGTTCATCGATTCGAGGTGCTCGCTCGGCGCGATGTCGAACTGGAGGCCGGTGCGGCAACCGACGGCGCGGCCACGAGGCGTCGACAGATCGATCTGAAGGTCGTCGTCGACGTGTCATCGGGGACGTACGTGCGGGCGTTGGCCCGGGATCTGGGGAAGCGACTCGGGGTCGGGGGGCATCTGGTCGCCCTCCGACGCACGCGGGTAGGGGAGTTCGACGTCGCGCGGGCCGCGACGTTGCCCCTTCTGGAGCAGCGTCGCGCCGAGGCGGCGCCGGGGACCTCCGGTCTGCCGCTGGTCGACCTGGCCCACGCGGCCGCGGCCGCGATGCCGGTGTGGTCGCTCGATGCGGAGGAGGCCCGTCTCTTGGGCCACGGCGTACGGCTCCCCGCCCCGCACCTGGGGTTCAGCGGACCGGTGGCGGCTTGCGACCCTGCCGGGGCTCTGGTCGCCGTCGTCGAGGAGGCAGGAGCCCGCGTGGACGTGCGCGCGGTGTTCGCCAGCACGTGAGCGCGCGGTTGCCCAAAGTTGGGTAAAGGATGTCAGGGCAGCTGAGCGATGTCTGGGTGCTGACGTAACCCCTGTTATCGTCTGGCTCATGGAGCTGGACGAGATCGAGGCATTCTGGGCGGATGCGAGGCTGCGTGTACGCCTGTCGCGTATCTCAGGCTCCAGCGGTCCGCTCGAGCTCGGTCCGCTGCCGCCGCTCGCGTGGGCCTTCGGGGGCTCTCCGGAACAGGCCGACGAACTGCTCGATCTCGTCCTGCGCGGGCTTAAGAGCGCAACGGCGTCCGCGCTGTGGGATTACGAGTTCGAAGGCGAGTCGCTGCCCGCCGTGGGCTCGCTGGCCATCATTCTCGACGGCGACGGTCACCCGCGTGCGCTCATCGAGACGACCGGCGTGCACATCGTCGCCTTCAACGAAGTCGGCCCGGAGCACATCGTGGCGGAGGCGGAGGGAGATCTGTCGGTCAGGCACTGGCGCGAGGTGCATGAGTGGTGGTTCCGCGAGAACTCGTCGAACCCGCGGGGTTTCGCGGACTCGATGCCCGTCGTTCTCCAGCGTTTTCGCGTGATCTTCCCGCTGGGTTCGAAACGCGATCAGGTCGGGCCCTGACGCCGCGGCAGGCAGCGCTCACCGGCGAGGCCGCCGCCGTAGCTAGAGTGTCGACGTGCAGCGATGGAACGCCCTCGACGACATCCCGCCCGGTCTGCCACCGTGCGTGGTCACCCTGGGAAACTTCGACGGCGTCCACCGCGGGCATCGGGTCGTGCTCGGCGAGGTCGTCGGCTGCGCGGCCGAACTCGCCCTGATGTCCGTCGCGGTGACCTTCGAGCCGCACCCTCTGGCGGTCTTGCGCCCGCAGGCTGCTCCGCCGCAGCTCGTCACCCTCGAGCAGCGGCTGGCGTTGCTCGCCGCCGCAGGTCTCGACGCGGTGCTCGTCATGGAGTTCACCCGTGAGCTCGCGTCCTGGTCGCCGCGGCGCTTCGTCTCCGAGGTGTTCGTGAACGCGCTGCACGCCCGGCTTGTGGTCGTCGGTCAAGACACCCGGTTCGGAGTGCGCAACTCCGGCGACGTTGGCAAGCTCCACGAGCTCGGCGACGAACTGGGCTTCGAAGTGCAGGTCGTCCGCGATCAAGGCGACGCGCCCCACGCCGAGCAAGCGACGCGCTGGTCGTCCTCGCGAGTACGATCGCTCATCCTGGCCGGTGATGTCACCGTCGCCGCGCGGATCCTCGGCCGGTCGCACCAGGTGGCGGGGCGCGTCGTCCACGGCGACCATCGGGGACGCGAACTCGGCTACCCCACCGCGAACCTCGAACGGGACGTGTCGGGCCTGGTCCCCTCGGACGGCGTCTACGCGGGATGGTTGGTCCGTGAAGAGCTACCGGCCGACGACCCGCTTCGCCGCCTGCCGGCCGCGATCTCCATCGGGACCAACCCGACGTTTCACGGGACGAGCCGCCGGGTCGAGGCGTACGTCCTCGATCGTGACGATCTCGACCTCTACGACCACTACGTGAGCCTGGAGTTCGTGGAGCGGCTGCGACCCACCGTGCGTTTCGACGGGATCCAGGCCCTTCTGGAGACGATGCGGGGCGACGTGGCACGCACCCGCGAGATCCTGGACCTGCCAGCGAGCCCCACCGCCCCCCAACCCTGAGGTCCTGGCCGGGCGGACGCGCCGTGCCAGCACGGCTCGCTTAACCTGGACCCATGCGTGGACTGTCCCGTTTCGCCGACCTGGAGCCGCTGCTCGAGCGCGTCGCCAAACCCATCCAGTACGTCGGCGGCGAACTGAACTCCCAGCTGAAGGAATGGCACTGCGGCGGCTTTGCCGACGACTCCGGTCCGGGCGATCCCCGACCGGGCGGGGCCCGCGTCGGCGAGGACACGATGCCGGGGCGCGAACGCACCGTTCGATGGGTGCTCATGTACCCCGACGCGTACGAGGTGGGGCTGCCGAATCAGGGCGTCATGATCCTGTACGAGGTGCTCAACGAACGGGCTGACGCGCTCGCTGAGCGCGCGTACTGCCCGTGGTCAGACCTCGCGGCGCTGCTGCGCGAGCACGAGGTGCCGTTGCTGACCGTCGACTCCCACCGGGCGGTCCGGGAGTTCGACATTCTCGGCGTCAGCTTCCCGACCGAGCTCAACTACACCAACCTGCTGGAGGCGCTCGACCTCGCGGGCATCCCGCTGCGCGCCGCCGACCGCGGCCCGGACGACCCGTTCGTCATCGCCGGGGGGCACGCGAGCTTCAACCCAGAGCCGGTCGCCGATTTCATCGACGCGGCCGTGATCGGTGATGGCGAGGAGGCGGTGCTGCGGGTCACGGACCTGGTGCGCCGCTGGAAGGAGGAGGGCCGCCCCGGCGGACGGGCCGAGTTGCTCCTGCGGCTCGCCGCCTCGCGGGTCGCCTATGTCCCCTCGCTGTACGAGGTCAGCTACCGCCCCGACGGGCATCTGGTCGCCGTGCGGCCCACCGCAGATCGCGTACCGGAACGCGTCGCCAAGCACACCGTGATGGACCTCGACGAGTGGCCGTACCCGAAAACGCCGCTGGTCCCGCTCGCGGAGACCGTGCACGAGCGCATGAGTGTGGAGATCTTCCGCGGCTGCACCCGAGGCTGTCGCTTCTGTCAGGCCGGGATGATCACGCGGCCGGTGCGAGAGCGCTCGATCACCGGCGTCGGCCAGATGGTTGCGCAGGGCCTGGCCGCGACAGGCTACGAGGAAGTCGGCCTGCTCTCGCTGTCCAGCGCCGACCACTCCGAGATTCAACAGATCGCCACGGGATTGGCCGACCGGTACGAGGAGAGCCGCACCAGCCTGTCGCTGCCGAGCACCCGGGTCGACGCATTCAACATCGACCTCGCGAACGAGCTGACGCGCGGCGGACGCCGATCGGGGCTCACGTTCGCCCCCGAGGGCGGCAGCGAGCGGCTCCGCCGGGTCATCAACAAGCAGGTCTCCGAACAGGATCTGATCGACACGGTGGCAGCAGCGTTCGCTGCCGGTTGGCGTCAGGTGAAGCTGTACTTCATGTGCGGGTTGCCGACCGAGACCGACGAGGACGTTCTAGGCATCGCCGAGCTGGCCCGGCGCGTCATCGACACCGGCCGTGCCGTGAGCGGGCGGCGCGACGTCCGCTGCACGGTGTCGATCGGCGGGTTCGTCCCCAAGCCGCACACGCCGTTCCAGTGGGCCGGACAGCTGTCGGCCCCGGCCACGGATGAGCGTCTGCGGCTGCTGCGAGAGGTGTTGCGCAGTGATCGGAGATACGGCTCGGCGATCGGGTTGCGGTATCACGACGGCCAGCCGGGCATCGTCGAAGGGCTGCTGTCCCGCGGCGACCGGCGGATCGGCGCCGTCATCGAGGCCGTGTGGCGCGACGGTGGCCATTTCGACGGATGGAGCGAGCACTTCTCCTACGAGCGGTGGATGCGCTGCGCCGTCGCCGTGTTCGAGGACCTGCGGGAGCGACACGGGTGGCCGCTCGACGTCGACTGGTACACCACCCGGGAGCGCGACCGAGACGAGGTCCTGCCGTGGGACCACGTGGATTCCGGCCTGGACAAGGACTGGCTGTGGGAAGACTGGCAGGCCGCGCTCGGCGAGGGCGAGCAGGGGGACTGCCGCTGGGAGGGCTGCTTCGACTGTGGCGTGTGCCACGAGTTCGGGACGGCGATCCAGATCGGACCGACGGGGCGCACGATGCTGCCGATCACGCTTGCCCCGGGGCCGCTGAGCGCTCACCCGTGAGGTCAGCGCCTGCCGCCGTTCACGTACAGGGTCTGGCCCGTGACGTACGAGGCCGCGTCGCTCGCGAGGAACGCGATCACTGACGCGACCTCCTCAGGCTTGCCGACGCGCCCGAGCGGGATGCGCGACGATGCGGACTTCTGGTGCTCCTCGAACGAACTGCCGGACCGCTGCGCGGTGGCGGCCGTCATGGACGTCGCGATGTACCCGGGAGCGACCGCGTTCACGGTGATCCCGAATCGGCCGAGTTCCTGGGCCAGCGTGGCGGTCAGGCCCTGAATACCCGCTTTGGCGGCGGCGTAGTTGGCTTGTCCCGCGTTGCCGAGCGCGGACTGGCTGGACAGGTTCACGATCCGGCCGTGGCCGCCCGCGACCATGTGCGCCTGGGCCGCGCGGGAGCAGTAGTACGCGCTGGTCAGGTTGGTGGTCAGCACGGCGTTCCAGTCATTGACATCCATCTTGAAGAACAGGTTGTCCCGGGTCAGGCCCGCGTTGTTGACGAGGATGTCGATACCGCCGAACACTTCGATGACCTCGTCGAAGACCCTTTGCACGCCCTGCTCGTCGGTCACGTCGCAGGCCCAAGCCCTCGCGCTGCCGCCGGACGCCGCGACGTGGGGGTCCTGACCGATCTCCCGGACAGCCTGCTCGGCGCGTTCGACGTTGAGGTCCAGCACCGCGACCATGGCGCCCTCCGCGGCGAACTCGCGTGCGGTGGCCTCGCCGATGCCCTGCGCCGCGCCGGTCACGACCACGCGCTTACCGCTGAAACGGGAACTCATGTCACTCCTCGAATGATCGTCCGTCCATGACGACCCTTTTACCGACCGACTGTTCGGACGGTATTCGCGGCGCCGCAGTGATCCTGTCATGGACGGTGGGAGCTCCGGAGTTCTGCGGCGGTGGGGTCGATCACAGCGGCGGTGCGTAATGTGCGGGCCATGGCTCGACAGCGTGTCCCGCCCGGCCCTCCGGCACCGCCACCCGTCCAGCGCCTGCGGCTGCGCTACGCCAAACGAGGCCGTTTGCGGTTCTCCTCGACCCGCGACTTCCAGCGTGCCCTGGAGAGGGCGGTACGGCGAGCCGGGCTGCCGATGGCGTTCTCCTCGGGATTCCACCCGCACCCCAAGATCAGCTACGCGAACGCGGCCCCCACCGGCACGGCCAGCGAGGCGGAGTATGTGGAGATCGGTCTCGTCCAGCGGATGGATCCTCGAACGGTACGGGAAGTGCTCGACGAGGCGCTGCCCGACGGATTGGACGTGCTTGAGGTGGTGGAAGCGGGTCCGGGAAGACTCGCGGAGCCGCTGGAGGTCAGCGCCTGGCAGGTGGAGTTCGGCTCCGAGGCTGGGGCGACCAGCCCACCCGAGGGTCTGCGCACGGCGCTGCGGCGAGCGTGCGATGAGTACCTCGCCCTCGACGTGGCCGAGGTGACCCGGACCGTCAAGGGGGCGCCGCGAACCTTCGACACTCGCGCCGCGGTCGTGCGCCTGACGGTCCTGGACGTCCCGGCTGGGGCTGAACCATGGGCGGAACCGAGCTCGGGCCCAGAGCTGTCGGTTGGCGCCTCGGGCGGGTCGTCGGTCATTTGTGCGATACTGCACATGGTCGTACGGAACACCACGCCGGCCGTACGCCCCGATGACATCCTCACCGCGCTGCACATGTATGCGGCCTTGGATTTTGTCGCGTCCCTGCGGGTGACGCGGCTGGCTCAGGGGCGGTTAAACGCAGATGCGACGGTGGCCGATCCCTGGTCACCGCAAAGTGAGGTCACCGGCGCCCGGGGTGGTGACGCGTCAACGCGAGCCGACCCGGACGTAACGACATGACTTCCGTCGTGTCTCGCGACATCGCGGGGCACGCCGATGAGCAACGTCACGCGGCGACGCGGGAACCCTCCCGGGCGTGGGCGGCGCGGCGTGCGCGCGGGAAGGACGCCCGATGGACGCCCAAGACGACACGACCCCTACCGGCTCGAACGAAACGCCCCCCACAGACACGAACGGCCCACCCTCTACCGACACATCTCCTCCGGCACCGGACGGCGACGCCCCCGCCGACGTCCCGCCGGCGCCGAAACCGGCACGCACCAGGACGCCGCGAAAGCGCGCGACCCGCGCTGCAGCCGCGGCACCGCGGCCGCCGACGGACGAACAGGGCGACACCGCCGCGACCGCCGACGAGTCGGCCCTCACTCCTGGGTCTGCTGACGCCCCTGGGTCTGCTGACGCCCCTGGGCCTGTCGGCGCGCCGGAGTCTGACGACAGCGCGCCGAGCGCTCGTAAGGCGGCGCGGGGCAAGGCCTCGGATAACACGCCCGCAGACAGCGATGCCCAGCCCGCCGCTGAGACCGGCACCACCCCCGGCTCCCGTCGGCCGCCCCGCCAGCGAGCCGCGCGTCGCAAGACCGCCAGCCCGTTCGCGCTGCCCGACGTCGACCCACACCAGACGGCACCTGCCGACGCGTCAGATACCGGCCGAAGCGACTCTCGTGAAGAGTCGTCTTCCGACGTCGGCATTGCGATCCTCGGCGAGGACGATGCGCGTGACCTGATCGCCCAGAGCGGGCTCGATGACACCAAAGACGACACCGGAAACGGCACCGGGGACGACGTCGACGACCCGCCGGCCGCGCCGTTCTTCGGGCTCGTCTTTCAGGCCCCGACCGTCACCGCGCCCCCGCGCCGTCGGCGCGCGAGCACCCGCCCGGCGGGCGAGGCCGATCCGAAGACGATCGACGTCGACGTCGACGTCGACGTCGGCGACGCCGATGCGGCGGACGCGGACGACACCGACGTGGTCGGCGATCCCTCGGAAGGTGGCGACGCCGGCCGTACGCGCCGCCGCCGGGGAGGAAAGGGCCGCCGTCGCGGCGAGGACGAGCCGTCTAGTGGCGATGGCGACACTGAACCCGAGACCGACACCCAGCCGCGGTCCCGAGCCCAGAACCAGAACCAGAACCAGGCCCAGAATCAGAACCAGGTCCAGACCCAGACCCAGACCCAGACCCACGACGAGACGCCGGGGGGGCACGACAGCGCCGGAGACGACGGCGACGACGGCGACGACGGCGACGGCGACGGGGAGAGCACGTCCGGTCGCCGGCGCACCCGGCGGAGGCGCCGCCCCGGAAACGCGCCCGAGAGCGAGGACCCGCCCGGCACCGTCACCCGGGTCCGCGAGTCGCGCAGCGACGAGGCCACCGGCATCCGCGGGAGCACCCGGCTGGAGGCCAAGAAGCAACGTCGCCGCGAGGGCCGCGAGGCGGGTCGGCGTCGCACCATCGTCACCGAGGCGGAGTTTCTGGCTCGGCGCGAAAGCGTCGAACGGGTCATGGTGGTCCGTCAGCGGGGGGAGCGCACTCAGATCGCGGTCCTTGAGGACGGGGTGCTTGTCGAGCACTACGTCAGTCGGGAGGACGCCGCGCAGCACGGTTCGATGGCCGGCAACATCTATCTCGGCCGTGTGCAGAACGTGTTGCCGAGCATGGAGGCCGCCTTCGTGGATGTCGGCCGTGGCCGCAACGCGGTGCTCTACGCCGGTGAAGTCAACTGGGACGCGGCCGGCATGGAGCGGTCCAAGTCCCGCCGCATCGAGCACGCGCTGAGCTCTGGTCAAGGCGTCCTCGTACAGGTGACGAAGGATCCGATCGGGCACAAGGGCGCCCGCCTCAGCAGCCAGATCAGTCTGCCGGGTCGCTATCTGGTCTATGTTCCCGAAGGGCACATGACCGGTATCAGCCGCAAGCTGCCCGATACAGAGCGGGCCCGGTTGAAGAAGATCCTGCGCGATGTGGTGCCCGCGGAGGCCGGAGTCATCGTCCGGACCGCCGCCGAGGGGGCCTCCGAGGCGGAACTACGGGCCGACGTGGAGCGGCTCAGCGGGGTCTGGGAGATCATCCAACGCAAGGCCAAGAGCGCCAATCCGCCCACCTTGCTGCACGGTGAGGTCGACCTCACCGTGCGGGTGATCCGCGACGTCTTCAACGAGGACTTCTCCCGGTTGGTCGTCTCCGGCGACGACGCCTGCGCGACCGTCGAGGATTACCTGACGACGGTGGCCCCCGACCTGCAACCGCGGCTGGAGAAGTGCTCCGGTGAGGCGGACGTCTTTTCTGATTTCCGGGTGGACGAGCAACTGGCCAAGGCGATGGATCGCAAAGTGTGGCTGCCCTCCGGCGGCTCCCTGGTGATCGACCGTACGGAGGCGATGACGGTCATCGACGTCAACACCGGCAAGTTCGTCGGCGCCGGCGGCAACCTCGAGGAGACCGTCACCAAGAACAACGTCGAGGCCGCCGAGGAGATCGTGCACCAGCTGCGGCTACGGGACACCGGCGGCATCATCGTCATCGACTTCATCGACATGGTGTTGGAGGCCAACCGAGACCTGGTGATCCGGCGGCTCCTGGAATGCCTGGGCCGCGACCGGACCAAGCACCAGGTCGCGGAGGTCACCTCGCTCGGTCTCGTTCAGATGACCCGCAAGCGCGTGGGAGCGGGCCTGATCGAGCTGTTCTCCGAGCCGTGCGAGCATTGCGCGGGACGCGGCATCATCGTGCATTCCACGCCGGTGGAACGACAGCCCGAGCCCGTGGAAGACCGCCGACGCGGCCGGCGAGGCCGCCCCGACGGTACGAGCGTCCGCGGCGGGGGTTCGTCGAACGACCACGGCTCCGGCGGCGCGGGCTCTTCGCACGCGGGTGGCGGCGGGGGGGCTGCGACGCCCCCGACCCCGAGCGGGCCGACTCCCGCGCAGATCGCGGCCGCCGCGTTTGCCGCGCTGCACCCCGAGCGTCGCGGCAGCGCCGAAGGCGCGGACGGTCACGGCGCCGTCGGGGAGGCGCAGCCCGACGAGGTCACCTCCCCTGAGGCAGCCGTCGTCGGCACGACGGGATCGCAGCTCCTCCAGGCCCCGACGGTCACGACAGACCTGATCCATGTCCGTGCGGAGGCGTCGTCCACGGCCGGCCGTTCCCATATCGGCGACGCGGCCCAACGCACGTCCCTACCCGCCGATGCGTCGCCGGAGCGCGAGCGTGAGGACGATGTGCCCGCGGCGGCGGTTCGGCCCCGTCGTCGACGAGGCCGAGCGACGGCCCCTGCGGGACCTCCGCGGGCCGACCGCGACGGCCCCGCGGACGGCCCCGCGGACGGCCCTGCGGACGACCTGATCGAGACGACACCCGACCAGGGGTGAGCGCTCGGGTCGGGCACGTCCGACGTGATTTTGGCCGGTAGGGCGGGGCCGCATAGAATGATGCGTCGGTGCGCCCACCGTGACCCGTGTCGACGGGCCGGCCCGAAGAGGCGTCGTCCACGACATTGATGGGAAGTGGGTTTCAAGGTGTACGCGATTGTGCGCGCGGGTGGCCGTCAGGAGAAGGTGTCCGTCGGCGATGTCCTCATCGTCGACAAGGTCAATGCCGAGCCGGGTGCCTCTGTGGAGCTCACACCGCTGCTGCTCGTCGACGGGGCGAACGTGACGACGCAGGCCGATGACCTGGCCAAGGTGACGGTGACCGCCGAGGTGGTCAAGGCCACCAAAGGCCCCAAGATCACGATCCTGAAGCACAAGAGCAAGACGGGCTATCGCAAGCGCCAGGGACACCGCCAGCCGACCACCCAGATCAAGGTGACCGCGATCTCGGCGTGAGCATCGCTTAAGACCCGTCGTTTCCGACCGAGCAGCAAAGGCAGGCAGTAGCCATGGCACATAAGAAGGGCGCGTCCTCCAGCCGGAACGGCCGCGACTCCAACGCCCAGTACCTCGGCGTCAAGCGCTTCGGCGGCCAGGTCGTCAAGTCCGGCGAGATCCTCGTACGGCAGCGGGGCACGCACTTCCACCCCGGGGTCGGCGTCGGTCGAGGGCGCGACGACACGCTGTTCGCGCTGCTCGCCGGATCTGTCACGTTCGGCACCAAGCGAGGCCGCAAGACGGTCAACATCCTCTCGGTCGAGCAGGCCTGAGTTCGCTGGCCGCCTCGTGCGGCCGCGATCGAGCGCTTATGTCCGCGACCTTTGTCGACCAAGCCATCCTGCACATCGGGGCAGGTAGCGGCGGCCACGGCTGCGCCAGCGTCCATCGGGAGAAGTTCAAGCCGCTCGGCGGACCTGACGGCGGCAACGGCGGCCGCGGCGGCGACGTGATCATCCGCGTCGACGATCAGGCGACCACGCTCCTCGACTACCACCGCCATCCGCACCGCCTCGCCGGCAGCGGCCGCCCCGGGGAGGGCTCCGAGCGTCATGGCGCAAGCGCTGACGACCTCGTTCTGCCCGTCCCGCCAGGCACGGTGGTGAAGACCGCCTCCGGAAGGGCGCTTGCTGACCTGGTCGAGCCGGGCACAGAGCTTGTGGTGGCGCGCGGGGGCCGCGGTGGGCTGGGCAACAAGGCGCTCTCCTCCCCGCGGCGCAAGGCGCCGGGGTTTGCGCTCCTCGGTGAGCCCGGCGACGCCGTCGACATCATCCTGGAGCTGAAGACCCTCGCCGACGTGGCACTGATCGGGTTCCCGTCCGCGGGCAAGTCTTCCCTGGTGTCCGTGCTGTCCGCGGCGCGGCCGAAGATCGCTGACTATCCGTTCACGACGTTGGTTCCGCATCTCGGCGTGGTGAAGGCGGGCGAGCAGAGGTACACGATCGCCGACGTTCCGGGGCTCATCCCCGGCGCGAGCCAAGGCCGCGGTCTCGGCCTGGAGTTCTTGCGCCACGTCGAACGCTGCTCCGTACTGGCGCACGTCGTCGACTGTGCCACCCTCGAGCCCGGCCGCGACCCCCTCACGGATCTCGACGTCATCGAGGACGAGCTGCGTCAGTACGTTCCCGACGCCGCGCTCGGCGGCCGCCCCCTCGCTGAGCGAACCCGGATCGTGGTGCTCAATAAGGCGGACGTCCCGGGCGCCCGCGACCTCGCGGAGCTCGTCGCTCCCGACCTGGTCGAGCGCGGCCTGGAGGTGCACATCGTCTCCGCGGTCGCGCGTACCGGCCTGAAGGAGCTCACGTTCTCCCTCGCAGCGCACGTCGGGCGCGCTCGGGCGGAGCAGGTGCGACAGGACGAGACCGTCGGGCGGCAACGGGTGGTGCTGCGTCCGAGCGCGGTCGACGACGACGGCTTCGAGATTCGTCAAGAAGGCACGCCCGATGGCCCCGCCTACCGGGTGGTGGGCGAGCGGCCGACACGCTGGGTGCGGCAGACGGATTTCACCAACGACGAGGCGGTCGGCTACCTCGCTGATCGATTGGCCCGGTTCGGGGTGGAGGAGGCGCTGTTCAAGGCCGGTGCCACGCCGGGCGCGACGGTTCTGATCGGTCCCGAGGACGACGCGGTCGTCTTCGACTGGGAGCCCACGATGAGAGCGGGAGCCGAGTTGCTCGCCTCCCGAGGCGCCGACCCGCGGCTCGAGGATCGACACCGGCGGACGCGTGGGGACAAGCGGGCGGACTACGCCGGCCGTCGCTCCGCCGCACGCATGGCGCGTGACGAACTCGCTGCCGAGCGCGACGCCGGGATCTGGGTGGACCCTGCCGACGAAGGCTGACCCCGTGCTCGTCTACCCGGCCGCCGACCGGTGTGAACTCAGACGGGCCGCCCCGCGGTCGATAGGGACGTACCGGACTCTCCGGGGCGCCGTGCGCCGGAGTTCGGCGGGTTCGTCGGGCTCGTCGCGTGGGTCCGGACGCCGACCCGACGAGGGGGACAGCGTGTACATCATCGACGCCCGGATGGCTCCGGCGCCACCCGTTGCCTCGGTGAGCGGCGCCGCCGCGTCCTCCACCGCCACCGCGAACCGCTACAGCGTCCTCGATCACAGCAACGAACGGGCCGCCCACGCGCGTCGGGTGTTTCGTACCGCCCTGGGGCACCTCACCGACGACGACCGCGCACTGATCCGGGCCGTGACCGGAGAGGCGATCTGGCCGGGACAGTCCCTGCAGGAGAAGGACCTCAGCGCGTTCGCGCTGCAAATCGCGGTGGACCGGCGCACGGCCGTGATCCCCGCGGGTGTCGAGATCCGGGAAAGCTACCTGGTCCGCACCCGAGAACTCTTCGACCGTCTCGGCGTGAGCGACAACCCGTTCAGCGGCGCTAATCTGCAGCGGGCGCTGGCCTTCTTCCACCGGCGCGGCTCCGGACGCATCGACGTCGCCCTCTGATCGGGGCCGCGCTTCCCGGGAAGCCCGCGCCCGTCGTCTCCCGCGTCGCCAAAGCTGACGTCTCCCCTCCGACGGCGCGGTCCGCACAGGGTTTTTCAGTGGCGAGCGGTGATGATGAGCCGCGGTGTGCCCCAAGCGCGTAGCGTGGGCGGTGAACGCACGCCGTCGTCCCGGCCCGTGGGCAGCGTGCTCAGCATTGCTTCGTGGAGGGGGCAGGTACGTGGCTGCGGATCCGTCGGCTGATCCACAATTGCGCTCTGTGCCAATGCGGACGTTTCCGACCCGAGGGCGGACTCCTCGGCAGGTTCGCTCACGCGGGCCGTTCGCTGGCCGCTCGCCTGACTCGTCGCTGAGGAAGGACGTCCCCCGCGTTACGGCTTACGCGGCACATTCGTCCCACAGGCCTACGGCACGCGCGCCCGACCTCGGGCGTTCACCGCTTAAAATTATTGCCCTTCAAGCGTATTCGTCAGCACGCCGAAGAAGGCAAGAATCTGCTCTTGCAGGGTGGTGCTTTGACAAGTGCGCTGTGATACGCTCGTTCTGGACGTGCGTACTGGGACGTCTATGAGGCTAGCAAGCTGGGGAAATGCATCGGAGTCCGATGCAAGTTGGCTAGCCGTCGGGGAAGACATCAGAAGTGGGGGAGGCTTCAGCATGCGCTCATGGAAGTCAGGTTCATCGGCCACTGTGTCCATCGTGGTTCCGGTCCTTAACGAGGCCCGCAACCTTGAAGTGATTTTGCCGCAGTTGCCTAAGGTCCACCAAGTCGTGCTCGTCGACGGTCGCTCGACCGATGACACCGTGGCGACGGCTCAGCGGATCATGCCGGACATCACCGTCGTCACTCAGACCCGCCGCGGCAAGGGAAATGCCTTGACCTGTGGGTTCGCGGCCGCGACCGGCGACATCATCGTGATGTTCGACGCAGACTGCTCGGCGGATCCGCGGGAAATTCCCGCATTCATCGACGCGTTGGAGGCGGGGGCGGATTTCGCCAAGGGGAGCAGGTATGTGCGTGGCGGGGGTTCGGAGGACATCACGATATTGAGGTCCGTCGGCAACCGGGCCCTGAATGGGCTCGCGAATGTCTTGATGCGGACCCGCTATACGGATTTGTGTTACGGATATAACGCCTTTTGGCGCGACATTCTGCCGCAGCTGCAATTGCCGGCGACAGAGATCGAGGGTGTGGGCGCCGATGAGCGCATCTGGGGCGACGGCTTCGAGATCGAGACGCTTCTCGCGTGCCGGATCACGGCAGCCAAACTCTCGGTGGCCGAGGTGCCCAGCGTCGAACAGCTTCGGATGTTTGGCGACAGCAACCTCAACACCTTCCGCGATGGCGTGCGCGTCTTGCGCACGATCGTCGCCGAGCAGCGCGGGATCGCTCCGATCGCGGTCGCTCCGGCCGCCAAGACCGGCGCGCCGCACCCGACATTCGAGGTGATCCACGGCAGTGGTGGATCGGTGGAAACCGGGCACCGGACCCACGTGGCGCACGGCGGGTCGGCGGCGCCCGGGCGGGCCCGTGCCGCGGCGGCGAGCTCCCGGCCCGGGCGACTGTCGCGTCATCATGGAGCCTCGATCGCCGGGGCGGTTCCGCTGTCGGTGGTGGACCCGGAGTGAGCCCCCTGGCCGTAACGCAACCACGAGTTTCGGACGGTCCCCCTCCTGCTCCTCCTGACGAATCGACGTTCACTACTATCGATCCGGTGGTCAACGGCTTCGCGAGACCGCGTGACCTGGCACCGCCGAGCGAACCGCGCCGACGCGCTGGCGCAGGCCCTTCGCAGGGCCTGCGCCTCGCGGTGGCACTCCTGGCGGCTGGTGGGGGAATGGCGGCGATGGCCCGGGCCGTGGCGATGGGCCGCGCCGCGGAACCGGGTGCGGACTACTTGTACTGGGCTGCTCAGTTCCTGCCGTACGTGGTGTCCGCTGCGGTCCTGTTGGCCCCCTCCACCGCTGCCCGCGTCCGCGTCGCCGTGTCCGTGCTCGTGGCGGTGCTCCCGGCCATCCTGTGGCGCCTCATCGACCCGTACGGCGTGGTCGCCTTCGACGAGCAGCTGCACCTGCGGACGCTCAACGACCTGCTGAACGGGGCGCCCCTCTTCTCGCCCAATCCGCTGCTGGCGGTGTCGAGCTACTACCCGGGCATGGAGACGGCCACCGCGTTCGTCGCGATGACGACGGGCCTGTCGGCCGCCGCCGCCATCACCGTCGTGCTGGTGGCCTCGCGAGCGGCGCTCGCGTTGGGCATCTACGGACTCGGCATGGTGCTCACGCGGTCCTCGCGGGCGGCGGCGCTTGCGGTGCTCGTCTACGCGTGCAGCCCGCAGTTCCAGGTGTTCAACAGCCAGTTCTCGTATCAGTCGATGGCGTTGCCGCTGGGTGTGTGCTCGGTGTACCTGCTGCACCGGGCGCAGCGGGCGACCACGAAGCGCGCGTGGCTCTTTGCCGCGGCGATGGTCTGCCTGGTCGCGACGGTCTTCGTGCACCACCTCACGGGGATGGTGATGGTGGTCTCGGTCGTGGGCTGGGCGGCGTGGGCGACGATCGTGCGACTGTTGGTCGCGGCCCGTCACCGCGCGCCGATCAGGCCGGCCCTGGCGGGGATGGGCGTGTGGGGCGCAGCCGCGGTGCTGGGTACCGTCGTTTTGGCGGCGTGGACCGCCCACGTGTCCGCCAACCTCTCCGATTACCTGGCCGGCATCTTCGGCACCACCGCGACCCAGTTCGCGGGGGTGTTCTCCGGCGGGGAGACCCGACAGTTCTTCGCCGACGACGGAGGAACGACCTCCCCGCTGGCAGAGAAGCTCACGCTTTACGCGTACGCGGCGCTGTGGGCGCTGCTCGCGCTGTGGGCCGGTCTGGCGCTGCTGCGGCACGCCGTGCGCACGCGGCGTTGGACTCTCGTCGGCGTCGCGGTCCTCGCGGGCCTCTCGCCGGCGGCCCTCGCCGGTCGCGTCGTCCCGGCCGGGTTGGAGATGGGCGATCGGGCGTCGAACTTCGTCGTGATCCCGCTGGCGCTGGCCGCGGCCGCGGCGTTCGCCGTCGCCGAACGGCGTCGCGCTGGGCGAAGAGAGGGAGCGGCGACCGTCGAGGACGGCGGGGATCCGCCCCGCAGGTCGCCAGCGGAGTCGGCGGCAGCGGATGACGTATCCCCGTCCGGTGACCGGTGGCGGCGTTTCGCGGGCGTTTCCCTGGCGGCGACCCTTCTCGGGGTGGCGGCGATGGGCGGCGCGATGCTCGGGTGGGGCCCCTCCTGGAACCGCTTGCCCGGGCCGTACACCGTGACGGGGGACTACCGATCGGCCGACGAATGGACGCGGGCGGGGGTGGACTGGGCGCAGCAGCACATCGCGCCGGGGTCGAGGGTGCTCGCCGACCGGTACCCGGCCACCATGCTGTCCGCGCGCGATCGTCTCTACCCGATCGTGGCGCCCGAGGTGGACCCGGTCACGGGCGACACTCTGGAGCCGGCGGATATCTATTTCTCGGAGATGCTGGGGACCGGCCAGAATGAGGTCTTGCAGAAGCTTCACATCCAGTACATCTGGGTCGACACCCGCTTGTCACAGGCGCTTCCGCACCTTGGCAATTATGTGTACCCGGGCGAGAACGGCACAGGGTCGGGAACGGTCCAAGCGGTTTTGACACCCGCGCAACTCACCAAGTTCGATGACACGCCGGGATTGCAGGCCGTGTATCGCAACGGGCCGATCGTGATCTATGACACGACGGGTGCGGGTGTTGTCCCGATGGCTACCGGATACACCGGCGTGCGGCAGGACGGCGGGGGATCCATCGCGTTCCTCGGCGGCTTGTCCGTGGGGACGGCGCTGGCACTTCTGGCGCTGCTGCGCGGGTCGCGCCTTCGCGCCGTCGGGCGGTCCCTGGGCCCCGCCGGCGTCGCCGGCGTGTCACTGGCGACGCTGGTGCTCGGAGGAGCAGCGGCGCTCGGACTGGGCTTCGCTCTGTCGCCGTGGTTCGGGGTCGGCTTCGTGCTGCCCCTGGGCGTCGGGCTGATCGGCAGGGTACTCGATCGATCGCGTCCGCGACCGGTCCTTTTGCATTGGTCGGGGGGCCGGATGCGCGTCGGTGTGATCGTTGTCGTCCTCATGGCGTCGGGCCTGGCGGTCACCGGCAGCCGATGGTCGACGCAGTCCGCGTACGAACACAACGTGGTGGACGTCGAGCAGCTTCTGTTCTCCACCGCGGGGAGGTGAGCGGCATGCCTCGACAGCTCGCCGGGCTGCTCGCCGATCGTCGCCTGACAGGGATCGCGTCCGCGATCCTGGGCTCGAACGTCATCACTTCGGCGCTCGGCGTGGTCTTCTGGATGCTCAGCGCTCAGGGGCTCGCTCCGGCGTCGGTCGGCCAGTTGGGCGCGGCGACGGCGGCGATGGGCCTGATCGGGTCGTTGGGGGCGATGGGTCTGGGACCCCTGCTCATCAGCGAGTTGCCGGGGGCCCGTCCCGACGAGCAGCGCTCACTGTTCACGGTGGGTGTGCTGAGCGCTCTGGTCCTCGGAGCTCTCCTCGGAGGCGGATTCGGAGCGGCGGCCGGCGCGTGGCAGGGCGCGTGGGAGCCCATCGCAGCGCCGGGAGCGGGGTGGTGGTGGTTCGCCGCCGGCTGCGCCCTCACCGGCCTGTCCATGGTGTTCGACCAAGCCATGCTGGTCGTGGGAAACCCCCGAACGCAGGTGTGGCGCAACCTCGTGGCGAGCGTCTGGAAGCTGGTGGCCCTCGCCCTGGCCATGGTCGTGTCGATGGCGGACGTGACGGTCGCGTTGGCGGCCTGGGTGAGCGGCCTGGCCGTCGGGGCCGTGCTGGCCCTGGTCGCGGGAGCGCGCCGACTGCCCGGAGATGGGCTGCCATCGATGAGCCGGCTGCGCGCCACCGTGAGCACGTTCTGGCGCGCTTCTCTGGCCCACTGCGGGATCAACTACGCGCTCACCGTGACGGGCATGGCCATGCCCCCGCTCATCGCGTTCCTGGTGACCCCGGAGGACAACGCTCTCTACACCACAGCGCGGCTCGCGACGATGCTGGGTTTCATGATCCCGTACGCGGTCTCGATTTCTGTGTTTGCCAGGGCCGCCGGCAACACTGACGTGGACCACGATTATCTGGGGAAAGTCTTCTGGCTTTCTCTCGGGTTGAGCCTTATCATGTGTATTGGGGTAGTTATCGTCGCACCGCTGGTCTTGTGGTTCTTCGGCAGCACGTATGTCGAGAGCGGCACGATCGTTCTGCGGGTGATGTCGCTCGCCGGTCCCCTCTTGGTTTTCAAGGACCAATTCATCGCGCGACGACGAATCGAGCGACGACTCGACTCCCTCTTGGCCTACGTGATCGCCGGGGGGATCGCAGAGGTGGCATTCATGGTGGTCGGGGCAGGGGCCTACGGCCTGTTGGGGGCGCTCGTCGGGTGGTTGATCGCGATGACTTTCGAGGCGTTGTATGCGGCGCTGTTCCTCTTCCGACGCCCGAACGGCGCCGTCGAGCCGGCCCGCCAAGACGATCTGCCCCAGGACGATCTGACCCACGACGACCTGACCCAGGACGTTCGGTCTCAGGTCGAACGACTTCAGGACGATCGGCCTATAGAGGGTCGGCCTGTGGAGGGTCGGCCGGGGGAGGTCGAGCCCGTGGCCCGCAGAGGGTGACGCATAGGCCGTGAGCGCGCCGTCCCCAAAAGGCGGAGGCGGATCACGGTGGCAGTGAACGGACACGGGTGGCCAGGCATGCGCCGCCCGTGCATCGGGGGACAATCAGGAGGGGAATCGTGACGAACGCCAGCGATGTGAGTGTCGTGGTGTGCATGTATGACCGCGCCCGATGGCGCGAGATTCGACTGTGTCTGGACTCGCTGGGGCGCCAGACGTACGCCCCGGCTCAGGTGATCGCCGTGGTCGACGGTCACCAGGAGCTGGCCGAGGACGTCCGTCAGGCGTACCCGGAGGTGACGGTGGTCGCGCTTCCGCAGAACAGGGGGCTGTCGGCCGCCCGCAATGCGGGGACCGAAAAGGTGGACACGCCGTGGGTCGCCTTCCTCGACGACGACGCCTACGCCGAGCCCGACTGGCTGGAGAAGCTGGTTGAGGCCCGGGAGGCGAGCGGGGCCTTGGGGGTGGGCGGCTGGGTCGAACCGGTCTTCATGGCCGACAACCCCGGCTGGTTCCCAGATGAGCTGCTGTGGACCGTCGGCTGCTCGCACGCCGGCCTGCCGCGCGAGCGTGAGCTGGTCCGCAACGTCTTCGGCGGCTGCGCGCTGATGTCGGTCGACGCGCTGCGGGACAACGGCGGCTACGACCCCGCGGTCGGTCGGCGCGGGGACGACGCAGCGGGCGGCGAAGAGGCCGACCTTTGCCTGCGGATCCTGCAGACCCAGCCAGATGCCCGGTTCGTCTTGGAGCCGTCCGCGGTGATCCACCATCACGTTCCGGCGGAGCGGGCCCGGCGGGGGTACGTGCTGCGGCGCTGCTTCGTCGACGGCCGAGCCAAGGCGGGCATCGCCCGCCGTCGCGGAGCCGGGTCCCTTTCCAGTGAGTCGGACTTCGCCAAGGCTGTCCTGCCTCGGGTGGGACAGCACCTGCGCGCCCGGCGCCCCGGCGCGGCCTGGATGCTCTTCGCGGGTACGGGCGCGGCGGGTGTCGGGTTCGTCCGCGGCCTGGCCGCGTCGATGGGTGAGCGCCGTGCGGGAGCGCCGGCGCCGGCCCCGTCCAACGCACCGAAGACGACTCCGGCCGTCACGGATCCGGACCGCACGTCCAGAGTCACGCCCGATCGGGAAGAGGTGAGCACATGCGCATCCTGATGCTGGCCCAGTTCTTCCCGCCGGATATCGGAGGCGAGGAGCGGCACGTCCAGAACCTGGCGGCTCAGCTGGTGGGACGCGGTCACGACGTCGCGGTGGCTACGCACGCGGTGCCCGGGCTGCCCGAGCGGGAGGTGCTCGATACCGGGGTTCGGGTGCACCGCATCCCCACCTCGGCCATGCGCCTGCCGGGGGTCTACTCCTCCGCGCGGCAGCACCACCCGCCGATGCCGGACCCGAGCGCGGTGCGGGCGTTGGGCGCGGTGCTGGACACCGAGCGCCCAGACGTCGTGCACGCACACAACTGGATCGTGAACAGCGTGCTGCCGGTGTTGCGCCGCCACGGCCGTCGTTACCCGCTGGTGATGACCTTGCACGACTACAGCCAGGTGTGTTCCACCAAGCGGTTGATGCGCGACGGCGTGGTGTGCGCGGGGCCATCGGCGAGGTGTCTGCCCTGTGCGACGAAGCACTACGGTCCGCTCGTCGGCCCGGCGACCGTAGCCGCGACCGCGGCTATGCGGCCGTGGAAGGCGCGCGCCGCCGACCACGTCGTCTCGGTGAGTCACTCCGTCGCGCAGCGCAACGGCGTGGCCGCGTGGCCGAACTCGACCGTCGTGCCGAACTTCATTCCCGACAGCCTCCTCACCCGTGAGGCGGATCCGGCCGCCCCGAAGCTGCCATCCGAGGCGGCGGATCTGGTCGGGCGGGACTACCTGCTCTTCGTCGGGGACCTGTCGCCAGACAAGGGGCTCGCCCCGCTGCTGACGGCGTACGAATCGCTCGGCGAGGACCGGCCCGCGCTCCTGATGGTGGGACGCCCAGGTCCGGGCACGCCGACGGATCTGCCCGACGGCGCGCGCATCTGCGAATCGTGGGCGCACGAGGACGTGTTGGAGGCGTTCGCGGGTTGCCGCGTGGCCGTCCTGCCGTCCGTGTGGCCCGATCCGTGCCCCACCACCGTGCTGGAAGCGATGGCGAGCGGCCGCCCCGTCGTGACGACGGCGATCGGCGGGATGCTCGACATGGTCGTGCCCGAGGAGACCGGTCTGCTCGTGCCGCCGGACGACGCCGACGCGTTGAGCGCGGCCATCCGCCGCGTCCTGGACGACCCAGATCTCGCTCGGGCGCTCGGCGCCGGGGGGCGCGAGCGGGTCACGAAGTTCACCGCGAGCGCCGTGGCGCAGCGATTGGAAGACATTTACCGATCGGTGGTCGCAGGACGCGGCGCCGATGATGCCGAACTCATGGAAGGACACCTCGCGCGATGAACGAGACCCAGATCACGACGCCGACGACGTCGGAGACCGCTGAGACGAAGCGCCCGGCCAAGGTTCTCATGGTGTGCATGAAGTACCTGCCCGACGTGGGCGGCATCGAGACTCACGTCAAGGAGGTCGCCTCCCGCCTCAACAACTCGGGCGAGTTCGACGTCACGGTCCTCACGACCGACATCAGTCAGACGCGCCCCCGCTACGAGGTCATCGACGGCGTCCGGACGCTGCGAGTGGCCGCCTACCCGCGGAACAAGGACTTCTACATCTCGCCCGAGATCTACAAGATCGTGGCCGGTGGGGACTGGGACCTCGTGCACCAGCAGGGGATTCACACGGCCGTTCCGCCGATCGCCATGCTGGCGGCCGCACGCGCCCGCATCCCGTACGTCACGACCTTCCACACCGGCGGCCACTCCCTGGGGCACCGCAACGCGCTGCGCGGCCTGCAGTGGCGCACGCTCGGCCCGCTGCTGCGCCGAGCGTCGGCGCTGATCGGCGTGAGTCGCTTCGAGGCCGACCTGGTGGCACGGGAAGCTCGTGTGCCGGCGGAGCGGGTGCAGGTGATCCGCAACGGTGGCGGTCTGGCGCCGCTGGAGACGCGCCCGGAGACCGAGCCGGGCCTCATCATCTCCTCGGGCCGGTTGGTTCCGTACAAGGGCCACCAGCGGGTGATCGAGGCGCTTCCGCACGTGTTGGCCTCCGAGCCGCGCGCGCGCCTGCTGATCCTCGGCGGCTGTGACCAGGGCAGCAACGAGCCCGAGCTGCGGGCGCTGGCGCAGGAGCTGGGGGTCGCCGACAAGGTCGAGATCATGTCGCTGCCGCCGGAGGACCGCACGGCCATGGCGAAGGCGCTGTGCTCGGCGGACATCTTCGTGTCCCTGTCGGAGTACGAGGCACACCCGGTCGCCGTCATGGAGGCGCTGAGCCTCGGCTGCACGGTGGTCGGACTCGACGTCGCCGGCGTCGGCGAGCTCGTGGAGGAAGGTTGGGTGCGCGGCATTCCGGAGAAGGCCTCGCCGCAGGACGTGGCGCACGCCCTGCTGTCGGCCATGTCGGCCAGCGCTGGGGTCGACCGCTCGGAGTTGCCCACCTGGGACACGAGCGCCGACGGGCTCGCCCGCACGTACCGGCGGATCCTCACGGGTGCCGCCAGCCGGGCCGCGCGCCGGCGATGAGCGACGAGGCGCTGCCGGTCCTGATGTACCACTCGGTGCCCGCCCAGGGCGCCGGTGGTGTCCTCGCGGTGCCCGTCCGCCGGGTCCGGCAGCAGTGGCGGGCCCTGGTGGACGGGGGCTGGGAGCTGATGGGGTTGACCGCTGGGCTCGCCGCGAAGACGGCGGACCCAGACCGGAAGATCGTGTGCCTGACGTTCGACGACGCCGTGGCGGACTTCGAGTCGGTGCCGGAGCTGCTGGCCGAGCGCGGGGCGAGTGCCACGCTGTACGTGCCCACGGCCCACGTCGGTCTCGATGCCGAGCAGCTCGGGTATGACCGCGGCACGCGAATTCTCGACTGGGACGCGCTGGCGGCGCTGCCGGACTCTGTCGAGATCGGCAGCCACGGCCATCGGCATCGACCGCAGGATCTGCTCGCGAGCGAGGCGTTGGCCGAGGAGCTTGCTCACAGCCGCCGCCTGCTGGCGGATCGGGCCGGGCGGGAGGCGGTGTCGTTCTGCTACCCGCACGGGTACGCGAGCGCCCGCACGGCGGCCGTCGTGCGGGGCGCAGGCTTCGCCAACGCGTGCGTCATCGGTCACCGTCTCGGGCGATCCGTCCGCGACGACCGGTGGCGCTTCCCACGGATGCACGTGTTGCCGCAGCACCGGGGCGCAGACCTGGTCCGGATGGCGCAACACGGCGTGGGCGGGATGCGCCCACGCCTGTTGGCGGCCGCGCAACCCCCTTGGCGGGTGGTGCGCCGGGCAGCGCACCGCTCGACCGGCGCGGTCTGGACCTGACGGATGGGCCCCGCGAGGCGGCGACGCTGCGCCTCGCGGGGGCGCCGCCAGGCGCAGATGTCGAAAAGAACGTGGCCGTCCCGTCGCAGCGACGCCGGGCGGGTCGTCGAAGAACACACCAGCTCCCATTCACCGGAGCGGCGCAGCACACACGGGGGGAAAGAACACGCCATGGGCAAGAATCGCTGGCAGGACAGGAACGGCACGCAGAACGAGTACGACTACATCGTGGTCGGCGGCGGATCGGCCGGATGCGTCGTCGCGGGACGGTTGAGCGAGGACCCGGGTGCCCGGGTCCTGATGCTGGAGGCCGGCCGGGGAGATGGCAACCCGCTCATCCACATCCCTGCCGGCATCGGCGTGCTCAAGGGAGAGGATTACGAGTGGCCGCTGTGGTCCGAACCGCAGCAGCACTGCAACGGCCAGAAGATCGTCCTGCGCCAGGCGAAGGTCGTCGGCGGAGGCGGCTCGATCAACGCCCAGGTGTTCACCCGGGGCAACCGGTTCGACTTCGATCGCTGGGAGCGGGAGTACGACTGCGCCGGGTGGGGCTGGGACCAGGTGTCGTCGGTCTACCGGCGGTATGAGCGCAACGAGCGCTTCTCCGACCCGTACCACGGCGTGTCCGGTCCGCTGGGGGTGTCCGACCAGTCCGAGCCGCACCCCCTGTCGATGACCTTCGTGCGCGCCGGGCAGGAGGCGGGCCTGCCGTACAACGCCGACTTCAACGGCAAGGCGCAGCACGGGGTGGGCTTGTATCAACGGACCACCGGTCAGGGCCTGCGCAACAGCACCTCGGTGGCGTACATCCGGGCGAACAAGCGCCGGGGCAACCTCCAGGTCCGCACCCACGCGCAGGTGCTGCGGGTTCTCGTGGAGTCGGGCCGGGCCGTCGGCGTCGACGTCATGATCAGGGGCCGGTTCCACACGCTGCGCGCGACCCGCGAGATCGTGTTGTCGGCCGGGGCGTACCTCACCCCGCACATCATGCAGCTGAGCGGCATCGGCGACCCGGAGCTGCTGGCGGCCGCGGGCATCGCCACGGTGCACGAGCTGCCGGGCGTCGGCAAGAACCTGCAGGACCACCCTCGGATCGACCTGTGCTATTCGATCAAGCCGGCCACCTCCATGGACCGGTACGCACGGCCGGTCCCGGGCGGCTTGGCGGTGCTGCAGTACGGTGCCTACCGGCGCGGACCGTTGACGTCGACCCTCGCCGAGGCCGGCGCGTTCGCGTACGCCGACGCCGATGCGCCGGCACCGGACCAACAGGTCCACTTCATCCCCGCGATGACGAACGAGTTCAAGGAGCTCAGCGGGTTCTCCACCGGGCACGGCGTCGGGATCGACTGCTACACGCTGCGTCCGGAGTCGCGCGGTTTCGTGCAGGCGGTCAGCCCGGATCCGTACGCCCTGCCCAAGATCGACCCGAACTTCCTGGCGACGGAGTACGACGTGCGCCAGCAGGTCGAAGGCGTCAAGCTGATGCGGCACATCATGTCGCAGCCGTCGATGGCCGCGATCGTGGACCGGGAGTTCCTGTACGAGTTCGGCGACCTGCGCACCGACGCGGAGTACCGGCAGTTCGTCCGCAACCACATCGTGAGCGCCTGCCACCCCACCGGCACGTGCTCGATGGGCACGGATTCCGACGCGGTGGTGACGCCGGACCTGCGGGTGCGCGGTCTAGAGGGTCTGCGGGTCGCGGACGCCTCGGTGATGCCCGCGGTGCCGAGCTGCAACACGCAGGCACCGACGGTCCTGATCGGCGAGCGCGCGGCGGACTTCATCGCCGGCTCCGCGCCGACCACGCTCGCGACCGCCTCGCAGGCCGTGCAGAACATGGCTGGATGAGGCGGTTATCAGGCCCCGCGCCCGCGGATTGCGGGCGCGGGGGCCAGCGACGCCGACCGGTGGCGCACGCCGGGAAGTGTCGGGGGATGACGCGATGAGGGGGGTGCAGGTGCGCACCAGGATTCGTGCTGCGGTGATCGCGTTCATGGCGGTGGCGTCCGTGGCGTTCGTGGCGCTGGTGGTGTTCCTGCTGACCGACGGCCCGCGCCCGTTCGGGCCGGACGCTCCTTCGGGGGCGGTCGCGAACGCGTCGGCATCTCCCGATCGCCCCGCCGTGAAGGACCTGTATATCGACTGCACGGCGAAGGGCGACGGCGACGGCTCGTCGGACCGGCCGTGGACGTCGCCCTCATCACTGGAGTCCGCCTCGCTCGCCGCGGGGGCTACGGTGCAGCTCAAGCGCGGCTGTTCGTGGGACGGCGCCGTCAAGATCGGCGGGGCGGGAACCTCGGCCCAGCCCATCGTCGTGTCGGCGTTCGGGGATGGCCCCGCGCCGATCCTGACCGCCGGGTCGAACCCCAAGACCGTGGCCGTCCTCACGGTGGACGCGCCGTTCACGCAGGTATCGGGGCTGCACATCAAGAACGCCGCGGGACCCGGGATCACGCTGGCGGGCGCAGACAGCGCGGTGGCCGACACCGAGATCGAGAGCGTGGCCATCGGCGTCCAGATGCGCGGGGATCGCACCACGGCTTCGCGGATGACCGTGCACGACCTGCGGATGCTCACCAACACGCCGGGCGGCAATGACGACGCCGGCGCCATTGGCTTCGCGGTGGAGGCCTCCGATGTCACGATCACCGACTCGAGCTGCGTGAACTGCGTGGCGCCGAGCTACGACTACGGCACCGACGGCGGGTTCGCGGACATCTGGAACCACGGGGACCGGCTCACGATCAGCAACTGCACGGCGACCAACGTCGACGGTTTCTTGGAGGTCGGTGGCGACCTGAAGGACGCCTCGGCCGTCGATGTGAAGCTGGCCGGCAACACGGTGAAGTCCGTCGGCGGATTCCTGTGGCTGCACACCACGGGCGATTACGCGATGGCGATCGGTCGCTTGGAAGCGAGCGGCAACACCATCGTCAACGACTCCACGACGGAGGTGCTGGGAGGCTCGATCGGGACGGTGGAATTCGTCGACAACACCGTGACGTCATCTTCCCAGGTGGCCTACAAGGCGGCGCCGGGCGTGCATCGCGACAACACGTACACCCTGCCCGCCACGGTATCGGTCGGTTTTCCGGTCCAGGCGAGCGAGAGGCCCGCAGGCCCCTGACCCGTCCGGGCGACGTCCGGCCAGATTCGCGCGCGGGGCTATCCTGCTCGCGTGGGTCAGGTCAGCGATGTGGTCGAAACGAACGGGGGCGTCCCGTCGATCGACGGGGAGAGCGCGCGGGCGTCGCACAGCCGCCACGCCGTCTCCGGCGCACGGCGCCTCGTGGTCAAGGTGGGCTCCAGTTCCCTGACGAACGCCGACGGCATCCTCGACGTGATCCGACTCGGCGAGTTGTCGGACGCGCTCGCGGAGCGGCAGCTGACGGGGCACGAGGTCGTGCTGGTGTCGTCGGGCTCCATCGCGGCGGGCATCGTGCCTCTCCGGCTGCGAGCCCGCCCGCGCGACCTGGCCACGCAGCAGGCCGCGGCGAGCGTCGGGCAGGGGGCCCTCGTGGCCGCGTACACGGCGGCTTTCGGTCGGCACGGGCTGACGGTCGGGCAGGTCCTGCTGACCACCGCGGACTTGACCCGCAGCGGACACTACGTGAACGCGCGGCGGGCGATCACCCGGCTGCTGCGGCTGCGGGTCGTGCCGGTGGTCAATGAGAACGACGCGGTCGCGACGGATGAGATCCGTTTCGGCGACAACGACCGCCTGGCGGCCCTGGTGGCGCACCTCGTGAACGCCGAGGCGCTGGTGATGCTCACGGACACGGACGCGCTCTATGACCGGCCGCCGAAAGAGCCCGGTGCCGCGCGGATCGCGTCCGTGACCTCTTGGGCGGAGATCGCCGACGTCCGCGTGCTCGGGTCGAGCACCAAGGTCGGTACGGGTGGCATGGTCACCAAGGTGGAGGCCGCGCGCATCGCGACGGGCGCGGGGATCCCGACGCTGCTCGCGAGCGCGCAGGACGCCCGGGTTGCGCTTGCCGGAGGCGACGTCGGGACGTTCTTCGCGCCGACCGGTCGGCGGGCGCCGAGCAAGCGGTTGTGGCTGGCGCACGCGAGTGAACCCGAGGGGCGCCTGGTGCTCGACGGCGGCGCAGTGCAGGCCGTCCTCGGTGGGCGGGCCTCGTTGCTGCCGGCGGGGGTGGTGGCGGTCGACGGATCCTTTGACGAGGGTGCGCCGGTGGAGCTCGCCGACCGTGACGGCCGGGCGATCGCCCGGGGTCTCGTCGCGTATTCCAGCGACGAGCTGCCTCGACTCCTCGGCCGCAGCACCCACTGGCTGAGGGACGTCTTCGGTGCGACGTCCGCCCGGGCCGTGGTCCACCGCGATCACCTGGTGCTCCTCGACGGACCGTGAGGTACGCCACCCGAGGGCGCTGATCGCGTCACAACGCCCGGTCAGGGGCAGTGTGTGATCGTTTACCACCGGGTGGCGCCGCCCGGTGGCCGATGACTACGGTCGAGACATGCCGTACGAGATCTCGCGCGCCCACATCCCCGATCTGCCGCGCGTGAAACCCTTGTGGAAGGCGATGCTGGCCCGGTACGCCGAGGTGGCGGGCGCCGATTGGCCGATTCGCGATGCACGTTCGGCCTGGGCCAGGCGCCACGAGGAATACATGATGTGGCTCAACGACGGGGCCGGCGTGCTCTTCCTCGCCACCGACAGTGACACCAGCGAAGTCACCGGCTACGCGGCGCTGCACTTTTGCACGTCCGGGTCGGCGTTCGACACGGGCGAGAGGTTCGGGGAGTTGGAGTCCCTCGCCGTGGTCGAGGAGATGCGCGGCCGGGGCATCGGGTCGCGGCTCCTGAAGGCCTGCCGGACGGAGCTGGAACGGCGGGAGATCTCGTACTGGGCCGTCGAATCGCTGGCGGCCGACGACGAGGCGACCCGCCTTTACGAGCGCGCCGGCTTCTCCCCGTTCATGCTGCGGATGATCCAGCGGGTGGGCGCAGACCCGATCCCGGAGGCGCCCACCGGGGACGCCACGGCGGCGGGAAACCCCGCGTTGACCGCGCCGCTGCTGAGGCCCACCCGCACCCTTGACGTGGCCTCGCTCGACCCGGGCGTCGTCGACGGTCCGGCGGTGGACTCGGCGCGTGGGGGCTCCGCGGCCCCCGCCCGCGATGGAGCCCGCCCGAAGGCCGATCCCGCGGTGCCGTCCGACGGCAGCGACGCGGCCGGACCCGCAACGCAGGGTGCCGCGACAGCGACAGCGACAGCGGGAGCCGCCGTGCCGACGCGGCGGGCCGAAGTCCCTCTTGCGCCGCGGGTGCGCAAGGTGGGCGAAATGGCCCGCGCGGCCTCCCGGGTGCTCGCGCAGGCGACGCGCTCCGCTAAAGACGCTGCGTTACTTGCCATGGCCGACGCCCTCGTCGACGGCACCGAGCGGATCCTGATGGCCAACTGGCAGGACGTGCAGCGCTCCCGCGCGTCGGGCGCGCCCGAGGGCATCGTCGACCGGCTGACGCTCGACGCCTCGCGGGTGGCCGCCATGGCGGACGCGCTCCGGCAGGTGGCGACGCTGCCCGACCCGGTCGGCGAGGTCGTTCGGGGCAACCGGCTCGCCGACGGCAAGACGTTGCGGCAGGTGCGGGTGCCGTTCGGGGTGGTCGGGATGATCTACGAGGCGCGCCCCAACGTCACCGCCGACGCTGCGGCCCTGTGCCTCAAGAGCGGCAACGCGGTCATCCTGCGCGGTGGGTCGGCGGCGGCCGACTCCAACCGGGCCCTCGTGGCCATCCTCACCGACGCGCTGGCGGCGAGCGGGCTGCCCTCGGACGCGATCGCGCTGCTGGACGGCGACCATGAGGAGGCGGCCTCGCTGATGCGCGCCCGCGGGTTGGTCGACGTGATCATCCCGCGCGGGGGAGCCGAGCTGATCCGCACGGTCGTGGAGACCTCGACGGTGCCGGTGATCGAGACCGGCAGCGGCAACGTGCACGTGTACGTCGACGCGGCAGCCGACCTGCGCAAGGCACTCGACATCGCGCTCAACGCCAAGACCCAGCGGCCGAGTGTGTGCAACGCCGCCGAGACCCTGCTGGTGCACGTCGACGTCGCGGCGACCTTCCTCGCCGACGCCCTGCCCCGGCTGGCCCAGGCCGGGGTGCGGCTGCACGGGGACGAACGCGCGGTGGCGGCCGGCCTGGCCGTCAACGTCGAGGTCGACGCGGCCACACCGCAGGACTGGGCGACGGAGTATCACGGCCTGGAGCTGGCCGTCGGGGTCGTGGATTCCCTGGACCATGCGCTGCGGCACGTGGCCCGATACAGCACCGGGCACACCGAGGCGATCCTCACGGAAGACCTGGCGACGGCGCGCCGCTGGACCTCGGAGGTCGACGCGGCCGTCGTGGTCGTGAACGCGTCGACGCGGTTCACCGACGGGGCTGAGTTCGGGTTCGGCGCCGAGATCGGCATCAGCACCCAAAAACTGCACGCTCGCGGCCCGATGGCGCTTCCGGAGCTGACCAGTACCAAGTGGATCCTGGAGGGCGACGGTCAGATTCGCGTGTGAGGCGCGGACCAGGCTCGTCGTCGTCGCGGGCGCGTCAGGTGTCCTCCAGGGAGTCGTGCGCCACGTAGTACGTGGGGCGCCGTTGGAGCATCGTGTACATCCGTCCCACGTACTCCCCGAGCACCCCGACGCATAACAGTTGCACCGCGCCGACGGCCGAGACCGCCACCACCGTGGACGTCCATCCGGCCACCGTGAGGCCCATCAGCCGCGCGATCAGCGCGTACCCGAGGACCGCGAGCGCCGCCACACCGCCGAGCAGACCGCACCACGTCGCGAACCGCAGGGGCGCCATCGAGTGCCCCGTGACGCTGTCGAGGCTGAGCGCGAGCATCTGCGCCAGGGGGTACTTGGACGCGCCCGCCGCGCGAGCGTCGCGCACATAGTCGACCCGCGCGCTCGGGAAGCCCAGGGCGGGGACGACGAGGCGCAGCACGCGGTGCTGCTCGGGCAGGGCGTTGACGGCGTCCACGGTGGCGCGGCTCATCAGGCGGAAGTCGCCGGCGTGGGGCGGGATGTCACCACCGAGGACGCGCATCGTGGCGTAAAAGGCCCGGGCGGTGCCCCGCTTGAACACGGTGTCGCTCGCGCGGTCCGCTCGCACGCCGTACACGACGTCCACCTGCTGCTCGCGCGCGACCGCGAGCATGGCCGCGATCGTCTCCGGCGGGTCCTGCAGGTCCGCGTCGATGGTGACCACGAAGCCGCCCCGCGAGCGAGCCAGCCCCGCCGAGATGGCCGCCTGGTGGCCGGAGTTCGCCCGCAGGCGGATCACCCGCAGCTGCGGCCACTCGCGGCGCAGGCGTTGGAGCAGGACGGGTGTGGCGTCGGTGCTGCCGTCGTCGACGGCCAGGACCTCGTACGGGGTGAGCGCGGCGTCGAGGACCGGGCGCAACCTCCGCGCGAAGAGCGGCAGGACGTCCTGTTCGTCGTACATGGGGACGACGACGGACAGCTCCGGGGCCGCGTCGGCGGGGCGGGGCTCGGACATGGCCCCCAGGCTAGGGGTGCCGCCTGGGGCACCGTTCGGCGCACTGGGATCGCGCTCAGCAGACGTGGCGGCGACGTCCGGACGACTTTCGGTGATCCGCGCAGAGGGGGAGATAGGCTGACTCGCATGTCGATGACCACTGCCCTGCTCGCGCCCGGGTCGCTCCTGGCCGGCTCCCTCGCGATGGAGTCCGGCGAGGGATCGCACGTCGTCTGGCACCTGCCGATCCCGGAATACATGTACGGGGTGATCGCGATCACCGTCTTCATGCTCCTGCTGGGGATCACGTGGACGTTCCGCAACGCCGCGCACACCCTGATGACGCAGCCGGACGTGGTCGAGCACGGTCACGGCCGGCACCGCTCCGAGACCGCCAGTCACGAGGCCGCCAGTCACCAGGCCGCGCCGGGAGGCGACGGCTCGGGCCGCTGACGTGTCCGCCCTGCGCCTGGGCGTCATGGGCGGCACGTTCAACCCCATCCACCACGGGCACCTGGTCGCGGCCAGCGAGGTCGCTCACCTGCTGAAGCTCGACGAAGTCGTCTTCGTGCCCACGGGCCAGCCCTGGCAGAAGGGGCGTGTCCAGCTCGCCTCGCCGGAACACCGGTACCTGATGACGGTCATCGCCACGGCGTCCAACCCGCGGTTCTCGGTCAGTCGCGTCGACGTCGACCGGTCGGGGCCGACGTACACCATCGACACACTGAGGGACCTGGGACGCGAACGCCCCGACGCGGAGCTGTTCTTCATCACCGGCGCCGACGCGTTGCAGCAGATTCTGTTATGGAAGTCGGCGAGTGAGCTGTGGGATCTGGCGCATTTCGTGGGCGTCACGCGCCCGGGGCACCAGCTCTCCGACCAAGGCCTTCCCGAGGGCGAGGTCACGCTCACCGAGATCCCCGCGATGGCGATCAGCTCCACGGATTGCCGCGCTCGGGTCGCCGCGGGGGAGCCGATCTGGTACTTGGTGCCCGACGGCGTGGTGCAGCACATCGCCAAGTACCGTCTCTACCGCACGGATGAGACGCCTTCGTCGCCCCTCATCGCCGAGCTGCCGTGCGGACGGCACTAGTGGCGGCGTGGGGTTTTGACCAACCACTGTGACCGACCACTTTGACCAATTACTGTGTCCGACCACCAACGGGAGGTATCTGCGCCTGTGGCAGCAACCGAGCACGCTTACACCCTCGCCCAACTCGCGGCGTCCGCCGCGCATGACAAGAAGGCCAGCGATCTGTTCGCCGTCGACGTGAGCGAGCGGCTCCCACTGACCGACGTGTTCTTGATCGCGTCGGCGCCGAACGAACGGCAAGTGTGGGCGATCGTCGAGGCCGTCGAAGAGCGCCTGCACCGCGAGGGCTCTCGCCTGCTGCGCCGCGAGGGCGACCGGGAGGCGCGCTGGGTGCTGTTGGACTTCGGCGACCTGGTGGTGCACGTGCAGCACCAAGAGGAGCGGCAGTTCTACTCCCTGGAACGACTCTGGAAGGACTGTCCGGCGGTGACGCTGGCCCTCGAGGGCGCCGAAGGTGCGGACGATGCGGACGGTTTGGGCGACGCGGACGACTCGGGCGATGTGGACGACGCCGACGCGGTACCGGGTGAGGCACTGGCCGAGGAGGTCTCGGGGTGAGCGACTCGCTGCCGCGGATCCACAGCATGTCCTCCCCGATGCCGGTCAACCCCCGACGCGTGGTGTTCCTGCGGCACGGCGTGACGGAACATAACGCGCGCGGACGATGGCAGGGGCACCTGGACACGTCGCTGACCGAGGCCGGCCGGGAGCAAGCTCGGGCGGCCGCCCCGTCGCTGGCCCTATACGAGCCGCAGGTGATCGTGAGTAGCGATCTGGCGCGGGCCGCGGAGACTGCGGACATCCTGGCGGCGGAATGTGGGCTCGTCGCCATGCGCGATGCCCGATTCCGGGAGATTCACATCGGGTCCTGGCAGGGGCTGGACGCGGCGGGTGTGGAAGCGGCCTTCCCGGGGGCGCAGGCGCGCCTGGCCGCGGGGGAGGACTTGCGGCGCGGCGGCAGCGGGGAGCGGGTCGCCGACGTGGTGGCGCGGGGGCGCCCAGCGTTGGACGAGATCCTCGCGGACGTGGGGGAGGGTCGTACGGCGTTGGTGGTGACCCACGGCGTATGCGCTCGATCGTTGGTGGCGGACCTCGCGGGGATCGACCAGAAGACCGCGTGGCTGTCCCTGACCGGACTGGGGAACTGCCACTGGGCGGAGGTGGCACAGTCGTCGGCGACCCGTTGGCGGCTGGCCTTGTGGAACGGCCGAGCGACACCGCTCGGGCAGCACGTACGCGAAGCGCACGGGTACTGAAGCAGGCGGTTTCTCCTGCGGATTCGTCCGCTTTCTCCTGCGGCTTCGCCCTGTGGAGGGACGTGAGCGTGACGCGACGACCGCCCGGTCGGAGGTCGGCTCGGACGACATCGGCGCTGCCATCGTCGGGCGCCGGCTGATTTGAGGTTGAGAGAGGTCGGGCGATACACTCGACCGGTCCCCGCCAGGGGGCAGGCGGGGCTGTAGCGCAGTTGGTAGCGCACCTCCATGGCATGGAGGGGGTCAGGGGTTCGAATCCCCTCAGCTCCACAATTTCAGACGTACTAGTACGACAGCGACACTTCGTGACGGTGCCCGCGGGTCTGTCGGTACACGAGAAGAACGTCGAATCGGCCGCAACTGCACTCCTGGTCCAGCAGACAGACCAGCCGGTTCGGCGGGTGCCTGGCCTCGCCGGTGACAATGTTCTACGATGTAGCTCATGACTGAGGCTGGGATCCGGGCGCTAAAACAGAACGCTTCCGCGGTGGTCGCCCAGGCGGCCGCCGGAGAACACGTGACGATCACCGATCGCGGTCGGCCGGTGGCGCAGCTGACACCGATCCCGTCGTCCCGGGTGGAACAGCTGGTCGAGGCCGGCTGTGCCCGCCGGGCCAAGCGTGACGTGGCCACCTTGCCCGCGCCGCGGCCGGGACCTGACCTGTCGGGCGAGCTCGCCGCTCAGCGCGATACTGAGCGTTACTGACTGCGCTGGGAAATGGCCTATTACCTGGATACGTCGGCGCTGGTCAAGCTTGTCGTTGCCGAAACGGAGACGCCGGCTCTGCTGGCGTGGCTGAAGGCGGCCGATCGTGCCCCGGTGTCCTGCGACTTGGCCAGGACGGAGCTGCTGCGTGCCGTGCGTCGGGCTGTACCCGATCGGGCGGTCCAGGCCCGGACGGTGCTCGACTCGATCACTCTTGTTGAGGTGAGCACGGCCATGTTCGAGGAGGCGGGCCGGTTGAGCCCGACGCTTCTGCGTAGCCTCGACGCCGTCCACCTGGCTGCCGCACTCGCCCTCGGTGACGACCTTGAGGGGCTGGTCACCTATGACGACCGGCTGACGGACGCAGCGGAACTCAACGGTCTCGTCGTCACCGCACCGGCGTAGCCGCCCCGGCTCACGCCGGCCGTCCAAGTCCTATGGATGGCCCGGTCACGCTCTTGGACCGACACGCGCCGAAACTAACGCAGTGTCGCTGCCGTACTAGGGCTCGGCGCAGAGCCTGGAACCGACTGCTCGACCTGTGAGCGCGCGGCTGCCGGGTCGACGACGAGACCGAATCACGAGCTACACCAGGCGGGCCCGTCGCCGTGCGCGCACCCGGCGCTCTACTAGTCTCGGAAGCCAGCGGCGAGCACAGCAGGCTTCGTCGCAACCGTTGAGGAGGAGCTGCCGTGGCTCAGGCAGGGGAGGACCGTTGGGTCGAGGTCTCCCCGTCGCAGTTCCCCCACGAGACCGAAGGACTCAACCTCATCAGGGCGATCCTGCCCGACGAGTCGCCCTACCGGGCCTGGTCCAACTTCGAGTTCCGAGACTCCCGCGGCAGGTGGCATGAGGTCGACCTCCTCCTCCT
>CAJDVG010000028.1_pt1 | contig 36716 bp, 35 predicted proteins | sample 7391321 | NCBI WGS metagenome assembly CAJDVG01 (sample SAMEA7055706, study PRJEB34461) | soil metagenome | biome: terrestrial ecosystem; feature: Peninsula; material: soil | place: Antarctica | collected 2016
CCGCAAGCTGCGCGTCGCCCAATCCGCACTTCGCAACTCATCCAACAACGCGCCACGGATCCGACGCACCGCGTACCGACCGAACGGCACACCCAACGACGGATCAAAACTGCGGGCAGCCATCGCCAACGCAGCCATCCCTGCCGACACCAGATCATCCGTGTACACATGTCCCGGCAGGCGCGAACTGATCGCCCGAACCTCGAACTGCACCAACGGAAGATGCACCCGACACAACTCCTCGAGGTCGGGCGCGCAGGAGGTTAAGTGGTCAACAGAGGCGGTCACTATGCCACCGTAAGAATCGGCGTCGTTGAAACTCCAAGCGTTCCGGCTTCTGAGAACCCGCTGGTCAGGGCTGCAATATTTACCTGTTCTATACCTTCTTGGACGAATGCTTAGATGCATGAGAAATGCGTCCTGCGCGCGTCAAGGGGCGTCAAGAAGTCCTGGAGGTGAGCTCCGCACCTTATCCCAGTGACAACGCAGAGCGCGATCAGCGCGGACGCACGAATGTGCACGCCTGCCTCAGTTCTCACCCCGCACGGACGATCAGGGGGCCGTGACAGAGAAGAGTTCTGCATGAGCGACCCCCTGACCCGGGACAGCACGTTGATGGCGCTGTCCAACTTGTCGACCGGCCTCTGGCGGATCCAGGAACTCCTGGAGGCGCTGCTCTACAAACTTGAGGTCCAGTCCGTCCTGATCGAGTCCGGACGCTCGCGTTGGCTCGGTCGCTCCACCCAGGACATCGAGAACATCCTCGAGGCCATGCGCGAGAGCGAACTGCTGCGCACCGTCGACGCCGAACCCGTCTGCGAGCTGCTCGGGCTCCCCAAGGACACGCCCCTGTCGCAGATCGCGCTGGCCGCGCCCGAGCCATGGAACCACGTCCTGGAGGAGCACCGCGGCGCCCTGTCCACCGCGACCAACGAGCTGTCCCAGCTCTCCCGGACGAACGGCGAAATGCTGGAGATCAGCTATAAGGCGGTCCAGGACACCCTGGACCGGTTCAATCACGCGCCCGACGTAGGCACGTACACCTCGCGCGGCGACCGGGAGACGGGCCGTTCACACCATCTGATCGACCAGATCAGCTGACCCCAGCGACCCGACGCGAGCCAGGACGGCCGCGGGAACGCACCCCACCCATCCAGGAGACACGCCCATGACCATCACCGACGTCACCACCGTGGCCCTGCACTTCCCCACCGGCATGGTGGGCTTCCCGCACTCCCAGAGCTTCGAGCTGGCCGAGATCGAGAACAGCGTGTACGAGCTGCTCAGCACGGACGACGAGCAGGTCGGCTTCGTCGTCATCGAGCCGGAAACCTACTTCCCCGACTACGACCCCTCGGTCGATCGGGCCACCGCGGAGCGCCTCGGCATCACCGGCGTCGAGGATGCGCTGCTGCTACTGGTCGTCAACATCGGGACCGACGGCGAGGCCCCGGTGGCCAACCTGATGGCGCCGATCGTGGTCAACAAGGCCAACCGGACCGCGACACAGATCGTTCTTGCCGAACAGAACTGGCCTCTTCGTGCGACGATTCCCTTGGGCTGAAAGAGAATTCATCGACCAGTCGGCTCCTTGTGCGCCGCCGGTGGCCTCCCGATCCCCCGGAAGGCATGGCCGCGGGCGCGTGTGACCCCGCGACCGGCCCGGCGTGTTCCTTCCGGTACCGGTCCACCCCTCCGACGCAAAGGAACAACCCGTGCTGGTCCTCAGCCGCCGACCGCAGCAGAGCCTGCTGATCGGCCACGACGTCGTCGTCACCGTGCTCGAAGTGAACGGCGACACGGTACGCATCGGGATCACGGCGCCGCCCGAGGTCGACATCCACCGGGAAGAGGTCTACCTCGACCTCATGAAGTCCAACGTGGACGCTGCGGCCGCGCCGGGCGCCGCAGCGGCACTCAGTCGGCGGATGCGCGCCAAACCCGCATCCGCCTCTACCCGCAAAGCGTCCAACGAGCGCAGGACGCCTCCATCGCCCGCTCCACCCCCGTCGTCGACCCCACCCGGACCTGGCGGGGACACTCCGGCTGCCGGGTGAGACCCCCGCCTCGTCGCGCAGCGCGTACCCTTCCGTCGGGCGCGGAGGCGTTCTTGCAGGATGACTGCCGAGTCGAAGGCGACGGACGCCCGCAGATCCTCCCGGGAATCGCCGCCGGTTCCGGCGGGTCGCCGAGACCATGTACGGTAGGCAGCACGACAGATACCAATCCCGGAGCCGCTCCGTGATGACCAGCCCAGGCGAGGCGGGCCGTCGCGATGCGCCTTTGGCAAACGCGCAAGGGGGTCGACGCCATGGGGCGCGGCCGTTCGAAGGCCAAGCAGACGAAGGTCGCTCGGGCCCTGAAGTATTTCAGCCCCGACACCGACTTGACGGCGCTTGAGCGAGAGCTTCACGTAGAACAGACCAGGGACGAACGCGGCAAACCCTACCTCGACGAGAGCGACGATGAGGACGATGGCTTGACGTCATGGGATCACAGTCGGCGCTGAGGCGTAGCCTGAACCCCTTGAAACGATGCGTGCCGGATCGGCTCTCAGCCGATCCGGCCGTTCGTGTATGGCTTGGTCGCTCGCCGCCGCGAGACCGACTACCACGACATCTTCGTGACATCCCCGCGACCTCACGGTGACGACGCGGACCCCTCAGGCGTACCGGCGTAGCGCGGTCACCGCGGACGCACCGTACGACCCGCCAAACAGGATGGCGTGGACGAGAAGCGGGGGAAGCTGGTACCAAGGGATGCGCGCGCGCCACCCCTGGCGGAGCGGGAACGCCTCGTCGTAGGCGGCGAAGCAGGCCGGACCGAAGCCTCCGAAAAGGTGCATCATCGCGAGATCGACCTCGCGATGGGCCCAGTGGCAGGCGGGGTCGATGAGCCAGTTGCGCCCGTCGTGGTCGATCAGCCGGTTGCCGGCCCACAAATCCCCGTGGACCAAGGCCGGTGCCTCGGTCGGGCCGCACAGCTCGGATGCGCGCGGCGCGCATCGGTCGAGCAGGTCATGCGCGACGGGGTCGAGGGAACCCATCCCGATGGCACGCTCGACCAAAGGGCGAAGACGTCGTTCCACGAAGAAGTCCGGCCAATTCGCCATCGGTGTGAGGTCGATCTGCGCAGATCCCAGGTAGCCCGCGAGCGCGTGGTCGATCGCCCCGAACGTGGGGTTCGTGGCGCGGTGCAGCACGGCGAGGCCGCGACCCAGCTCATCCTCGGAAGCGGAGGTCGGTCGCCCGCCGACGTCGATCCATTCCAGGACCAGCCCGCGTTCGCTGCTGCGCAGCACCTTGGGGATTCCCAGGGTCGACGGGACGTGCGGACGTAGGGCCGTCAGACCCGCCGCCTCGCGAGCGAACATGTCGGGCCGCGGATCCAGATGTGTCTTGCAGAACAGCGGGCCATCGGGGGTGTCCAGCCGGTAGGCCAGCGCGATCGAACCACCGTGCACCCGCGTCGCCGATCGCGCACCAAGTCCCTCGACGAGCTCCGCAGGTAGCTCGCGTGGCAAGCCGTCCGTCACCATGCCACGGGGTGCGCGCCGACCACCTGCACGGCACCGCCGTCGACGCCCTTCGTGCCGCGGGTCAGTTCGTGCGCGTCATCGATCCGGTACGTGCCCTCGTCCGACACGTCCCCCAGCAGCCACGCGTTCAAACCCTGGGCCGCCAGCTCGGCAAGCGCACGGTCGACGCTCTGCGGTCCGACGATCGCGACGAAGCCCACCCCCTGATTGAGGGTCCGCTCCAGGTCGTCCCGCGGCACCCGCCCCAGTCGTTGGATCACGCTGAACACCGGCGGCGGGGTCCAGGTCGCCCGGTCGACGCGGGCGATCAGTCCGACGGGCAGTACGCGGGCAAGGTTCGCGGCGAGGCCACCACCGGTCACGTGCGTCAGCGCGTGGACATCCATCCCGTCGGCGCGGATCAAGCGCAGGAGCTGCGCCGCGTACACATGCGTCGGCGTCAACAGCTCCTGGCCGAGTGTCCGTCCCAGCTCGTCCACGTGCCGCTCGTACGTCCACCCGGCGGCGCTCACCACCCGTCGAACGAGCGAGTAGCCGTTGCTGTGCAGGCCCGACGAGGCGATCCCGATCGCGACATCGCCCGCCCGGACCCGTTGCGGGCCGAGGATCTCGTCGCGCTCGACGACACCGGTGGCCGCGCCGGCCACGTCGTACGCATCCGCGTCCAAAAGTCCTGGGTGCTCCGCGGTCTCCCCGCCGATCAGGGCGCAACCCGCGACGCGGCACGCTTCTGCGATCCCCGACACGACCGCGGCGATCCGCTCCGGGACGAGCCTGCCGCAGGCGATGTAGTCGGTCATGAAGAGCGGCTCCGCGCCGCACACCACGATGTCGTCAACCACCATGCCCACAAGATCGAACCCGATCGTGTCGTGGACGTCCATGGCCTGCGCGATGGCGACCTTCGTGCCTACTCCGTCGGTCGAGGCGGCGAGGACGGGCCGGCGCATCGCGGCGAGTCCGCTCGCATCGAACAGTCCGGCAAAGTCGCCGAGTCCGCCGAGGGTCTCAGGTCGCCGCGCCTTGGCGACGGACGCCTTCATGAGCGCGACCGCCCTGTCGCCGGCCTCGACATCGACGCCGGCGGACGCGTACGTGATCGGCGCCCCCGGCGCGGGACGCACTCCCGACGGCTCGCTCATCGTGCCTCGCCACTCGCGGAAACCGGGATGAGCGTCGACTCCAACAGGCCCTTGCCCAACTGATCGGCGTCAGGCAACGCCATCGGGTACTCGCCTGTGAAGCACGCGGTGCACAGCTCGTCGCGGGGCTGCCCGGTCGACTCGACCATGGCTTCCTCGCAGATGTAGCCGAGTGAGTCCGCGCCGATGCTGCGCCGCACCTCGTCGACGTCGAGGCCGGTCGCGATCAATTCGGCCCGCGTGGGGAAGTCGATCCCGAAGAAGCACGGCCAACGAACCGGCGGGGAGCTGATCCGCACGTGCACCTCTGTCGCGCCCGCCTCGCGCAGCATCCGCACCAGGGCCCTTTGGGTGTTGCCGCGCACGATCGAGTCGTCGACGACCACGAGCCGTTTGCCGAGGATCACCTCGCGCAGGGGGTTGAGTTTGAGGCGGATGCCCAGCTGGCGAATGGTCTGCGAGGGGGAGATGAACGTGCGACCGACGTACGCGTTCTTCACCACGCCCGCCCCGTACGGGATGCCGGACTCTTCCGCGTACCCGATCGACGCGGGCACGCCGGATTCCGGGGTGGGCATCACCATGTCGGCGTCCACCGGATGCTCCCGCGCCAGACGGCGGCCCATCTCGACGCGGGCGGCGTAGATCCCCCGTCCGCCGATCGTCGTGTCGGGGCGGGCGAGGTAGACGTACTCGAAGACACAGCCGCGCCGCCGCGGCTCCGCGAACGTGATGGAGCGCAGTCCGTCCTCGTCGATGGCGATCAACTCGCCGGGCTCGATCTCGCGGACGAAGCTCGCGCCGACGATGTCCAGCGCGGCTGTCTCGCTCGCCACCACCCATCCGCGCTCCAGACGTCCAAGGACGAGGGGGCGGATGCCGTACGGGTCGCGCGCGGCGAACAAGGTGTGCTCGTCCATGAAGACGAAGCAGTATGCCCCGCGCAGCTTGGGCAGCACCTGGCAGGCGCGCCGCTCCAGCTCGTGCCGCTCGGTGATGTCGCCCTCGCAGAGCATCGCCATGACCAGCGCCGTGTCGGTGGTGTTGCCGCGGCGCAGCTCCGTGTGCTTGGCGCACGGGCCGGCGAGCACGCGTTCGCGCAGCTCGCCGGAGTTGATGAGGTTGCCGTTGTGACATAGCGCGACCGAAGAGTGCTCGGTCTCACCGAGGGTGGGCTGCGCATTTTCCCAGGTGGACCCGCCGGTCGTCGAGTAGCGCGTGTGCCCGATGGCGAGGTGCCCGCGCAGTTGCGTCAGCGCCGTCTCGTTGAAAACCTGGCTGACCAGGCCCATGTCCTTGTAGACGAGCACGCGCGAGCCATCGCTCGCGGCAATCCCTGCAGACTCCTGGCCCCGGTGTTGCAGGGCGTAGAGCCCGAAATAGGTGAGTTTGGCGACCTCTTCCCCCGGCGCCCACACGCCGAAGACTCCGCACGCGTCCTGCGGTCCTTTGTCGCCCGGGAGAAGGTCATGGTTGAGCAGTCCGTCACCGCGTGGCACTACCTCAGTCTCCCACACGGCGCGCGTACCTGCCGGGCGTCAGCCGCGCCGCCTCATGAAGCGTTCGACGATGACGAACACGACGGCGGCCAGCGCCAGGCCGATCAGGGTCCCCAGCACGACGAGGTACCCCATCGTCGAACCGGCCTGAAAGGGCGAGACGCAACCGGCGTCGCCGGGCGCGCATCGGCTGTTCGGCCCGAAAACGTCGAGGGTCAGGCCCGCGAAGGCGCCGAGCAGGGCGCCCGTGATCAGGAACGCCGCGAGGTTCGGGGCCCGGCGCACCCGATAGTGCACCGTGGGCCCACCCGACGCACCGCGCGTCTCGGGGGTGTTCGCCGCGTCCCCGTCTGGGCCTACCGGCAGGCCAGTCTCGGGACTCGAATCGGTGGGCGGAGGCTGATCGACAGGCACCCGTTCAGAGTATCGGCGCCCCCGGACGCTCCACCGTCCGGCCGGCGACCGCGGTACGGGCTCTGCCGGCGCCACCAGAACAATGGCAGCGGTCACACCGGCGGCGACGATCACACCGATGGCGGCGGTCACTCCAGCGGCAGGTGGTCGGATAGGTCGGCCCGCTGCCCGCTCGCACTCACGCGGCCGGCCGCGAGCGCGTCGGCCCAGGCGCCGCCTCCGGTGGCCAGGGTCAGCCACGTGGCGGGGTCGGTCTCCACCACGTTGGGCGGTGTCCCCCGCGCGTGACGCGGCCCCGCGACGCACTGGACGACCCCGAACGGCGGGACACGGACCTCGACGGATCTCCCGGGCGCGCGGGCGGCCAGCTCCTCCAGCGTGAACCGGACGGCGGTCGCCGTGGTCTGCCGATCCGTCCCGGCCGGCTCAGCACGCCATCGAGCGAGCGCCGCCCGGCCGGCGGCGGGGTCGATACGTCGCAGCGGTGGCATGGTCTCATGCTGCCGCAGCGCCGCCCCGCAAGAAACGGCATCGTGGGAACCGGCCTGTAACCGGTGGGAGCATAGGGAGCATGAAGGCGACGTTCCTGCACGGCTCGTACGACATCCGCCTCGATACGGTGGACGACCCGACGATCCTCGCGGCGACCGACGCGATCGTACGCGTCGTCGCGGCCTGCGTATGCGGCTCCGACCTGTGGAGCTACCGGGGCATCAACGCGTTCACGACCGTCAAGGCGATCGGCCACGAGCTGGTGGGCGTGGTCGAGGAGGTGGGCGCCGACGTACACAGCCTGCGACCCGGGGACTTCGTCATCAGCCCCTTCACCATCAGTGACAACACGTGCCCGCACTGTCGTGCCGGGATGCAGACGGCCTGCGAGCACCTCGCGTTCTTCGCCGGGCAGGACGCGGACGGGTTGCCTTTCGGGGGAGCGCAATCCGAATACGTGCGGATTCCGCTCGCGGACGGGACGCTCGTGAGCCTGCGCGACGTCCCGGACGACGCGATGATCCCCAGCCTGCTGGCGCTTGCGGACGTCATGGCGACCGGTTGGCACGCCGCGGTGAGCGCCGGCGTGCGCGAGGGCGACACGGTCGTCGTCGTCGGCGACGGCGCGGTCGGGCTGCTCGGCGTGCTGTCGGCCGCCCGGATGGGCGCGGAGCGTGTCCTTTCCATGTCCCGGCACCCCGACCGTCAGGCCTTGGCTCGGCGATTCGGGGCGACCGACATCGTCGCGGAGCGGGGCGCGGAAGGAGCCGGGCAGGTCCTGGAGTTGACCGACGGTGTGGGGGCCGAGGCCGTGCTGGAGTGCGTCGGCACCCGTGAATCGATGGATCAGGCGGTGGCGTGCGCTCGGCCCGGCGCGACGGTCGGGTTCGTGGGCGTTCCCCACGGAGTCATCCCGCCCATCGAGCCGATGTTCCGGCGCAACGTCGGCCTTGCGGGCGGGATGGCGCCGGTGCGCAACTACCTGCCCCGGTTGCGCGACGACGTGCTGGGGGGAGCGCTCGACCCCGGTGCCGTCTTCGACCTCACCTTGCCGCTCGCGCAGGTGGCGCAGGGGTACGTCGCCATGGACGAGCGTCGCGCGATCAAGTCGCTGCTGCGCCCATGAACGACAGGGGCCTGTCGGCACCACTTGGTACCGCCGGCGCGCGGTTCGCGCGCGACACGGACGGCGGGGTGACCGTGTGGCGAGACGGTTTCCCGCAGTCACACGTGCGGCTGGACGATCCCACCGTCCTGGCGTTCGAGTACGTCGCCCAGATGGCCCTAGCCTTCGACGCCCTCACGTCGTCAGATCCGCTGCGCGTCACCCATGTGGGCGGTGCCGGGCTGACGCTGGCTCGCTACATCGCGCATACGCGGCCGGGCTCGCCGCAGATCGTGCTTGAGCCCGACACCGACCTGACCGCGGCGGTCCGCGCGGAGCTGCCCCTGCCGCGAGGTCACCGCATCCGGATCCGGGCCCAGGATGGCATCACGGGGGTACCGCTTCTCGCGCGTGAGAGCGCCGACGTGGTGCTGCTCGACGCGTTCGACCAAGGTCGCGTCCCGGCTTCGCTGGGGACCTGTGAGTTCTTGGCTGACGTCGCGCGCGTGCTGGCCCCGCGCGGTGTCCTGATCGCCAACCTCGCGGACGAGCCCGGGTGGCGCTACGTGGCCCGGGTCGTTGCCTCGGCGGCCGCTGCCGGCTTGGTCTGCTGCCTCGTCGGTCTGCATGAGGTGCTGAAGGGGCGCCGCTACGGCAACGTCGTCCTGGTGGCCGTCCAAGGCCGCGATCCGGGCGCCTGCGGCGAAGCGGCGCTGCGGCGTGCGGCGGCCCGGTGCCCGTACCCCACCGGGGTCCGCGGCCCGTCCGAGACCGCGCAGCTGGCCCGATCTGCCAGGCCCTTCACCGCGCGCGACTGCGCGCCGTCCCCCGAGCCGTGCCCGAGCAACCGGTGGCGGGTGAGGTGACGCGCCCGCCGTCCGGCCAGAGCGCGACCGGTCCGCGGGTCGGGAGCGGCAGCGTGAACCGGAACGTCGTGCCGCCGCCGAGGCGCCGCTGCGCCGTGATCGTCCCGCCGTGGCGCTGGACCGCCTGACGACAGGTCGCGAGTCCCAGACCCGACCCCGCGAATCGCGAAGCGTGCTCCGGCACCCGATGGAACGCCTCGAAGATGAGCCCCTCCTGGCCCTCGGGTACCCCGATCCCACGATCCTGCACCGACACGACGACCTCGCCGTCGCCGCTGTCGTAGGCCACGATGTCGACGCGGGCCGGCGCCCTGCCGGCACGGTATTTCGCGGCGTTGCCCAGCAGGTTCTCGACGAGCCGACCCAACAGGGCAGGATCTGTGTCGACGCAGACGTCGGCGTCGATCCGGAGGTCGATCGGATCCGCAGCGGGGTCGGCGGCCCGCTCCGCGGCGATCGACCGCACGAAATCGTCCAGGTAGAGCGATTGCCGGGCGAGCTCACCGTCGCTGGCGAGCGTGAATTCGCTGATGCCCCGCAGCAGCGCGCCGGCCCGGTCCTGGGAATCCAGGATCGACGCCTGGCCCGCCCGCGCGAAGTAGCGCAGCCCCTCGGTACGCAGCCGCTCCTCGGTGACGTCCCGAAGGGACACCACGGCACCGGTCGCATCGTCCTGCGGCATCGGATAGGCGCGTACGGCCACAACCATGCCTGGTCCGCCGGTCGCGGCGGTGAACTGTAGATCGGCTGCGGTCGTACCGCTCCCGGCCAGGACAGCACGTACCGGCCCGACCTCGGCGCCCTGCGGAACGAGCGCGAGGAGAGCCGCCAGCGACAGGCCGGTTCGCTGCGCGATCCTCTCGGCCGCAGCGTTGGCCAGCAGGAGCCGGCCCGTCGGGCCCGTGGTGGCGAGCGCGTCCTGCGCGGAGGGGAGCACGCTCTCGAGCAGCTCCGCGTGGTCGCCCGCCACGTCCGTCTGCTCGCGAATGCGGGTCACCAGACGGGCGCGCTCCTGCCGCTCGTAGACGACCGCCAGGCTCACGCCGACCACGACGACGGCGAAGGAGTTGAGGGTCAGCCCGTGGTCCCACGCTGCCCCGGCGCCCAGCGACTCTTGGGCCGCCCCGGGACGCTCCAGCCAGGTCGCGACCGCCAGCAACGCCGACGTATGCATGGCCACGCCGCGCACGGTCAACGTCGTTGCAGCCCACAAAGCGACGGGCAAGAACAGGTACAGACGTGGGTTCGCGGGCGCGACGGCGAGGCAGGTCACCACGGTGGCCAGACCAAGGCCCAGCGTCGTCAGCCGGCGCGCGGGCTGCAGCAGCCCGGACGGCTCTGTGCGCAGCGCCCGTCGCAGACCGAGCGCGCAGAACGCTGCCGCGCTCCCCCGCAGCAGCCACTCGACGGAGCTCTCCGCCCCGGTCGCCACGAGCGGCCCACCCGAGGCCACCACGTGCCGGCTCACCTCGAACACCCCGAACGGCGCGGCCGCGACCGCGCCGGCGAGGCAGGCAAGGCCGAGCCGCCACAGCTCGCCCACGTCGCCCCTCGCACCCCCGGGCCGCGCCCACCGACGTGCGGCGAGCACGCTGACGATCGCCTGCGTGAGCACCACCCCGCCCCGCATCAGGCCCTCCATGAGCCCCACGGTCCCGCCGCGGCCGTCATGGAACGTGAGGGCGAGCGGCGTCAGGACGATGATGGCCGCGGCGACCCGAGTGTCGCCGTGGCGCCACCAGCACGGACGCTCCACGTGGCCGGAGAGCCACAGGGCGGCCACCCCGACCGCGGGCAGGATCTGCTCGACGCGATCGAACGGTGCCCCGACGACGGCCGTCCCGGAGCCGACGACGAGCGCCAGCACATAGAAGCCGCTCCCCGCCAGCAGCCCCGCGGATCGCCGCCACGCCCATCCGCCGAGCAAGGGCCGCCGCTTCCGGGCCAGGCGTTCCCGCCGGTGCGGCTGCGACGCATCGCCGTGCGCGCGGACGTGCACGCCACGGGTAGGCAAAGGCATCGTTTGGGTCATGAGCTTCGGCACCGTCCTCACGAGAACTTCGGTCGGTCCCCCCATCGACGCAAATCGCATGAGTGTGAGTCGAATTGGCGCGCGAACAACACTGCTGTGACTTAGCGGTACCGGTGCCCCACGACGGACGTCACTGCTTCGCTGCGCCACGCCGTCGCGCCATTGACGGATCGCCGAGACGCATCAACGGGACGCATCAACGAGACCGACCCGCCGGGCCTGAGGTGTCAGCGGTCGTCGTCCTCCGAGCCGCCGTAGACACCGAAATCACCGGTCCCGGACAGATCCTGAAGCACCTCTGGGTCGGCGGCGTGCGCGAGTCCGATCGTCCGGTGGTCGCGCACCGCCGCCTCGCGCGGATCCTGACCATGGGCGAGCATCCCCTGCGCCGCGGTCAGCATGGCACCGTCGTCCCAGATCTCCGGCATATCGTCCCAGTCGACGCCGTCATCGGCCCCGTCCCGAACCGTCACGAGCTCGGTCGACGCATCGGCCATCGAGATTTCGGCGGCCTTGCGGGCCGCTGCGAGCACCTCGGGCGTCACCAGGCCGTCGACGATGAGCACGAACCGCTTACCCTGCCGCACCTCCACGAACTGCCCAAACCCCCCGGCGGCCAACTGCCCGGCCAGGGCGACGCCCTGCGTGTCGGGGTGCTCTGGCTTCAGCATGACGTTCACGACGACGGTTCCCATGTGGGCGGCTCCTGCAGACTGGAAGGCGGCGTGGCCTAGCCTATCGGTCCGACTCAGCGAAAACGGCGTCCCGTGAGTGCCTCGTACGCCGCGACGTACCGCTCCCGCGTCCGCTCGACGATCTCCTCCGGCAGCGGCGGTGGTGCCTGCTGTCCACAGCGGTCCCAGCCGCTGTCCGGCCCGGTCAACCAGTCTCGGACGAACTGCTTGTCGTAGCTGCGCTGCGGGCGGCCAGGCTCCCACTCCTTCGCCGGCCAGAATCGCGAGGAGTCCGGGGTCAGCACCTCGTCGGCGAGGATCAGCGGCGAGTCCTCGCCCGTACCGTCGGTCCGTCCGACACCGAACTCCAGCTTCGTGTCCGCGATGAGGATGCCGCGGGGCGCGGCGATCTCCCCGGCCCGGGCCAGGATCGCCGTCGTGAGCCGGGCTGCCTTCGCAGCACGTTCCGGCCCCAGCGTCGCCGCCGCCTGCTCTGCCGTGATCGGCTCGTCGTGCTCGCCCATCGCCGCCTTCGTCGTCGGCGTGAAGATCGGCTCAGGCAGCTTCGACGCCTCGGTCAGCCCTGGCGGCAAGGGCACGCCGCACACCTCGCCCGATCGCCGGTACTCGGCCAGGCCGCTCCCGGCCAGGTAAGCGCGGGCGACGCACTCGACGGGCAGCATCTCCAGACGGCGCACCAGGACGGCGCGGCCTTTGACCTGCGCGGGCACGTCGGTCGACACCACGTGGTGCGCCACCAGGTCGGAGAGCTGCTCGAACCACCACAGCGACAGCTGCGTCAGCACCTTCCCCTTGTCCGGGATCTCGGAGGACAACACCACGTCGTACGCCGAGATCCGATCGCTGGCCACCAGGAGAAGCAGATCCTCCCGCGGGGCACCCGCGGGCTGCTCGACAGGTGCGTACAGGTCGCGGACCTTGCCCGAGGCCAGGTGGACGTACCCGGGCAGGGCGGGGGCGCTCACCAGCTCGCCACGGAGTGACCGGCGGGCAGGCTCACACGCCCCTCCTGCGCCGCGAGCGCGATGTCGCTGCGGTGATGAGCGCCACGCAGGTGGATCGCGTCGACCGCGGCGTAGGCGCGCGCTCGCGCCGCGCCCAAGCCGGCACCGGTGGCGACCACCGACAACACCCGGCCACCGTCGCTCACCAGCTGTCCACCCGAGACCGCCGTGCCGGCGTGCAGCACGACCGCGTCCCTGACGTTCTCGCACCCCTCGATCGGGTCGCCTTTGCGCGCGCCGCCCGGATAGCCCTGCGCGGCGATCACCACGGTCACCGCCGCATCGTCGTCCCAGACCAAAGGCTCCGCCTGCTCCAGCGTTCCCGCGGCGACCGCGCGCAGCAGCCCCCCGAGCGGTGTGCGCAGGCGCGCGAGCACCACCTGCGCCTCGGGGTCGCCGAAGCGGGCGTTGAATTCCACGACCCGTGTCCCACGGGACGTCAGCGCCAGCCCCACATAGAGGACGCCCGCGAACGGCGAACCGCGGCGGCGCATCTCGTCGACCGTCGGCTGGGCGACGCGCGTCACCACCTCCTCCACGAGCCCGGGTGGCGCCCAGTCCAGCGGGCTGTACGCGCCCATGCCACCGGTGTTCAACCCCCCGTCCCCGTCGAGAGCCCGCTTGAAGTCCTGCGCGGGCGCCAGCGCCACGACGGTGCGACCGTCCGTCAGACAGAACACCGACACCTCAGGTCCGTCCAGGAACTCCTCGACCACGACGGTGGGCCGCGGGCCGCCCGCTGGCACCACCCGGGTCAGGCACTGCGCGGCGTGGGCCAACGCCGTCATCCGATTGTCGGTCACCACCACGCCCTTGCCGGCAGCCAGCCCGTCGTCCTTCACGACGTACGGCGCCCCGAAGGCATCCAGCGCCTGCGCGACCTCTTCGGGGCTGGTGCACACGTGGGCCAGCGCGGTGGGCACGCCCGCGGCCGCCATGACCTCTTTGGCGAACGACTTGCTGCCTTCCAGTCGCGCAGCGGCCTCCGACGGACCGACGCACAACAAGCCACGGGCTCGGACCGCGTCCGCGATCCCGGCCACCAGGGGGCCTTCTGGCCCGATGATCACCAGGTCAGCGCCGACGCTGGTCGCGAGTCGCCCTACCGCGAGGTCGTCGAGCAGGTCAACGTGATAGCACTCCGCGAGGCTCGCTATGCCTGGATTTCCCGGTGCCGCATAGATCGCGCTCACCTCCGGGTCCCGAGCCAGGGCGGTGACGATCGCGTGTTCGCGGGCGCCGGATCCGAGCACGAGAACCTTCACGCCGCTCACCCTATCGGGCGGCCCAACCGGCGACGCCACGAGACGCCGTGACATGGCACGTACCCACACCGACAGGATTGTGCCTGCACAATAACGCTATTCGTCATCATGGATGGTGCTGACACGAACGTACGGAAAGGCGCTGGCCTGATGCCGGACTTGGGGGGGGTCGCTGAAGGCGGGAATGGGAACGGCACCGCTGTTGCCCTCGACGTGGACCACCTCGACGGTCTCGGCGGTGACGTGCTTCGGCAGGCGCTCGATGGCGCGAGGGTGCGGGTGCTGGACTGTCTGCCGGACGTGGAAGGCGCCATCCAGTGGCTGGTCGCCGCAGCGCGGCGCGACATCATGATCGTGCGGGACCCCTCACCCCGCACCCGGCACTTTCTCGCCTTCGACGACGATCGTCACCGCAGCGCCACCAGGGCCATCACCCGCCGGGCCATCCGGCTCAGGACCGCCTACGACGCTCGCGTGCTGGCCTTACCCCGCGCGCTGTCCGTCATGACGGCGCGTCGAGACGCCGGGGAGGAGTCGCGCGTCGTCAGCAACGCGCCCGCCTCACTGTTCATCGCCGACGACCTCGGAGCGGTCGTGGACTTCACCAGCATCGACAGCTCGGGCGCGGGATCTATCGTGGTGGAGGAGCCTCGCATCCTGGCAGCCCTCACGCAGCTCGCCGAGAAGGAGTGGTCGAGCGGCATCGAGGTGGCCGGCCACGCCAACCCCCTGGAGTCCGACGGCGCGTACGTCCTGACCCTCCTCGCCGCGGGCGCGAACGACGCGACGATCGCCACCCAGACCGGCCTGTCGCAGCGGACGGTCGAGCGGCGGATCCAGGCTCTGCTGCAGCGCTGCGGCGCGACGACCCGCTTCCAAGCGGGCGTGGTGGCCGCTCAACGGGGATGGATCTGACGGCCGACGGGGGTCACGAGGAGCCGCGAGGGGTCACGGTAAACTGGCGTGCTTGTGCCCCGGCCGACGCCGCCATCGCGGCGGGTCGCGGGGGGTTCGGACCGGCAGGCGAGACGGAGACGGAGAACGTGAACCCGACGGGCCAGGGAGGGTCGCCAGGCGACGTTGAGCGGGCGTCAGCCCAGCAGGTGCTCAGCCGCGAGATCGCCGCAGAGCAGCGTCACGTCGACCGCGTCTACGAGGCGCTGCAGGAGGCGACCCGTCGGGCCGACCTCGTGCAGGCAGACGGCATGGCACGCGGACGCACCGACCGGACGGGCGATATCCGCGACGAGGAGCTGACCGGCCTGTTCGAGAGGGACGCCCTGGTCTATCGAGCGGCGCGCCGACGCGCCTCCTTGGAGCGAGAGCACGAGGGCCTGGTGTTCGGCCGCCTCGACCTCGAGGCCGACGGCGGCGAGGGACCCCGCGAGGTGCGCTACATCGGTCGCCTGGGCGTGCGTGACGAGGACTACGACCCCCTTGTCATCGACTGGCGCGCCCCGGCGGCCTCGCCCTTCTATCGCGCCACGCCGCTGTCGCCTCACGGAGTCCTGCGGCGCCGCGTGCTGCGTTGCCAGGGCTCGCGGGTCGTCGGCGCGGAGGATGACCTCATGACGCCGGTGGCGCCGGACGACATGGTCGTGCTCGGGGAGGGGGCTCTGCTGGCGGCGCTCGGCCGCAGTCGGTCGGGGCGCATGCGCGACATCGTCGCCACCATTCAGGCCCACCAGGACGAGGCGATCCGGGCCGACGCCCGCGGCGTCGTCGAGATCACCGGCGGCCCCGGGACGGGCAAGACCGTGGTGGCGCTGCACCGTGCCGCGTACTTGCTCTATTCGGATCGACGCCGTTTTGAAGGAGGCGGCGTGCTCGTGGTCGGGCCGTCGGCCGCCTACACCGCGTACATCGAACGGGTCCTACCGTCCCTCGGGGAGGATGCGGTGACCCTTCGTTCTCTCGGTGACGTGGTCGACGCCGTCACGGCGACACACATCGACCCCCCGGACGTCGCCGCGGTCAAGGGGTCGCTGCGGATCCGTCGCGTGCTCTCCCGCGTCGCCCGCGACACGATCCCCGGCTCGCCGGATGCGCTGCGCATCATGGTCGGCGGCCAGCCGGTGCACCTGGACCGCCGCACCTTGGACCAATGCCGAAGCAGGGTCTTGCGGGGGCACCGGCGCAACGTAGCCGAGTCGGCGATGCGTGCTGAACTCACGGCAGCGGCCTGGTCGCAGGTGCGCTCGCGAGGTCGGCCGATGGAGGACGAAGAGCGCGAGGAATTCGCGCAGGTGTTCGCGGATCACCTGGACGTCGACCGATTCATGGAGCAGTGGTGGCGTCCCGTGGACCCGCGCGAGGTGCTGCTGTGGCTGGCGGATCGCGAACGGGTGGGCCGACACGCCACCGACGTTCTCACGAGCGAAGAAGCAGACGGCCTGGCCGCCTCGTACCGGCGGGCGCTGGCCGAGGGCACCTGGTCCGTCGGCGATGTCGCGCTGATCGATGATCTGTCGAACCGGCTCGGGTTGGTCCCGGAAGTCAGCCAGGAGCGTGGCTTCTACGAGGTCGAGCTGCTGGAGGACGCGGAGTCCGAGGCCGTCGCGCACGGCATGCTCCGCGGGCCGGCCAGGGCGGGGAGCGCCAAAGCGGGAGATGCCCACGCGCGGGGTGGATCATCCTCCGCCGAGGCCTTCGATGAGTCCGCCGGCGGCGCGCCTCAGCCCGGCGAGGACTGGACCAGCGGGGAGCTCCGGGCCGGCGGGGAGGCAGGTCGTGAGCGACTGCTGTCGGGCCGCCTCGAGCGCCCCAGCGAGTACGCACACATCCTGGTGGACGAGGCCCAGGACGTGTCCCCGATGCACTGGCGGATGCTCAGTCGGCGTGGGCGCCGCGCCTCGTGGACGGTCGTCGGCGACGCGGCTCAAGCATCGTGGCCGGACGTTCGGGAGGCCGCGGCGGCGCGGGACGACGCGTTCGGCGCCAAGGCGCGTCAAGGCTTCCACCTCACGACCAACTATCGCAACGCCCGTGAGATTTTCGAATACGCGGCCGCCGCGGTCATCGATCATCTGCCGGACGCCGACCTTCCCGACGCGGTCCGCGAGACCGGCGTGGCGCCGCTCATCCGTACCGTTCCGCCCGAGGCGCACGCCGTGGCGGACGTGGTACGAAATTCCCTGGGGACGCTGTCCGGCGAGGTCGACGGCACGATCGGGGTGATCACCCCGGCCCGGTGGCGCGAGGCCCTCACGTCTGTGGGCGACGGCGACGAGCGGATCGTGGTGGTCGACCCGTTGAGCGCCAAGGGGCTGGAGTACGACGCGTGCGTCGTGGTCGATCCCGACGAGATCACGTCGGAGTCCCCGGGCGGGATTCGGGTGCTCTACGTCGCCCTCACCCGCGCCGCGCACCGCATGCACGTGCTGGGCATGACGCCGCCCACCCGTTGACCCGCCATGGCCGCGCATGTTCGCAGCCGAACGCCGTGGCACACCGTGCGGCCCAGCATCGGTGCACCCATGCGGGGCCGGAAGCTCAGGCGCCGAGCAGGTGTCGGACCCGGCGCGGACCGGCGCATAGGAGCAGCGTCGGGATGCGCGGACCGGTGTCCGCACCGAGCAGCAGACGGTAGATCAGCGCGAAAAACGCCCTCTGGTCCGCCTTGACCTCTGGCGGAAGCTTCTTCTCGGCGACGTCGAGGCCGGCCTGCCGCTTCGGGATCCCGTAGACGAGGGTCGTCAACCCGTCCAGGCTCCAGTCGGTCTCCAGCTCATCGGCCAGCGACGCCACCGCCTGCCGCTGGTGGTCATCCAGCGAGGCCAGCAGTGCCGCGTCGGCCTCGGCGCGCAGCACCGTCCGATCCTCCGGGTCCGCCTGCGTGGCGATCCAGCAGCTCGCCTTGTCCAGGCGTGGCCGGGCGTCCTCCAACGACGTCACGGCCGTATCCATCGAGGCGAGGATGCGCAGCTGCTGCGCGGAGCGCCCCTCGTCGCCCTCATCGCCCTCGTTCTCGTCTTCGTCCGGTCCCCCCGTCAGGTCGGCCACCGAGCACAGGGCACGGTAGGGCAGCGGCACCGGCGTGCGCGGCAGCTCACCGGCCGCCGTGCGCGCCGATCGCGCCACCATGGCCACGTCCGCAGGCTGGCCCTGGCCGGCGCGCACCTTGCGCACCAGCGCGTCCCACTCGTCGTACAGGCGGTGGATGTCGCGGTTGAAGGCGACGGTGAACGACTGATTGGGTCGGCGGCGCGCATACAGCCACCGCAGCACCTGCGGCTCCATGATGTCCAGCGCGTCGGCCGGCGTCGGCACGCCACCGGTGGACGAGCTCATCTTCGCCATCCCGGCGATCCCGACGAACGCGTACATCGGCCCGATCGGCTGCCAGCCGGAGAACACCGGCCCGACGATCTGGCCGCCCACCACGTAGCTCGACCCCGGGCTGGAATGGTCGACGCCGCTCGGCTCGAAGTCCACGCCCTCGAAGGCCCAGCGCATCGGCCAGTCGACCTTCCACACGAGCTTCCCGTGATTCTCCCATGAGAGGTCCATGGTGGCCCCGTGTCCGCATGTGCAGTGGTAGGAAAGCGTCGTGCTGGGCTCGTCGTACCCGGTGACCGTCGTCGTGTCCCGCCCGCAGGCGCCGCAATAGGGCTTGTACGGGAAGTATTCGCCCCCGGCCACGCTGCCATCGTCCTCGTCGGCCGCGCCCGACCCCTGGGCCGCCGCGAACTCCTCCTGGCTCAACTCGCCGCGGTTCTCGCCGTCGCCCTGCGCGCCCGACCGCTTCGTGCGGTACTGCCGCAGGATCCCATCGATCGCTGCCCGCTCCCGCATCGCGAGCAGGATGGACTCTCGATAGGCCCCCGAGGTGTACCGATAGGCCCCCGAGGTGTACATCTGCGTCTGGCGGATCCCGCGGAATTCCACGCCCAGCTCCGCCAGGGACGACGCCATCGCCGTCCTGAAATGCGCCGCCCAGTTCGGGTGGGTCGACCCGCGCGGCGCGGGCACCGACGACAGGGGCCGACCGATGTGCTCGGCCCACGAGTCGTCCACGCCCTCGACCCCGAACGGCACCTTGCGGAAGCGATCGTAATCGTCCCAGCTCAGCAAATGGTCCACGGTCCGTCCGCGGCGTCGGATCTCGTCGGCGACCAGGTGCGGGGTCATCACCTCGCGCAGGTTGCCCAGGTGGATCGGCCCCGACGGCGACAAGCCCGACGCGCACACGATCGGCCGCTCCCCGACCTCCCGCCCTGCCGCGTCGTCCCGCGCGTCCGCGGCCGCGATCAGCTCGTCGGCCATCCGGCTCACCCAGTCGTGCGCTGTTCCCGCCCCGCTCACCGCAGCTCCTTCACCTGTCCCCGACCGCGACGCCGGATCCGTCTTGTCCCAGCAGGTCGTGGCGCACCACGACCTCGTCACGGCCCGGCCCCACGCCGATGACGGAGATCCGCGCCCCCATCAGCTCCTCGAGCCGCTCGATGTACGCCCGCGCGTTCGGGGGTAGGTCCTGGAACGTCGCAGTTCCTCGTAGATCGGCGTCGCGTGATGGACATCGGACTGGTTGACCGGCATCTCGTCGTGCCGGGTCCCGAACACGTCATAGGCCACGCCCACCGGGATCCGCTCGATCCCGGTCAGCACGTCGAGCTTGGTCACCACGAAGTCGGTCACCCCGTTGACGCGGGTCGCGTACCGGGCCACCACGGTGTCGGCCCATCCGCAGCGACGCGGCCGCCCGGTCGTCGTCCCGAACTCGAACCCGCGGTCGCGCAACTTCTGCCCCCAGCCGTCGTGCAGCTCGGTCGGGAACGGGCCGGAGCCGACGCGGGTCGTGTACGCCTTGTGCACCGCCACGACCCGGTCCACCCGGGTCGGGGCGATGCCGGAACCCGTGCACGCGCCGGCGGCGACGCAGGAGGAGGAGGTCACGAACGGATACGTGCCGTGGTCGACGTCGAGCATCGTGGCCTGGCCGGCCTCGAACAGCACGGTCTTGCCGTCGTCCAGCGCGCGGTTCAGCTCCAGGCCCGTGTCGACCACCATCGGTCGCATCCGGTCCGCGAAACTCAGCAGCTCATCCGATATCGCCTCCGCCGCGAGCGCGCGACGGTTGAAGATCTTGACCAGCTGCTGGTTCTTTTCCTCCAGGGCGGCCTCGACCTTTTGCCGCAGAATTGACGGGTCGAAGAGATCCTGCACGCGGATGCCGATGCGGTTCATCTTGTCGGCGTACGTCGGGCCGATGCCGCGTCCCGTCGTGCCCAGCTTGCGCTTGCCGAGGAACCGCTCGCGGACCTTGTCGACCTCGATGTTGTACGAGGGGATGAGGTGGGCGTTGGCGCTGATGAGCAGCCTGCTGACGTCGATACCGCGGGCCGACAGCGCGGTCAACTCGTGGAAGAGGACCTCCGGGTCGACCACCACGCCGTTGCCGATGACCGGGGTGACACCGGGGGTCAGGATGCCGCTGGGGAGCAGGTGCAGCGCATAGGTCTCGCCGCCGATCACCACAGTGTGCCCGGCGTTGTTGCCGCCGTTGAACTTGACGACATAGTCCACTCGGCTGCCCAGCAGATCCGTGGCTTTCCCTTTGCCCTCGTCGCCCCACTGGGCTCCGATCAGCACGATCGCCGGCATCGGCGACCACCTTCCCTCGTTCGTTCGTTCGTTCTCGCTCGCGTCCGATCCGTGTCCCCTCAAGCTGCGCAGTCCCAAGTATGGGCACGGCCTGGGGACATGCAGCGAGCCCACCGTTGGTACGCGTGGGCTCGTACCGCCTGAGTGTAGCGCCCCCGGTGGGGGGCCCTGCCGCCGCTTCGGCGAGCACGCACCGGCGCAACTGGGGACGCACCGGCGCGGATCCCCGTCACACGATGCTGCGCCCTCACCCCGAGGTACCCGGTGTCGCCGGGGAGGCACGGCGACGGCCCCGCCCCCCCGGCTCGGAGGAACAGGGCCGTCGAACGCCGCGGCTCAGGACCGTCGGGCCACGCTCACGGGTGGGTGCCCGCCGAGCGCAGGTCATGGCATGCCTGCGTGACGCGAGCCGCCATGTTTCCCTCGGCCGCCTTGCCCCAGGCACGCGGGTCGTACACCTTCTTGTTGCCGACCTCTCCGTCGACCTTCAGGACGCCCTCGTAGTTGGTGAGCATCCAGTCCACGACCGGGCGGGTGAACGCGTACTGCGTGTCGGTGTCGACGTTCATCTTGATCGTGCCGTAGTCGACCGCGTCCGAGATCTCCTGCGGCAGCGAACCGGAGCCGCCGTGGAAGACCAGGTCGAGCGGCTTGTCGCCGGTGCCGAACTTCGCCTTGACCGCCTCCTGGCACTCCTGGAGGATCTCCGGACGCAGCTTGACGTTGCCCGGCTTGTAGACCCCGTGCACGTTGCCGAACGTCAGGGCGGCCATGTAGCGGCCGTTCTCACCCAAGCCGAGCGCCTCGACGAGGGCCAGGCAGTCTTCCGGGGTGGTGTACAGCTGGTCGTTGATCTCGTTGGCGACCCCGTCCTCCTCGCCACCGACGACGCCGATCTCGACCTCGAGGATGATGCGGGCCGCCTTGGCCGCCGCCAACAGTTCCTTGGCCAGGGTCAGGTTCTCCTTCAGCGGCACCGCGGAACCGTCCCACATGTGCGACTGGAAGATCGGGTTGCCGCCGGCCTTCACGCGCTCGGCGGAGGCCTCGATCAGCGGGCGGACGAACGTGTCGAGCTTGTCCTTCGGGCAGTGGTCCGTGTGCAGCGCGATGTTGACGTCGTGCTTCTTTGCGACCTCGTGCGCGTAGGCCGCGAGTGCCAGCGCACCGGTCACCATGTGCTTGATCGTCGGGCCCGCGCCGTACTCGGCGCCGCCAGTGCTGACCTGGATGATGCCGTCGGAGCCGGCCTCGGCGAAACCGCGAATCGCGGCGTTGATCGTCTGGCTGGAGGTGATGTTGATGGCCGGGTAAGCGAAGGCACCCTTCTTCGCCCGGTCGAGCATGTCGGCGTAGACCTCAGGGGTTGCAATAGGCACGAGTTGCTCCTTCGTCGGCGGTGCGTCTGGGCGGTCGGCCGCGACGGCGGCGCGGCGTGCTGTGCGAGCCGACACTGGCCCCATCCTATGCCGTGACAGGCCGCCGAAGGAGTGGCCGCAACCCCCTCATGGCAGCTGGTCGAACGCGTGCGCGCGGACCCAGGCGTGCATCGCGATGGCTGCGGCCGCCCCCGCGTTGAGGGAGCGCGTGGAGCCGTACTGGGTGATGTGGACGATCGCGTCGGCCGCGGCGAGCAGCTCCGAAGACGTGCCGGGACCCTCCTGGCCGAAGACCAGGACGCAGCGTGGCGGCAGTTCGTAGGTTTCCAGCGGGACGCTGCCGGGCACGTTGTCGACCGCGATGACGGGCCGCTCGCTTTCGCGGGCCCACGCGCAGAAGTCCGCGACGCTGCCGTGGTGGTGCTCGTGCTGGTAACGGTCGGTGACCATCGCCCCTCGCCGGTTCCAGCGACGTTTGCCGACGATGTGGAACGCGGCCACGTTGAACGCGTTCGCCGTGCGGATCACCGAACCGATGTTGAAATCGTGCGCCCAGTTCTCCACGGCGATGTGCAGCTCGTGGCGGCGCCCGTCGAGGTCGGCGACGATCGCCTCGTGCCGCCAGTAGCGATAACGGTCCACGACGTTGCGCCGATCGCCGTGCGTGAGCAGCTCGGGATCGTACGGCTCAGCCACCTCGCCCGCCGCGTCCCGCGGCCACGACGACTCGCCCCCCGCCCACGCTCCCACCCCGACCTCCCGCGCAGGGCCCCTCGCCTCCTCCGCAGACTCCCCAGCCCGTCGTCCGCTGCCTTCCCCGGCCTCCACGGCCTCCAGCCTAGGGCGGACCGACGCGCGGACGAGTCCTGGCCCGCCGGACGTACGCTGTCCCGGTGACCTTGCAATGCCCCGTGACGCTGTTGCTGGTCGGCCACGACGACGGACCGCCCGACGACGAGGCCGACGCTCGTCTACGTCGGCAGGCGAAGGCGTTGTGGACGCAGCGGATCGCCGCGGTCTACGCCGCGCCCGGCCGGGCCGCCGACGTCGGGCACCTGGCCGCCCAGGAGCTGGGCGTCAGCTGCCACGTCGCGGAAGGCCTCGAGCAGGGCGAGATGCGCGAGGTGCTGCAGGGCGTTGCCGACCTGTACCGCGGAGAACGGGTGCTGATGGTCGGATCCGACACGCTCTGGGCCCGGGGACTCCCCGGATTGGCGGTGGATCGCAGCGGCCGCGCCGGGGAGTGGGGGCAGGTGCGCCTTGATGCGCCCGTACCGCTGGAGATCGGCGACCGAGGCTGGACGATCCTGCCGGCCCAGACCTGACCGCGCTCTCGCCCTCGCCCTAAGGCGAGTCACGCCGTGAAAGGGCCGACGCACCTGGGTACAGTGACCACGTGCTCCCCATGCTCGGTCCAGACTGGATGGACCCCCAGTACCTGTTGAATCAGTTCGGTACGCAGTTCTTTTGGGTGAGCGCGGCGATCGTCTTCATCGAGTGCGGCCTGCTGTTCCCGATCCTGCCCGGCGACTCGCTGTTGTTCAGCGTCGGACTGTTCATCAAACGCGGCGACGTGGACATGTCGATCGGCCTCGCGTGCCTCATACTCGCCACCGCGGCTTTCCTCGGAAATGTCGTCGGCTACGAGATCGGGCGGTTCATCGGCGAGCCGCTTTATCGGCGGGACGGCCGTATCCTGAAAAAGAAGTACTTCGACCAGACCATCGGATTCTTCGACAAGTACGGCAACAAGGCCCTGGTCATCGGTCGGTTCGTGCCGATCGTGCGGACCTTTATCACCGTGGTGGCCGGAGTCGGGCGGATGGACCGGCGGCGGTTCTTCACCTGGAGCTTCGTCGGCGCCGTCCTGTGGGCCGTCGGCATCACCCTGCTGGGCTATTTCCTGGGCAACATCTCCTTCGTCCACGACAATCTGGAGGCGGCGATCCTGCTGATCGTCTTCGTCTCCGTGCTGCCGATGGTGTTCGAGTTCGTCATGCATAAACGCCGCACGAAGGCGATCACCCGTGAAGCCGCCGAGGCCGTGGGCGACGCGTTCGACGCTCGTCGGGACACCTGACCACCCGGTCGTCCCCCGCCGCGATCATGTCTTTGCGACCGCGTCCTGCGGAGTCGTCGAACTGGTCTCTGTCGTGGGTGTCGTAATGCTGGACCAACCCTCGCGGGGAGCCTGGCCAATGGGCAGTTTCTGCAGTTGGGAGAGCACCTGTGGCTCCTGACGGTCCAGCCAATCACACAACTGGCGCATCGAGACGAGGCGGACCCCCGGATGTCTCGCCATCTCTCGCATGGCGGTTTCGACGGCGTCCATGTAAATCCCGCCGTTCCACTGCTCGAAGTGGTTGCCGATGACCAGCGGCGCTCGATTGCCGTGTAGAGCACGGTCCAGGCCGCGCATCAGTGAGTCGGTTACTTCCGTGCGCCACCGCTTTCGCTGCGCTGGGGTGCCCGCGTCGACGTTCTCACCAGATTGATTGAACATATACGTGTAGTCCATGCTCATCGCGTGGCCCCGGCGGAAGGGGACCTGTTGCAGGGACAGATCCCACATCCCGTGCACCTGACCCGGCCAGGTCTGCTCGCGGTTACCGGAGGACTCGTAACGGAATCCGGCTTCGCGGGCCACCGGCAGAAGCGCCTTGCGCCCTTCCAGGCAGGGTGTGCGGCTACCGATCAGCTCTTTGGTGTAGTCGAACGGGAGCGGCTCTAGGTCGGTCCAGCCGGTGACGGTGCGCCAACTGCTGACCAGACGCACGGCCTCGGACAACTCCTGGCGCCAGTCGCTGCCACTGAACGCATCGCCTCCCTTCCGGCCGCAGAAGTGCCCATTGAAGTGCGTACCGATCTCGTGGCCCTCTTTCCATGCCTGCCCTATCCCGGTCAGGGTGCGGCGCGCCTCGGCTTCATCGAGGAAAGAGACGTCCGAGGACCCCGGCGGACGTCCAGGGGGATGGTAGGCGGTCCGCTTCGTGTCGGGAATGATGTAGATGCCGGTCAGGAAGATCGTCATCGCCGCGCCGACCTCGGAGGCCGTGGACAGAAAGCGGTTCAATATCCCTTGCGGCAGATCGGCGCCCCCGTCCCACGAGTACACGACGAACTGCGGGGGCGCCTCGCCTGCGGCCAGGGCCGTCCAGGTCGGTTGGTGCGGTTGAGGTCCGGTATCGCTCGTGGAACCGTCTCCGATGGCACGCGCGGCACTGCGCTCGTCAACCTCAGCAGCGGCCGGATCGACGTTCCCGACACCGGCCTCCCGGCCGCCCGAGCACCCGGACAACGCGCCTGCGGCCACGGCCATCGCCATCGCGGAGCGGAGCACCATCCGGCGGCTCACGCCGTCCGATGGCGAGGGCAGGTGATCCATCACGGCCCTACTCTGGCACTGCAGCTCGGACATTAGGGCCGCATTGCCACGTGAGACGGGTCAGGCGAGGCCGAGGTCGGCGAGACCATACGCGAACACGTAAGGCACGGCCGCCTCCGCCGTGATCCGCTCCCCCGCCCCCGAGCCGCGGTCGGCGATGACCGCCACCGCCACGACCTGGGCGCCTCCCGCGCGGCAGGCCTCGATCGCGGTGAGCGGCGAGCCGCCCGTGGTGGACGTGTCCTCCACGATCAACACTCGTCGGCCCGCGATGTCCGGCCCCTCGATGCGGCGCTGCAGGCCATGGGCCTTCTCGGCCTTGCGGACCACGAACGCGTCCAGCCGCCGGCCACGCGCAGCTGCCGCGTGCAGCATCGCGCCCGCCACCGGATCGGCGCCCATGGTGAGCCCGCCGACGGCCTCGTACTCCAGATCTGCCGTCAGGTCCAGCATCACCTCGCCGACCAGCGGCGCGGCACGGCCGTCCAGGGTGATCCGGCGTAGGTCGACGTAGTAGTCAGCCTCCTTGCCGGAGGACAGGACCACGTGCCCATGCACAATGGCCTGCGCCTTGACGAGGTCGAGCAGCTGGTTTCGGGGGTCTGTCGTCACGGCGCCGAGTGTATCGACCGATGCCAGATCGAGGCTTTTCAGCGACCGATGCGCTCCCGCAGTCGCCCCCGCCGACCGGCGAGAGCCGCCGACACCGCCCGCAGCGCGGGCCGCGGCAGAGCGCCGGTCGCGGCCGCGACCACCTTGTAGGCCGGCCCCGGGACGCTGATCACCTTCCCTCGGCGCGCATCCCGCAGCGCCTCCTTGACCAGCCGCTCGGAGTCCAGCCACAGCGGCTCGGGCACGCCGCTCATCCGTACGCCCATCCGTTCGTGGAACTCCGTGCGCGTGTATCCCGGGCAGAGGGCCATCGCTTGCACGCCCGATCCGCGCAGCTCCGCAGCCAGTCCCTCAGTGAACACGGTCACCCAGGCCTTCGCCGCCGAGTAGCTGCCCATCGATACGAACCCCGCGACGCTGGACACGTTGATGATCTGGCCGCGCCCACGCCTGCTCATCGCCCGTCCGGCCGCGTGGCACAGGACCAACACCGCCCGGCACATCACCTCGACCTGCCGCTCCTCGTCGGCGACGTCCGAGCGCAAGAACGGCGTGCCCAGCCCGAATCCCGCGTTGTTGATGAGCAGATCGACTGAGCCCAGCCCGTGCGCCCGCACGCGCTCGGCGACGACCTCCACCTGGGAGCGCTCGGAGAGGTCCGCCGGCAGTACCTCCACCCCGACGCCGTAGGCATCGCGCAACTCGTCGGCCAAACCGGTCAGCACCTCCTCGCGGCGCGCGACGAGGACGAGCCCGTGGCCGGCCGCGGCCAGTTCGCGGGCGAACGCGCGGCCGATCCCGGCGCTGGCTCCGGTGACGAGGGCGGTGGTCATGGCCGTTACGGTAGCCCGCGCCCGCGGCACCCGCCCATCCGCCTAGGACCAGTGCGTAGGGTGGCCCTCGTGCGCATCGCGACCTGGAACGTGAACTCTATTCGTGCCCGCGTGGACCGGGTGCTGGCCTTCCTGCACAGACATGACGTGGACGTCCTCGCGCTGCAGGAGACGAAATGCCGAGACGAGCAGTTCCCCGTCGAACGCTTCGCGGACGCGGGGTACGAGGTGGCCCGGCACGGCCTCGACCAGTGGAACGGCGTGGCCGTCGCAAGCCGCGTCGGGCTCGCCGGCGAGCAGGTGGGATTCCCCGGGATGCCGAGCTGGGGTGAGCCGACCGCGGTCGCGGAGGCGCGCGCGATCAGCGCGACCTGTGCCGGGGTGCGGGTGTGGTCCCTCTACATCCCCAACGGGCGCGAGCTGGAGCATGCGCACTACGCGTACAAGCTCGACTGGCTGGCCGCCCTCGCCGACACCGGACGCAGCTGTCTCGCCGCGCAACCAGAGACCCAGACGCTCCTCATGGGCGACTGGAATGTCGCCCCCCAGGATGAGGACGTGTGGGACATGGAGTTCTTCGCGGGCAAGACGCACGTGAGCGGTCCGGAACGTGCGGCCTTCGCACGTGTGATCGACGCCGGCTACACCGATGTGGTCCGCCCGCACACCCCCGGGCCGGGCGTCTACACGTATTGGGACTACACCCAGCTGCGCTTCCCCAAGCGGCAGGGCATGCGCATCGACTTCGCCCTGGCCTCCCCCGCTCTCGCCGCTCGGGTGAGCGACGCCTTCATCGACCGCGACGAACGTAAGGGCAAGGGGGCTTCCGATCACGCTCCCGTCGTCGTGGATCTCACCGACGCGTGAGCCCGGGTCGGCGCACCGACCTGCACGAGCTCGCCAAGACGGCCGCAAGTCCCGTCCCACTCGGGTCCGTTCCACGTCGCGCGGTTGCACGTAGCACCGTCCCACGTAGCGCCGTCCCGCGTCGCGCCGTTGCACCCAGGACAGCCCCCGGGGCGTGTCCCGGACCCCGGCCGTCAGGCCATCAACCGGATACAGTGGGCGGCACGACGCGGGGTGCAGACCGGCCCGCGAGGTACCCCCACGGGAGATGCCCGCCGTGAGGACCTCGCCGGGCGCGCCTGCTGAGAACACACCCGTCGAACCTGATCTAGCTCGTACTAGCGAAGGGACGTCATCATGCCCGCCTCCCGGGTCACCGCTCACGACTGCGCCGAGGCGCTGGAGACCGCGCGCGCCCAGGGCCCGCTGGTGCAGTGCCTCACCAACATCGTGGTCGCGAACTGGACCGCCAACGTGCTGCTCGCTCTCGGCGCCGCGCCTGCGATGGTCGACAACCCGCACGAGGCGCGGCAGTTCGCGCAGGTGGCCGGCGCCGTGCTGGTGAACCTGGGGACGCCCTACGACGACACGGTCGACGCGATGACCCTCGCCGCGCAGGGGGCCGCCGCCGCGGGCACCCCATGGGTGCTCGACCCGGTCGCGGCGGGCGGTCCGGCCTGGCGGACGGAGCACGCGCGCCGGCTGCTCGCCGCCTCTCCTACGATCGTCCGCGGCAACGCCTCAGAAATCCAAGGACTCGCGGGCGGCTCGGGTGGGCGCGGGGTCGACTCCGCCGACACCCCCGACCAGGTGGCCGACACCGCAGGGGGCCTGGCCCGTCGGCTAGGCCGGACGGTCGCCGTCAGCGGCGCGAATGACCTGATCACCGACGGCGAGATCGTGGTTCGCGTCCACAACGGCCACGAGTGGATGACCCGCGTGACCGGCGTGGGGTGCTCCCTCGGCGCGCTCATGGCAGCCTTCGCCGCGGTCGCCTCGCCGCTCGTGGCCGCGACGACAGCGACCGCGGTTCTGTGCGTCGCCGCCGAGGACGCCGCCGAGACGACCCGCGGCCCCGGGACGTTCGCGAGCGCTCTGCTCGACGAGTTGTGGCTCATCACGCCGGCACGCCTCGCCGAACGCGCGCACCTCTCGTGACGTGCGAAAACCCCCCCGTCCGACGTCCACGCGCACCCACCCCCGGTGGCCGCCCCGTGGCTGACGTCGGGTCACGAGCCAAGGAGATGAACGAGTGAGTGACTGGGACAGCCCGGGCGCCGCCCCCGCGGGGCCCGCGCCGAGGCTGCGGCCGCCGTTGGATCTGAGTCTCTACCTCGTGACGGACACCGGGCTGTGCGGTTCGCTCGGGGTGCCGGAAACGGTACGCCGGGCGGTGGCGGCCGGGGTCACCGTGGTACAGCTGCGCGATCCCGACGCCACGGACGAGGAGTTCACCGCGCTGGGACGGCAGGTCGCCGCGGCGCTCGTCGGCACCGGCGTGCCGCTCCTCGTCAACGACCGCGTGCACCTGGTCGAGGCCATCGGCGCCCAGGGGGCGCACGTCGGGCAGAACGACATCGGCGTCGTGCAGGCGCGGCGGGTTCTCGGCGACGACGCGTACCTGGGGTTGTCCATCCACACCCTCGACGAGCTCGACGACGCGCGCGCGTGGCCGGACCTGACCGACTACCTGGGCATCGGGCCGCTGCGGGCCACGACGAGCAAGCCCGATCATCAAGAGGTACGGGGGCTCGACCACTTGCGCGTCCTCGCGGCCGCGAGCCCGTGGCCCTGCGTGGCGATCGGGGGCGTCAAGGCGAAGGACGCGGCCGGGTTGCGCTCCGTCGGCCTGGAGGGCATGGCCGTGATCAGTGCGATCTGCGGCCAGGACGACATCGGGTCCGCCACCCGAGCGCTGGTCGAGGCGTGGGCCGCCGCGGCGCCCACGCCCGAACGCGACGGAGAGCGTGGGCGCTGGTGACGAATCGCGGGAGGCCCCCGGTCGCCCTGACGATCGCCGGCTCCGACCCGTCGGGCGGGGCGGGCATCCAGGCTGACCTCAAGACCTTCAGCGCGCTGGGCGCGTTCGGCACGTCCGTCATCACGGCCTTGACCGCGCAGGCCACGACCGGTGTAACCGGCGTGCACGAGGTCCCGGTGGACTTCGTCCGGCTGCAACTGGACACTCTGCTCGCCGACGTGCGCGTCGACGCGGTCAAGGTGGGGATGCTCGGGTCGGCGGCGCTCGCGGCGTGCGTCGGGGAGTACCTGTCCGGGCCGCTCGCCAGTCGATATCGGGTGCTCGACCCGGTCATGGTGGCGACGTCGGGGTCTCGGCTACTCGCCGACGACGCCGTCGACGCGGTCCGGGCCATCCTGCCGCATGCGGACGTGATCACCCCCAACCTTCCCGAGGCGGCCGTCCTCACCGGCAGCGCGCCCGCCACCACCGTTGCGCAGATGCGCGAGCAGGCGCGACACCTGCGGGACGAGTTGGGCGCCCGCGCCGTGCTGGTCAAAGGCGGTCACCTCGGCGACACCGGCGACGCGGTCGACCTATGGCTCGACGCCGGTGGGGAGCGGTTGTTCCGCGTCCAGCGGATCCCCACCACCAATTCGCACGGGACCGGCTGCACCCTGTCCTCCGCGCTCGCCGCGCTGCGTCCCCGCCGCCCCGACTGGCCGAGTACCGTCGCCGACGCCAAGGCCTGGCTGACCGAGGCCCTGCGGCATGCCGACTCCCTCGACATCGGCGCCGGCCCCGGCCCCGTCCACCACTTCCACGAGCACATCGACCGATGGGACACGCCATGACCGATCAGCCCACCGACCTCATTGCGCACGCCGACGCGGCGACAGACCGCGGGGTCGCGTCACATGAGGCAGTGACTGATCTCGTGAATCCGGTCGATGCCGACGCGACGTCGCTCGACTGGCCGGTGCCGCGGGTGTGCGGCTCACCCAGCTTCACCTGTCGGGTGTGGACGGAGGCCAAGCCGATCAAGGCGGCGATCCTGGACCACCCGTTCATCGCCGAGCTGACGCGGGGGACGCTGGACCAGGACGTGTTCTTGGGCTATCTCAGGCAGGACGCGTTCTACCTCGACGCCTATGCGCGAGCCATGGCCGCCGCGGCCGCCCAGGCGCCCTCCAGCGAGGACATCGTGTTCTGGGCGACCAGCGCCCGAGACGCGATCATCGTCGAGCGCGAGCTGCACGCAGGCCGGGTCACGGATCTCGACACGGTGCTCGCCTCTCCGACCACGACCGGCTACACGTCGTACCTGCTCTCCCTGGCCGCCTCCGGATGTTACCCGGCGCTCGCCGCGGGCGTCCTGCCGTGCTTCTGGGTGTACGAGTTCGTGGGGACCCGCGTCAAGGAGCAGGTGCTGCGCCGTGCCGGCGCCGTCGGGGATGGCGACGGCGATGACGACGCGGTCGTGGGCGCGAGTGCGGACGCGCTGGCGTCTCACGCGTACGGGGACTGGATCGGCGCCTACGGAGACGAAGCCTTCCGGGAAGCGACCAGCGCGGCGATCGGGATCGTGGACCGGTTGGCCGACGAAACCGACGTGGCGACCCGTTCGCGGATGCGCGAGGCCTTCTTGACCGCCTGCCGGTACGAATGGATGTTCTGGGATGCCGCCTACCGCCAGGAAGGCTGGCCCGTCTGAACCCGCTGCGTCCGAGCCTGTTGGCGGTTCGAGCACGCGGCCGTTCGAGCACGTAGCCGCCCGGCCGCACAGCCGCCCGGCGGCGTCGGGCCACGCGGCGTAGCGTGTCGCCCGTGAGTTCACCCACCCCGTCGCCCGTGATCGGCCCGCCGCCCGGGCCGGACCCCGCGGGTGGTCCGTCGTTCCACGAAGAGCTCCCGGAGAACCCATGGCCGGCGCTGTGGGCGCTGGTCCTCGGATTCTTCATGATCCTCGTCGACAGCACGATCGTCTCGATTGCCACACCTGCGCTGACCAGGGCGTTCTCGGCCGACATCACGACGGTGCTGTGGGTGACGAGTTCCTACCTGCTGGCGTACGCCGTGCCGCTGCTCGTGACCGGGCGACTCGGCGACCGGATCGGGCCGAAGAAGGTCTATCTCGCCGGGCTCGTCGTGTTCACCGCGTCGTCCCTGTGGTGCGGGCTGGTCGGCTCGATCGGAATGCTGATCCTGGCCCGCGCCGTGCAAGGCCTCGGCGCTTCGATGATGACGCCCCAGACGATGACGGTCATCACGCGCACCTTCCCCGCGCACCGCCGCGGTCAGGCGATGGCGCTGTGGGGCGCGACGGCCGGTATCGCAACGCTGGTCGGGCCGATCCTTGGCGGGGTCCTGATCGACGCCTTCGGGTGGGAATGGATCTTCTTCATCAACATCCCGGTCGGGGTGGTCGGCTTCGTGCTGGCGTGGCGACTCGTGCCGTCACTGCGGACGCACTCCCACGCGTTCGACTGGGTCGGCGTCGGGCTGTCCGCGACCGGTCTGCTCTGCGGCGTGTTCGCCATCCAGGAGGGCGAGACGTACAACTGGGGACAGATCGCGGGCCCGATCTCCGTACCGCTGTTGCTCATCGTCGGTGCGATCCTGTTCGGGGCATTCGTGTGGTGGCAGTCCCGCGTGAAGCGAGAGCCGCTGGTGCCGCTCGAGCTGTTCCGCGACCGCAACTTCTCCCTGGCCAACATCGCGATCCTGACCGTCGGCCTCGCGATCACATCGATGATGTTCCCGTTCACGATCTACGCGCAGACGGTGCGAGGGCTGGACCCGACGCACGCGGCGCTGCTCTTCGCCCCCCAGGCGGTCGTCTCGATCCTGCTGGCCCGCCCTGTCGGACGGTTGGTGGACCGGATGCACCCCCGCGCGTTGGCCGGGACCGGGCTCATCAGTCTGAGCCTCGTCATCGTGGCGATGGCGCTGCTGATGACGCCGGGATCGCAGACGTGGCAGCTTCTGGTGGCGGCCGCGCTGTTCGGGGTCGCGAGCAGCTTCGTCTGGGGGCCGCTCACCACCACGGCCAACCGGAACCTGCCGCCGCACCACGCGGGCGCCGGGTCGGGGGTATACAACATGACGCGGCAGATGGGGGCCGTGCTGGGGAGCGCCGCGATCGCCGTGCTGATGACCCAGCGGATCGGCGCGCATCTGCCGGGGATGTCCCCCGCGGGGATGAGCCCGGAGGAGGGGGCGACGATCCCTGCGCCGATCGCGGACGCGCTGGCCAGGGCGCTGGCCGAGTCGATGCTGCTGCCGGCGCTGGTGCTGCTGGTGGGCTGGGTGGCGGTGCTGTGGTTCGAGGCGCCGCGCCACCTGGCACCCGCGGGTCAGTCTGGGGCTGCGGCCCCGGCCCCAGCCCCAGCCCCAGCCCCAGCCCCAGCCCCAGCCCCAGCCCCAGCCCCAGCCCCAGCCCCAGCCCCAAGGAGGGTAGCTCGCTCGATGATCTCGGCGTCCACGATGTCGTCGTCGGAGTCACCCCAAGCGTCCCAACCGCCAGGTTGGCCGTCCGTCGCCCACGATGCCCCGCGTCGCGGCGTGACCAGCATCAACTCATCGCCCTCGGAGTCGACGTCCACCAGCACCGCATCGCCGTCGCGGACCTCCCCGGCCAGCAGGGCCCTGGCCAGCTGGTCCCCGATCTGGGTCTGCACCAGACGGCGCAACGGCCGGGCGCCGTAGGCAGGGTCGTACCCCGTCACCGACAACCACTCGCGGGCCGCGTCCGTCACCTTCAACTCGATCCGCCGGTCCACCAACCGCCGGGTCAGGGCCGCGACCTGCAGGTCGACGATCCGACTCAGCTCGGCGATGGACAGCGGCTCGAGGATCACCGTCTCGTCGAGCCGGTTCAGGAACTCCGGCTTGAATGCCGCGCGCACCGCGCGCAGCACCGCGTCCTTCTTGGTGGCGACGTCCAGCAGCGGGTCGATCAGGTACTGCGACCCCAGGTTCGATGTCATCACGAGGATCACGTTGCGGAAATCGACCGTGCGCCCCTGGCCGTCGGTCAGCCGACCGTCGTCGAGGACCTGCAGCAGCACGTCGAACGTCTCTGGGTGCGCCTTCTCGACCTCGTCGAGCAGCAGCACCGAATAGGGCCGTCGCCGCACCGCCTCCGTGAGCTGGCCACCCTCGTCGTACCCCACGTATCCGGGGGGCGCACCGATCAGCCGCGCCACCGCGTGCCGCTCGGAATACTCGCTCATGTCGATACGTACCATCGCGCGCTCGTCGTCAAACAGGAAGTCCGCCAACGCCTTGGCCAGCTCGGTCTTGCCGACACCGGTCGGGCCGAGGAACAGGAACGACCCGGTCGGCCGGTCGGGGTCGGCAATGCCGGACCGGGAGCGTCGCACGGCGTCCGACACGGCCTGGACGGCCTCTTTCTGCCCGATCAGGCGCCGCCCGATCCACTCCTCCATGTGCAGGAGCTTCTCGGTCTCGCCCTCCAGGAGCCGCCCGGCGGGGATGCCGGTCCACGAGGAGATGACGTCGGCGATGTCGTCGGCGCCGACCTCCTCCTTGACCATCGGCCCACCCTCGGCGATCTGGCGTTCCGTCGACGCCGCCTGCTCGATCTCCTTCTCCAGCGCCGGGATTTCGCCGTAAAGCAATCGGGACGCGCCCGCGAAGTCGCCCTCGCGCTGCATGCGCTCCGAGGCCATCCGCAGTTCGTCCAGCTGTGCCTTGAGGTCACCGACCCGGTTGAGTCCAGCCTTTTCCGCCTCCCACCGCGCGGTCAGCCCGGCCAGCTCCTCCTGTCGATCGGCGAGGTCGGAGCGCAGCCGCTGCAGCCGCTCTCGGGAGGCCTGGTCCGTCTCGCGGGACAGGTGCAGCTCTTCCATCTTCATGCGGTCGACCTGGCGCGACAGGGCGTCGACCTCCACCGGGGAGGAGTCGATCTCCATCCGCAGTCGCGAGGCGGCCTCGTCGATGAGGTCGATGGCCTTGTCGGGCAGCTGCCTCGACTGGATGTAGCGGTTCGACAGCGTCGCCGCCGCCACGAGGGCGGAGTCCGCGATCGTGACCTTGTGGTGGGCCTCGTACCGCTCCTTCAGCCCGCGCAGGATCGCGATCGTATCCTCGACATTGGGCTCACCGACGTACACCGGCTGGAACCGGCGCTCCAGGGCGGCGTCTTTCTCGATGCGCTTGCGGTACTCGTCCAGCGTCGTGGCACCGACCAGGCGCAGCTCGCCGCGGGCGAGCAACGGCTTGATCATGTTGCCCGCGTCCATCGAGCCCTCGCCGGTCGCGCCCGCGCCGACGATCGTGTGCAACTCATCGATGAACGTGACGACCTTGCCGTCGGACTCCGTGATCTCGCTCAGGACAGCCTTGAGACGCTCCTCGAACTCGCCGCGGTATTTCGCGCCCGCGACCATCGACCCCAGATCCAGCGAGATCAGCCGCTTGTCCTTCAGCGACTCCGGCACATCGCCGGCGACCATCCGCTGCGCGAGGCCTTCGACGACCGCGGTCTTGCCGACGCCGGGCTCACCGATGAGGACGGGATTGTTCTTGGTACGACGGCTCAGGACCTGGATCACGCGTCGGATCTCGGCGTCCCGGCCGATGACCGGGTCGAGCTTGCCCTCTCGCGCGGCCAGCGTCAGGTCCGTCCCGTACTTGGCCAGCGCGTTGAACGTGTCCTCGGGGTTTTCGGAGTCCACCTTGCCACCGCCGCGCATCATCGGGATGCGCTGGTCGATGGCCTCGGCGTCCAGACCGAGGCCCCCGGTGCGAGCGAGCGCCAGCAGGAGGTGGTCGGTCGAGATGTACGTGTCCCCCATCGCCTCCATGACCTGGCGAGCCTGCTCGAGGACTGCCGAGAACGCCCGGCTCGGGGCTGCCTGCGTCACCGTCGACCCGCTGACCTTGGGCAGCTTCGCCAGCTGCGCCTCGGCGGCACGCCGGGCAGCGATCATCGAGCTGCCGGTTGCGTCGAGCAAGGGTCCGGTGGTCGTCTCAGGCTGTTCGGTCAACGCCAGGAGCAGGTGCGCCGGCTCGACGTGGGGGTTCCCCTGCGCCGCGGCGATGCGAGCGGCGGCCGCGAACGACTCCTGCGCCTTGGTGGTCAGCTGAAGGGCCATGCGCTGCTCCTGTTCGGTCGTTCTTCGTGGGGCGCGTGACTGCCCCACGCCTGTCGCGATGGTGCCTGGGTACGCACGCGTGCCACGCGTCCGTCACTGTGCTCAACGCTTTGCAAAGTTGAGTCTATTCCGCTCAAGTCACCCGAAGTGGCGACGGCGCCCGTCGTGAGCCAGGCGCCGCCATGCCTTGCGGATCTGCCGTCCCTACCATCACAGCGACCACAGCCATCAGCCGCGGATATCAGCCGCCGGTCAGGCCCATCACGGTGGGCAGCCACAGCGACAGCTGGGGGACGAACACCACGATGAACAAACCGATGACGATCGCGAGCAGGAACCAGACCAGTTTGGCGACCACCGGTTCTATGCGGAGGCCGGCCACCCGGGAGCCCACGAAGAGCACGTTGCCGACCGGTGGGCTGATGACGCCGACGCAGAGGTTGTACACGATCATCGTGCCGAAGTGCAGAGGGCTGACCCCGAAGGTCATCACGATCGGCAGGAAGATCGGCGTGAAGATGAGGATCGCCGGCGTCGGGTCCATGAAAGTCCCGACCAACAGCAAGATCACCATCATGATGGCGAGGATGACCACCGAGTTGCTGGACAGCCCGAGCAACGTGTCCGAGACCAGATCTGGGATGTGCGAGAAGGACATCACAAAGGACAGCGCGGTGGATACGCCCACCAGCAGCATCACGATGGCCGTCGTACGGGCCGCGTTGAGCAGGATGCCCGGCAGATCCTTGACCTTGATCGCCCGATAGAGGAAACCCAGCACCAGACAGTAGACGACGGCGATGGCCGAGGACTCAGTGGCGGTGAAGAAGCCGGCGAGGATACCGCCGACCACGATCACGATCATCAGCATCGACGGGAACGCGCGCCACAAGGTGAGCATCCCCTGCGAGAACGTCGGGTGGA
>CAJDVG010000025.1_pt1 | contig 36280 bp, 26 predicted proteins | sample 7391321 | NCBI WGS metagenome assembly CAJDVG01 (sample SAMEA7055706, study PRJEB34461) | soil metagenome | biome: terrestrial ecosystem; feature: Peninsula; material: soil | place: Antarctica | collected 2016
CCGTACGCCGCGAAGTCGCCGTTCTTCAGCGCGTCTTGCCCCGCGGCGTACTGCTTTTGAGCCTCCGCAAGGTTCGCTTTCAACTCGGCTTCCGGCGTCTGTGTCGGCGGCGGCGTCTGCCCCGTCGACGGAGGCGGTGTGGCAACCGCTCCGGAGTCGCCGCCGAAGAGTTGGTCGAGCGCCGAGCCCAGGGTCGCACCCCAGGCGAGCTTCTCGCCGAAGTAGACGACGACGGCTTGGTTCAGCGGATACGACGTACCGCCCGTGCCTTGCACGTAGATCGGCTGGACGTAGAGCAGTCCACCGCCCACCGGCAAGGTCAGCAGGTTGCCTCGCAACAGCTGAGAACCACCCTGGCTGTTGATGTTGATGAAGTTGTTCAGCGTCGCCGAGAACTCCGGGCTGTTGGCGTTGGAGCTGTTGATCTGGTTCTGCACCTGCGCCGGGCCCATCACGTTGGTCGCGCTCGGCAATTCGAGCAGGCGCATCTTCCCGTACCCGTCCTGGCGCTCGCCCGCTTTTTTGCCTGCGTCGGCGTTGACCGCGAGGAAACCGGTGAGGAACTGACGGTTTTCACCCGCGGGGGTGAACGACGTGGTGAGCGAGAACGAGGACGCGGCCTGGCCCGGCATCTGGATGGACAGGAAGTACGGCGGCTGCCCAGACTGCACGTTGCCGCCGACCGTCGGGTCGTTCGGCACCTTCCAGTAGTCACCGCCGGAGTAGAACGCCTCCGGATCGGTGATGTGGTACCGCGTGAGCAGCTGACGCTGCACCTTGAACAGGTCCTCCGGGTAGCGCACGTGGCTCATCAGGCTGCCGCTGATCTCGCTCATCGGACGCACCGTGTTCTCGAAGATCCCCGACCAGGCCTTGAGGACCGGATCGGTCTCGTCCCAGGTGTAGAGCTTGACCGACCCGTCGTACGCGTCAACCGTCGCCTTCACGGAGTTGCGGATGTAGTTGACCTGACCCGCGCGGATCTCCTGCACGCTTCGAGCCCGCTGGGTCACGGCGTCCGTGGTCGCGGTGTCGATCGACTGCAGCTGGCTGTACGGGTAGTTCGCGCTGGTCGTGTAGGCGTCGACGATCCACTGCACGCGTCCGTCGACGACCGCCGGGTAGGGGTTGCCGTCAAGGGTCAGCCACGGCGCCACCCGCTCGACGCGCTCCTTCGGGGCGCGATAGTCGAGCATCGTCGAGTAGTCGCCGACCTCGGAGGACAGCAGGATGTTGTATTCGCGGTACTTCGTCGCGTAGGCGAGGCGCTTGATGATGTTGTCCATCTTCACGCCGCCCGCGCCGCTGAACGTCGTGCGCGATTCGCCCTGGTCGGACTGGTAGTCGATCTCACGGGGAGCCGAGTCGGGCTCGGCGCCCACGATCGAGTACTGGTCGGTCTTCTCACCGAAGTAGATCCGCGGCTCGTAGGCGCCCAGGGCTCCCGTCGGCGGGATGTCCTTTTCGAAGAACACCGGCTCACCGCGGGAGTCCTTGCGCGTGCCGTACGCCGCCACGAGGCCGTAGCCGTGGGTGTACACCGTGTGGTCGGTCACCCACGTCCGGCTCGGGGTGTTGGTGACGTCGAGTTCCCGCGCGGCGATGACCGTGTCCTGCATCGTGCCGTCCACCACGTAGCGGTCCACGTCGAGCGGCTCGGGGAACTCGTAGTACTGCCGCAGGCCCTGGAGCTGCTGGAACGTCGGGGAGACGATCATCGGGTCGACGATGCGGATGCTCGCCGCGGTCTCGGCGTCGCGCCGCAAGTCTCCCTTCTCGGGGATCTTCTTCGCGTCGTATGGCTGCCGGTCGATGTCTTCCAGGCCGTACGCGGCGCGGGTCGCCTCGAGGTTGTTGCGAATGTACGGGGACTCCAGAGCCTGCTCGCTCGGACTCACCTTCAGGCTCTGCACCGCGGCCGGATAGAGGCTCCCCGCCACCAGCGAGGTCACGACCAGCAGGATGACCCCGAAAATGGGCAGCCGCCAGCTTCGCGTCCAGATCGTCGAGATGAACAAGACGACGCACACCAGAGCCGCGGCCGCAAGGATCTGCTTGGTCGGGAGCACCGCATTCGCGTCGGTGTACTGCAGACCGGTGATGAGCCGGGACGGCTGCACCGACAGGGAGAACCGGTCGAGCCAGAAGCCGATCGCGCGGACCAAGACGAACGCCGCGGCGAGCAGGGACAGGTGCACGCGCGCCGTCGGGGAAGTCCGCGGGCCGCCGGAGCCCACCTGCAGGCCCCCGTACACGTAGTGGGTCACCACAGCCGCGATCAGGGCCAGGACCAGAGTCATCGTCACGTACGACTCGAGGAACACGTACCAGGGCAGGTCGAACACGAAGAAACCGACGTCCTTGCCGAACGTCGGGTCCGTGCGATTGAAGTCGCTGCCGCGCATCCACAGCATCATGGTCTTCCACTGGCTCGCGGCGGCGAGACCGCCGAAGATGCCGAAGACCGCGGGGATGCCGATGACGGACGCGCGCCTGATGGGGTCGAGCATTTCGCGGTACTTGTCCAACGCCTGCTCAGCCGGCGTGGTCGGCGCGTACACGGGACGGGTTCGATAGGCAATGATCATGCTCGACGCCACCACGGCAGCTGCGAACACGGCGGCAATGACGAAGAGGACCACCTGCGCCCAGACCTGGGTCCAGAACACTTTGCTGTAGCCGATCGCGTTGAACCACAGGATCTCGGTCCACGTGAACGCGAACACCGACGCCGCGAAGATCACGATCGCCACCACGGCGATCGTGATCGCGAGCGGTGACGGCTTGGCCCGCCGCCCGCCGGGTCCCGCTGGGCGCATCCCGAACGGATGCGGGCCGCCGCGACCAGGACCGCCGGGTCGCCCGCCGCCGGGTCCACCCGGCCCGAACCTTCCCGCAAAGCCCCCGAGACCGAACGGGAGCCCGCCGCCCGCTCCCCCGGCGCCGCCGGAGGAACCTGCGCCTGAGGATCCCGACCCGCCAGAGCCGGGACCGGACGAGCCGCTTCCCGAGGAGCCGCCGCCGGAATCGGAGGTCGAGGCGAACCAGGCGAACGAGGTGAACGCGGACCGGGCGCGCGTGCGCCAGTCGTGTCGCCGCCGCGACCCGGGCTCGCGTGCCTCGCAGCGCTCCGCCTCGACGGATGTGCGGGTGTGGCCGTCGTACCCCTGCTGACTCACTACGCTCCCCTGCCTGTGCCGCCGGCTCGCCCTGAGACGCCCGCTGTAAGGACCACCGTAGTCAGCGTCGCGCGAGTTTCCCACTCATGAGGGGTCCCATGGCGCATCAACGGTCCGAGCTGGCGTCGCGAGCCCGCGGACGGCGCGGATCGGGGCAGTCCGCCGGCGGCCTGGTGCGAGATCAGGATGAGGCAGGATGAAAGGGTGAATGACGCCGCGTCCCCCGACCAACCGCACATCGAGCACCCTCGGCTTACCGCCTGCGCGCTGCTCACGGAGCGCCACGTCGCGGCCGTCGGGTGGGATCAGCCCGTCCGGCTCTTCGCCCTCGTCGAGACCGCCAAACTGCTCGCCGCGGAGCCGGCCCTGGCCGACCGTCTCGACGACACGCTCCCGGGCGCATTGTCCGCGGTGGAACAAGACGACCTGCCGCCCACCGACCCGCTGGACGATTTTCTGGCGTGGCTGTCCTGGCCGGCGGAAGTCGACGGCGTCGCCCTCGCGGTCGAACGGATCGTCGTCCCCCCGGAGGCCGAGGACGGCCTGCCCGACGATCCGGATGAAGCGGCCCAGGCTCTCGTCGCCCATCCGGACCGGGTCGACGTACGGCTCTTCGCGGCGGTCACCCGCGACGGCGAGTCCACCTGTCTGCTGCGCCAGCGAGCCCACGACAGCGACGAGGCGGTCGCTATCGGCCACGACATCGCACCCGGGTTGCTCGCGGCCCTCGCCGGCACTCTGACGTAATGACGGCAGCGCGCCCTGACGGCGCGAGACCCGGAACGACGGCCGACGAGTCAACAGCTCGGCAGGCTCGCACCACGGCCCGCCGCGATCTCCTCGACGGCGTGCCGCGCCACGTCGAACGTGTCGACCTTGACCACGCGTAGCCCCTCGGGGGCGTGCCCGGGCACCTCGGAGCAATTGTCGGCGGGTGCGAGAAACCAGGCCGCACCGGATGCCTGTGCCCCGACCATTTTGTGATCGATCCCCCCGATGGGGCCTACTGACCCGTCGTCGGCGATCGTGCCGGTCCCCGCGATGTCCTGACCTCCGGTGAGGGCGCCGGGCGTGAGTTCGTCGTACACCCCCAGCGCGAACATCAGACCCGCCGACGGGCCACCTACGTCCGTCGCGTGGATCGTCACCTCGAACGGGAAGCTGAACGAGGTGCCGAGTAGGACGCCGATCACCCGCCGCCCCTCGAAGATCGTCGTTCCCACCTGAACCGGGACCTGTCTCCCGTCGCGGGTGACGACCAGCTGCACGGTGGCGCCCTCGGGGCTGGCAGAGATGATCCCGCGCAGGGTGTCGCTGCGCGTGATCGGCGTTTCATTCACCGAGACGACGACGTCGCCGGCCTTGAGCTGCCCGTCGGACGGTCCACCGGGGTTCACCCGGCCCACGGTGACCTTCTCGGGGACGTGGTGGCCCGCCGCGCGCAGGGCGATGGCGACCGCCTCCTGCTGGGATGTGGCCATCTGCACCTGGTTCTGCTGGTCGATCTGGTCCCGAGTGGCGTCCTGCGGGTAGTACTCGGCGCGAGGCCGGATGTCGGTGCCCGGCTGCGAGCGCGCGACGAGGTAGTCCCACAGGGTCAGCTCGCGTCCAGGGCCGCCGTAGACGGCCACGGTCGTGAACGTCAGCTCCCCCTCGGTCGGGTAGGTCGTGGCCCCCTTGATCTGCAGGATCTTCTCGCCGCCCAGCTCACCGAGCGTGTTGTACGCGGGGCCCGCCCGCAGCACGACGTAGGCGGGATGCACCAGGGTCCCCGCGAGCACGACCAGCGTGAGCACGGCGATGGTCGTGATCAGTCGACGGTACGGTCTCAGCCTCAGGCGGCACCGCCGAACGGCACCGCCCCACGGCGCGCGACCGGAGCCCTCGGCCCCCGTGACGAAGGAGTCACCGGCGGGGGACGGACGTTCACCACCGGCCCATGTCACGGCACCCCCACCCATTCGTCATCACCGTCCGCGAAAACCTGATGCTTCCAGATCGGCACCTCCCCCTTGAGGCGCTCGACGAGCTCCCGGCAGGCGTCGAACGCCTGTCCGCGATGCTGCGCGGCGACGGCCGCCACCACCGCGATATCGCCGATCCGGAGGTCGCCGGTCGCGTGGTGCACGGCGACGCCCGTGACACCCTCCATCGCGGCGACCTCTTGGGCGATCTGAGCGAGTTCCTGGCTGGCCCGCGGGTGGGCCGAGTATTCGAGCGAGGCGACCGATCGGCCGCCGTCATGGTCGCGTACCAGCCCGAGAAAGGTGGCCACACAGCCCGCGCGGGGGTCGGCCACCGCCTCGACAGCCTGCTGCAGTGACGGGTCAGGACTCACGACGGCGTAGGCGACCCTCGCCGTGCCTTGCGCTCGTGTCACGGCTGGCTCCCTCCCGCACGCCCCGCCAGGAACTCTGGGGCGCTCGACGTGGTTATCTGGACGCAGGCATTCTCTCAGCAAGGAGACATCGTGTCCGAACTCCCTCGCGGCGACGAGCCGGACCCTGACGACCCGCGGGGCCCCTCGAACATCCCCGACTTCTCCGCGATGTTCCAGCAGTTCCTGGGCGACGCGGGCCATCCCGCGATGAAGGACGCCCTCAAAGCGATGGGGATCGACACGAGCAACCCCGCCACGATGAGCATGCTCGCGGCGCAACTGCGGGCGCTGTTCGACGGCGCGCCGGCCGACGGGATCAACGCCTCACTGTGCGAGGAAGTGGCGCGCAAGACCGTTGCTTCGACGGGCGACCGCAGCGTCGGCGACGCCGAACGACGGGAGGTCACCGAGGCGGCGCGCGTCGCCGACCTGTGGCTCGACGAGATCACCGCGTTCGGGGCACCGGCCGCGCCGCCGCAGGCCTGGAGCCGGGCCGAGTGGGCGTCGCGGACGATGAGCACGTGGGTCCGGCTCGTGGACCCGATCGCCCAGGGGGTCACCGACGCCGTCGGCTCGGCCCTGCGCAAACAGATGGACCAACTCGGCCAGCTGGACCCGAGCGAGCTGCCCACCGTGCCCGGCCTGCCCCCGGGGATCGACCTCGCGGGCATGATCGGTCAGCTACAGCCGACGCTGGCCCGCATGTCCAGCTCGATGTTCGGCGCCCAGATCGGGCAGGCGATCGGGACGCTCGCGGGGGAGGTGGTGTCCGCGACAGAGGTGGGCCTCCCGCTGCTGGCCGACCCGGCGGTCGTGCTGCTGCCCGCCAACGTGGCCGCCTTCGCGGAGGGCCTGGAGCTGGACCCTGCGGGAGTACGCCTTTATCTGGCGTTACGGGAGAGCGCCCGCATCCGGCTGTTCGCGGGCGTCCCGTGGCTCGGCCCGCAGCTGCTCGCGGCCGTCCGGACCTACGCGCAGGACATCACCTTCGATACCGACGCCATCGAGCGCAAGCTCACCGAGATCGACACGTCCGATCCGCAGGCTCTGCAGGCAGCGCTCGCCAGCGACCTCTTCTCCCCCGAGCCGAGCCCGGCCCAACGTGCCGCGCGTGCCCGCATGGAGACGATGCTCGCGCTGGTCGAGGGCTGGGTCGACGTGGTCGCCGACCGCGCCTGCGCCGGCCGGCTGCCCCAAGCGAGCGCTCTCGGCGAGGTGGTGCGCCGCCGCCGAGCCACCGGGGCGCCCGCGGAGGCGGTCTTCGGCGAACTCGTGGGCCTGCAGCTGAGGCCGCGACGCTTGCGGGACGCCGCCAACCTTTTTGCGTCCCTGGACAGCGACGGTGGCGCCGCAGCTCGCGACGGCGCCTGGGCGCACCCCGACCTGATGCCCGACGCCAACGACCTCGACGACGTCCTGGGCTACGTGGAGCGGTACCGGTCCGGAAAGACCACGGGCGACGGGGGCGAAGAGGCCGCCGTCACCAGCGAGCTCGACGCCGCCCTGGAGCAGATCCTCACCCGGGCCGACGAGGCACGGGCGCACGAAGCGGAGCAGCGCGCCACCACCGTGGAGGGCCCGATCGACGCCGGGCCTTGGCCCGGCTCGTGGAAGCCGCGCAGCCAGCGGGGGGACTCCCCTGGCGCTGGTGCGGAGAAAGACCCCTCGGACGACGAGGAGCCCGAGGCGTCCGAGGGCGAGGCGCCCGGCCCCGACGCGTCGGACGGCACGACCGGCGGGAGGACATGAGCCCGCCCTCCCGTGTTGACGCCGACGGACAGCACGAACCGCACGGTCAGGTCGGTCAGCTCCACCGCAGGAATCGGACTGATCGGTTCGGTCCCTTCGACGGCTACGCCGCCGGGGTCGCCGGCCGGTTCGCGACGGTTCATCGCGACGCGGTCGCTGTGCTCACCGGCTGGGATGCGCCCGATGATGCTCAGGACGCGCTGCGCGCGTCGTACGTACGGCATCTGCGCGACCACCCGGACAGCGTCGCGAAGGCCGGCCCACCAGAGCACCTCACCGTCGGCTGCCTCGTGCTCGACGCCAGCGGCGAGCGAGTGCTGCTCACGCACCATGCGAAGACGCACGGCTGGTACCAGTTCGGCGGCCACGTGGAGGCCGACGATCTCACCCTGCGTGCGGCGGCAGCGCGCGAGCTGGTCGAGGAGTCGGGTATCGGTCGACTGGGGCTGGGCGTCTCTGCGGCGCCCGTGCACCTCGACGTCCACTCGTTACCAGCGACGTACGAGTCCATCGAAGGGTGCCGGGCCCATTTCGACGTGCGGTACGCCGCGATCGGGCCCCCCGACGCGACGCCGGTGACCAGCGCGGAGTCGCAGGATGTGCGCTGGTGGGCCGTGTCGGATCTGCCGCCTGAGACCGCGGGAGACCTGGCGGGCCTGATCGCTGCGGCCCGGGCGTGGCTCGCCTCCGACCCCAGCGCAAGGAACGGCTCGGCGCGCCGACGAGGCGACGCCGGGCACTCGGCGTGACCTGCGGTCGGCCGACATGACGCGTCGAGCGTGGATCCCCCGACAGCACGGGGTATGGGCCATGCTCGCCGTCCCGGCGCTCGTCGGCATGGGCCGCGGCGGCCCTGCTCCCATCCACGCGGCGCTGCTGGCCGCCTGGCTACTGGGATACCTCGCGTTCGCCGCCGCAGCCACCATGCTGCACGGCGGACGCCGGGCGGTCCGTTCGAGTCTTCTCCCGCTGGTCACCTACGGCAGCGCCACGCTCGGCCTCGGGGCATGGCTGCTGCTGCAGCGTCCCGATCTGACGCTGTGGGCGCCCTTGTTCGTCCCGCTCGTGCTCGTCAGCCTCGGCTGCTCGTTGCGCCGGGCGGATCGCTCCCTGCTCAACGACGCGGTGACCATCCTCGCGGCGTGCCTGTTCGCCGGCGTCGCGTTCCAGGCGGGAAGACCGGCGCCGGCGGGAGACGGCACGGGCTGGGCGGCGTGGAGCGACGGAGACCTGTGGCGCAGCGCCGACGGCGCGGTGATGGCCTGGGTGATCGTCGCGCTGTTCGCCTACTTCTTCGGCACCGCCCTGTACGTCAAGACGGTGATCCGGGAGAGGACCAACCCCTCCTATCACCGCGCGTCCGTCGCGTACCACGTCGCGTGGACGGTGGCGTGGGCGCTGTCGGGCAGCGTCGGCGTCCCGATGGGCGCGGGGACCAGGGTCGGGTTCACGGTGCTATTCGCCGTGCTCACCGCCCGAGCAGCCGTGCTGGCCGGTCGATCCGTGCGGCCCCTGTTCGTCGGGCTCGGGGAGATCGCGGCGTCCGCGGCAATCCTCGCGCTGACCCTGACCTGGTGAGCGCTTCGTGAGCTCAGGTGTCCCGCACATCGGAGGCCGTGGCCGGCTCCACGTCCGAGGGTTCCCCGTCGGCAGGCCAGCCGCGCGCCGCGGCGTACCCATCCAGATAGCCCCGCGCCCGCTCCAGCTGTGGATAGCCCTGCAGGAGTGCCCAGAAGTCGGGCCCGTGGCCCGGCTCGATGAGGTGAGCCAGCTCGTGGAGGAGCACGTAGTCGATCACGTACGAGGGCATGGGCGCCAGCGCACGACTCAATCTGATCGTTCGGAGGGATGGCGTCGTCGACCCCCACCGGGTCACCTGATTGTCGACCCACCGCACCGAGACGGGCACCGCTCGATTCCCGAGGTATCGGCACGACAGCAGCCGACCCCGCTCCGCCAGCGCTTCCTCTGTGTCCGCCCGGCCGCGCCCGGCGCGACGCAACACTCGCGCCGTCATCCTCTCCACCCATTCGCGCTCTTGATGATCCGTGAACGTCGCGGGGATCATGACCAGAAGCTCCCCGGCCTCCAGTCGAGCCGCCACCGTGCGGCTCCTTCGCGTGGAACGGCGCACCCGCACCGGTACATCCGGCAGCGTCCCCACCACGGTCTGCCCCAAGCCCTGCGGTCCCAACGTCTGCTGTCCTAACGCCTGCTGTCCCGACGCCTGCTGGCCCAACGCCTGCTGTCCCATGGATCGCAGAGTAGGCCACGACACAGACACGACGACGTGTCCCGCGCCGGTGCCCGCGCCGTCCACACCCCGGTCGTACCCCGCATCCCCGTACGCCCCTTGTGGATGACGGAAGCCGGCACGGTGGCGCTCCGGCCAAACTGGCGCGCGGACGCAACAACGGGAGGTCGTCGTGGTCGAGGTGGCGCGGTGGAGCCGCAGCGTGCAGTCCTGGGACCGCGCCGACGGGAGCATCCAGGTGGGAGTAGGCCCGCGGGACGGGATCGTGCTGTCGAGGCTCAGCGCGGCAGAACGCCGTTTCGTCGCGACGGTGGGAGGAGCGTCGAGTCCGGCGTCACGTGCCCAGCAGGCCCGCATCGACAGGGCCAGCGCCCATGCCATACGACGGGGGGCCGCCGTCGAGCGTCTCGACGCCATCCTCGACGTACTCACCGAGGGCGGATTCCTGGAGGTGCGCAGGCGAGCCGACCGCGGCGCCAGCGCATCACACAGCTCGGACAGACCGCTCTCCACGCAATTGCGGACCGACGCCGACGCCTCGTGGAACGTGCACGGGCCTGCCGGCGAGGCCCACGTCTGCGCGCGAGCGCGACGACTGCTGGTCGTCGAGGGCGCTGGCCCGCTGCCCGAGCGCATCGCCGCGGTCCTTCGCGACGGTGGGTTCGGGTCGGTGCGGCAGGGCTCCATCGCGGGGGACGACGCCGACATGGGACTGCGTTGCAGAGCGGACGCCGCGCCGCCCGACCTGGTCGTTCTCGTCGCCTCCGGAGCCCTGCCCGCTGCGCGCGCTGAGCCCTGGAGACGCCGCGGGGTGGCACATCTGCCGGTCGTTGCAGATCCCCACCGCGTCGTCGTGGGTCCGCTCGTCACCGGCCAAGGCCCGTGCCTGCGCTGCCTGGACCTGCACCGCGCAGACTGGGACCCGAGCTGGCCGCTCCTGCTCGCCCAGTCCGACAGTGAACTCCAGGCGCCGGAGGTGACCTGCGACAGCGCCCTGACCGCGATCGCGGCCGGGCTCGTCGCCGCCCTGGCACGACCGCTGCTCGACGCAGGCTTGCACCTGCCCGGCGTGAGCCTGGAGATGGTCCTCCCTGACCCCATGGTCGTGCGTCGGAAGTGGCCGGTGCACACGTCCTGCGGGTGCACCGGCGCGGCCGAGTTGCGCGCCGACGGGGCCGAGTTGCGCGCCGACGCGGCGTGCGCCAGTTCGCCAGGGACAATGGGGGTGTGACCCGCCTGCCCCGCCGCGCCGTCGCGCGCACCGTGAAGCTCGCCAGCCTGCCCCTGGGAATGGCCGGCCGCGCCGCGGTGGGGGTGGGCAAGCGAATCGGCGGCCAGCCCGCGGAGCTCGTCGCGCTGGAGCTGCAACGCCGCACCGCGGAGCAGCTCTTCCAGGTGCTCGGCGAGCTTAAAGGCGGGGCGATGAAGGTCGGCCAGGCCCTGTCGGTCATGGAGCCGGCGCTGCCCGAAGAGCTCGCCGGCCCGTACCGCGCCACGCTCACGCGCCTGCAAGAGTCGGCGCCCCCGATGCCCGCCGACTCCGTGCGGACCCTTCTTGCGGAGCAGCTCGGCGTGCGGTGGCGGGCCAAGTTCGCGGAGTTCGACGAGCGGCCCGTCGCGGCCGCCTCGATCGGGCAGGTGCACCGCGCCACCTGGAAAGACGGCCGGATCGTCGCGGTCAAGCTGCAATACCCCGGCGTCGGTCCGGCGCTGCTCGGGGACGTGCGGCGGTTGTCGAACGTCGCGCGGATCACTGCGGGGTTGATTCCCGGGCTCGACATCGGGCCGGTGCTTCGCGAGCTGGAGCATCGACTCGCGGACGAACTGGACTATCGCCTGGAGGCGCGTCGGCAAAAGGCGTTCGCCGAGGCGTACGACGGTGACGAGCGCGTCTTCGCGCCACAGGTGATCTACCAGAAGGGCACGGTGCTGGTCAGCGAGTGGGTGCCGGGGCGCCCGTTGGCGGACGTCATCGTCCGTGGCGAACCCGCCGACCGCGACCTGGCGTCGACCCGCTACCTGGAGTTTCTGTTCTCCGCCCCCGTGCGTGCGCGACTACTCCACGCCGACCCGCACCCGGGCAACTTCCGTCTGCTCGACGACGGTCGGCTGGGCGTGATGGACTTCGGCGCCGTCGGCGCCCTGCCGCAAGGTATGCCGCCGGGCATGGGCGAGGCGCTGCGCCACGCGCTCGACGGCGATGCGGACGCGCTCTTAGCGGGTCTGCGCCGCGATGGTTTCGTCCGGGACGGCGTCGATCTGGACCCGGAGCGCCTGCTGGGCTACCTGGAACCGTTCACCGACCCGATCCGTGCGGAGACCTTCACCTTCACCCGCGCCTGGATGGCGGGACAGGGCCAACGACTGCGCGACCCCCGGCAGGATGACTTCGGGCTCGGTCTGCGGCTCAACCTTCCACCCAATTACGTGCTGATTCACCGGGTGTGGGCCGGCGGGCTCGGGGTGCTGTGCCAGCTCGGCGGTACTGTCGCGGCCCGTGGTTTGGCGTACCGCTGGCTCCCCGGCTTCGCCGACGACGCGTCCTGACCGGCCGCGGGCCGAGTTCCGAACGGTCACCGCGCAGCACCGCCTCACCTCGGTCCATACCCGCACGTGCCCCGCGATGGCTCCACCCGAACCTGACACCCGACGACCGCAGCAGCCCGAACGACCGCGGAGTCGTCGACGGTGCTTGCGTCGACGGTGGTCGTGCGGCGGTCTGTCGGGTCCACATGGCCGGGTCCTGGGCCCTACCGTGGACACGGGCCCTACCGTGGACCCGGTCGACCGACCGGTCGGCGCTGACACTTCAGGAAGGCAAGTCATGGCTACCGATTGGGCTGCCGACGTCAAGAAGTACGCACCACACGCCGACGACGCCGTTATCGCGAGCATGGTGAAGACCTATCGGCTCGTCCTGAGCAAGGCCGACTCGTCCCTCGTGTCGTTCAGCGATACGAAGGAACTGGTCACGGTCCGCGAGAACTTTCTGAAGAAGAAGCTGGGACTGACGCTTTCCGACGAGGAGCTCGACACGGCCATCGCCGAAGTCGGCACGACGATGAAGGACGGCACCCGCAACACGCGACTGTCGGTCTACTACCTGCTGGCGGAGAAGTTCGGCAAGCTCGACGCCTTTCGCTGACCGGGCGAACACAGACGACCGGACCCCCATGTCGTGAGCCGGTCACGGATCCAGGTTGTCTGTGTTCCCAGGGATCGGCGGCCTTCACGTGGTGCCGTCGGCGAGACCTCCGTGCTCCTTCACGACCGTTACGCGCTGTCGGTCACCGTCACTCCCCAGTTCGCGGTCGATGTGGCACCGGGTTGGAGCCGGATCACCCCCTCGCCGCTCTGCAACGCGTTGGGTGGGCCGGTCATGGGTTCGGCGCCCAGTCCGCGCCGGCGTCGGGCGGGGGACAGGGTGTCGCCGGTGAAGACCTCGATGAGGGGGTAGGTCGCGTCGACCCACAGCGAGGTGACCCGGCCGTCGGTCCCGACCAGGCGCACCCAGGCCCGGCCCTCAGCGTCGCGCTGCAGGTCCGTGAAGGCATCGTCGATGGCCAGGTGGCCGAGCTTCGCACCGGCCCGGAAGTCGAACGCCGTTCCGCTCACGTCCTCACGGCCGGTGGGAAGTTGTCGGACCGAGTCGGTGAGGATGCGGGTATCGGCGTCGAGGTAGAGCGTGCAGTCGTCGATGGTGCCTCCCCCGCAGGACAGGTACGGATGCTGCCCGCAGGCGTACGGAGCCGGCCGGTCACCGATGTTGGTGGCCGTGGTCGTGACGCTCAGGCCCGTATCGTCGAGACGGTAAGTGACGCGCACGTCCAGCGCGAACGGGTACCCCTGCAGCGGGAAAAGCGTGCTGGCCATCACGACGAGGTCCGATTGATGCTCGATGCAGCGCCATGGGCGCCAGCGCAGAAGGCCGTGGATGGCGTTGTGCTTCTCGGGCTCTGTGAGGGCCAACTGGTGCTCCTCACCGTCGAAGCGGTAGCGGCCATCGCCGAGACGGTTAGGCCAGGGGATCAGGGGCGCCCCGTGGGCACCGTCGCACATCTGGTCGACCGCATACGGCTGCAACACCTCGATCCCGGCCACGTCGTACGTCCGGATACCGCCGCCGACTTCGACGATGACCGCATGCTTTTCCCCGTGGGTGATCTCGAACTGTTCACCGGATGGTGCGTGGGTCATGATCGACCTCTCTGCGAGGGTGAGTGGCTTGCCGTGGGCAGGCCGCAGGTGTGGTGGTCGCGGTGTGCTCGCATGGGAGGCGACCCTGGTGGTTCGCAACACCAGCGCCACCACCGAGGGCGATGATCAAGCGCCGCTCTACGGTGCCGGCTGCTGCCCTCGTCGCTGCGACGAGGGCCGTCTCGCTCCCCACTCCGGTCGGCGCGCACCTGCTCCATCAGAGTCGGCGCACACATGCTCCATCAGAGTAGGGAGAGAGCGGGAGGCGGCGCAATCGACGTGATGCGTCAGGAGTCGGCGGAAGCGCTCGGCTCCGCGGGATCCGTTCCGCCGCGGCCGGACCCGGCGGCATCCACGGGGTCCGCTCCCCCGAGGACGGCCAGCGCCTGCTCGCCGTACCGCTCCAGCTTGCGCGCACCCACCCCCGGGATCAGCGAGAGTTCGGCCGAGTCCGCGGGAGTGCGCTCGGCGATCGCGACGAGAGTGGCGTCCGTGAAGACCACGAAGGCGGGCACCTTTTCCACCCTGGACACGGCCAACCGCCACGCGCGGAGGCGCTCGAACGTCTCCTCGTCGTACGTCGCCGGGCAACCGTCGCAGCGACCCACCTTGCGCTGCGCTCCGGTCGCGAGCTCGGCGCCGCACACTCGGCACGCCGCACGTCGGGCGGATCGATTCGTTCGGCGCCCGGCCCGGCCCCGTTCGCCCGCCCCGCTCGGCCGCGCGCCAACGCCGACCGCGTCGCCGAACACCGCCGCGGCTCCGTCGAGGAATCGGGAGGGTCGTCGGGTGGCGCGCCCGCCGGCCTGGCGCGCGGCCGCCCAGCTGAGCCTCAACTCACGGCGTGCCCGCGTGAGGCCGACGTAGAACAGCCGCCGCTCCTCCTCGATCGCGTCGGGTCCCTCCGCCATCATGATCGGCAGGTATCCGTCGCTGGTCCCGGCCAGGAACACCACGTCCCATTCCAGTCCCTTCGCGGCATGCAGCGACGCGAGCGTGACGCCCTCGACGGTGGGGGCGTGCTGGGCCGCCGCGCGGTGGTCCAGTTCGTGCACCAGATCTGGGAGACGCGCCTCGGGGTTCGCCACCGCGAGGTCGTCGGCGAGCCTCGCCAGGGCGCTCAAGGACTCCCAGCGTTCGCGCACCGACCCTCCGGAGCTCGGGGCCTGGAAGCTCCAGCCCGCACCGGTGATGACGTCGCGGGTCAGCTCGCCCAGGGGCGCCGAGCCGTCGTCGGATCTCGCCGCGCCGCGGAGCAGCACCACCGCGCGTCGCACCTCTTCGCGGGCGAAGTAGCGTTCGCCGCCGCGCACCAGGTAGGGAACGTCCGCCGCGGACAGTGCCTGCTCGAAGGCCGCGGACTGCGCGTTGGTGCGAAAGAGCACCGAGATCTCGCTGGCCGAGGTGCCGTCCCGCAGGAGCGCGCCGATGGCGGTGGCCACGCCGGCAGCTTCGGCATCCTCATCCGGGTACGCGGTGAGGACGGGCGTCGGTCCCGGCGGTCGCTGAGCGACCAGGCGCACCGGCTCGGTTGTACGGCGCATTGCGTCCGGGCCCGAGCGCAGCACCAGGTTCGCCAGGCCCACCACCTGCGGCGTGGAGCGGTAGTTGCGCACCAGTCGGATCACCCGGGCATCGGGATGGCGTTGCGTGAAGTCGAGCAGGTGCCGCGGGGTCGCGCCGGTGAACGAATAGATCGTCTGGGACGGGTCGCCCACGACGCACACGTCGTCGCGGTCTCCTAACCACAGGTCGAGGAGCCGTTGCTGGATGGCGTTGACGTCCTGGTATTCGTCCACCACGAAGTGCCGGTACTGCCCCCGAACCTGCTCGGCGATGCTGGGGTGTGCGGCGAGGATACCCGCGAGAATCACCAGCACGTCCTCGAAGTCGATGACGCCTCGGGCCGATTTGGCGTCCTCGTACGCCCCCAGGAGCCGAGCCATGGCTGTCGGATCGAGTCCCGCCGGATCGCGCCGGGCCGCTCGAGCAGCCGCGGCGTACGCCTCGGCCGTGTGGCCGCACAGCTTGGCCCACTCGATCTCAGAGGCGACATCGCGCACGGCGGGGCGGTCCAGGCGCAGACCGAGCCGGCCGGCGGCCTCGGCGACGAGGCCCGCTTTGTGCGGCAGGATCTCCGGGGCCGCGCCGCCCACGGCCCGGGGCCAGAAGTAGTGCAGTTGCCGCAGCGCCGCAGCGTGGAACGTGCGGGCCTGCACGCCCCCGACGCCGAGTTCGCGCAACCTCGTGCGCATCTCCCCGGCGGCGCGCGCGGTGAAGGTGAGAGCGAGGATCCGGTCGGGGCGGCACACCCCGCTCATCACCCCGTACGCGATCCGGTGCGTGATCGCGCGGGTTTTCCCGGTGCCGGCTCCCGCGAGCACGCACGCGGGCCCCACCGGGTGTGAGGCCACCTCGCGCTGCTCCGGATCCAGGCCGTCAAGCACCGCGTCCGCGTCGACCACCCCGCCCCTCAAGCCCGCCACCCTCGCCACCTCTCCGTCGCGTGAGGTGCCCCGACGGCTCGTCCACTCGTCGGAGTGCCCGGCTGCGCCTCGGGCGTACCCTCCCAGACCGTACCGACACGCCTGGCCGCGTCGCCCGGTGGTCGCCGTCTCCCGGTGGTCGCGCGGTGCGTTGGCAGGTGCGCGGCTCGCTGGTCCACACTGGGCTCATGGCTGAGCGTCCGACCCGACCCGAACCCGGCCACGTCGTCGTGTTTGTCACGTCCTGGTGCCCGTTCTGCACCGCGTTGCGGTCGGGACTCGACGAGCTGGACGTGCCGTATGACCTGGTCGACATCACCGAAGACACGGCGGCCGCGACGTTCGTGGAGTCCGTCAACGGGGGTGATCGGACGGTACCGACGGTGCTGTTCCCGGATGCCTCCACGCTCACCAACCCCGCCTCAGCCGACGTCGCCCGGCGTCTGGGCTGATCAGGTTCAGCGCGCTCGGACGGTCCCGGCCTCGAGCACCTGGTCCAACTGCGCTCCGTACCAACGCTCAATGAGCCGACGCGCGATCGACAGGCGACCTGCGATGCCCACCGTGCCCGCGCTGAGCTCCCTCGCGAGTTCGTCGCGCCCCCACCAGCGCGCTTCGACGATCTCGGAGGAGTCGAGCACGAGACGCTCCTGCGAGGTTCTCGCCTCGTAACCGATCATCACCGAGGCCGGGAACGGCCACGGCTGGCTGCCGACGTACGAGACCGCGTCGACGACGACGCCGACCTCCTCGGCCACCTCGCGCACCACGGCGTCCTCGAGCCGCTCGCCCGGTTCCACGAATCCCGCCAGGACGGACACGCGCGCTGCTTTGAACCGCGGTCCCCGGCCCAGAAGCAGGCGGTCGCCGGGCCCAATCACGGACATGATCACGGCCGGGTCGGTCCGGGGAAATTGGACGGAGGAGTCCCGGACGCAGACCCGCACCCAGCCCGACTGGCCTGACCGGGCGGGCGCCCCGCACCGTGGACAGTGCCGATGGGTGGCGTGCCAACGGGCCAGCCCCACGCCGGTGAGAGCCAGCTCCAGCGCCAGGTCGTCGAGCCACGGGCCGCATTCGCGCAGGTCGGCCCAGACGGCATGGGGGTCTCCTAGCATCCGTCGGGCCCGTTCGTTGTCGGGGTGACGCATCAGCACGTACGCGATCCCGGCGCCGTCCCGGCCCAGGAAGGCCGCCCTTCCGGTGTCGTCCGCCCGTGGACCGTCCGGTCGGGGGCGCCGAGTGACCAGTCGTGTTGCCGCGCCGCCCGCGAGGACCGGCACCTCCTCTCCCGCGGTGTCCAGCACCCGGGTGTCGGGGCTCTCGAGAAGTCGGCTCAAGAGATCCACCTGCAGGCGCTCGTCCGATCGCCGATCGAGCCGGGAGACGAGGTCGCCGTCGGGGCGGGGGGACGCCCATGCCCGCCGCGCCGCGTCCTCCGTCGCGGAGTTCATGCGCGTCAGCGTAGCGGCCGCGAGCGGGTCCGTCGGGCGACCCCGTAGCGGCCGCGAGCGGGCCTGTCGGGCGACCCCGTAGCTGCCGCGAGCGGACCCGTCCGGCGACTCCCGATGGGCAGGTCGGTACGGTGGCATCGTGACACGCGACGCCCTGACCTTCGCTGCCCTGGCGAGCGCCGCTGTGCCTGGCCTGTCCCCCGTCAGCGCCGAAGCGGTGCGCGGCCGACCGGGCGAGCAGTTCCGCGTCGGCTTCGTGGAGGACGCCGAGCACCGCCGGTGGGTGGTGCGCCTCCCGTCGGATGCCGTTGCGGCGGCCCGTCAGGACGCGTCGATCACCCTGCTGTCGATGCTGGCGCGCCGCGTCCCCTTCGCGGTGCCGTCGCCCAAAGGGTTCGTCGAGTTGCGGGACGGGCGCCGCGCGATGATCTATCCGCTGATCAGCGGGCGTCCGTTGTCCCTGTACGCGATGCCGGCCGGCGCGGGGCTGGCCGCCGAGGTCGGGCGGACGGTGGCACATCTGCACAACGTGGACCGTCGGTTGTTCGAGGAGGCGGCGGTGCCCGTCTACGACGCGGAAGAATGCCGTCGGCGCCACCAGCTCGAGGTGGACCGCGGCGCACACACCGGGCTGGTCCCGGTCAGTTTGCTGTCCCGCTGGGAGCGGCTCCTTGACGACGTGTCGTGGTGGCGCTTCGCGCCGTGCCCCACGCACGGCCATCTCGACGGCGCGCACCTGCTGGCGGCTTTCTCCTCCGACGAGTACGCGGCCAGCGGCCGAATTCGCGCCATCGTCGGGTGGGAAGACGCCAAGGTGGGGGATCCCGCCGAGGACTTCGCGGCGTTGGTGGCAGCTGCAGCCCCTGAAACGGTGGACACGGTGCTGGAGGCGTACGCCATGAGTCGCCTCGAGAACCCGGACCCGCACCTGGAGAGTCGAGCCCGCCTCATCGCTGAGTTGAGGCTGGTCGCGGACCTGCTGGCCGCGGTGTCCGCGAAAGACGAACTCGCGACCGAGGCGGCGACCCAGGCGCTGCGGCGTCTCAACGCCGATGTCGGGGCCTCGGTGTCGCCGCCGGTGGGCGGGCACGATGAGGCCGCCGTGACCGTCGTGTTCGACCGTGGCCCGGCGCCGGACCGGCTCTACACCGCGGGTCCGCCGTCCGCGGACGCGAGGACGTCGGGACCTGTGCCCCAGCCCCCCGCTTCGAGGCCTTCGAGCGGCTCTGTCGCCCAGCCGGTCTCGGAGGCGACGCCCCGATCCGACCTGCCTTGACCGACCCAGCCCGCTGATCCAGGTGTCCCCGCCGAGCGCGCAAAGCCTTCGGGACATGACGATCACGCGCCGTGGGACGCTGCGGGCCGGGCGTACTGTTCACAGCGCCTCTTACATGCGGGACCCGGACCCGATCAGCGCAGCCTCCAGCTCCGCTTTCGAGGGCAGCTCGGGGTATACGGTCCGCCCGGTCGCGGCGTTGTAGTAGCCAGCGCGGACTCGCGTCTCGTCGAGTCCGCGGAGCCGGGCGTAGGCGAGACGGTAAATCCCGAGCTGGATCGCAACCGCGCGTGAACTGCGCCCCCCCGTCTGTCCGGTCTTCCAGTCGACGATGACCACGCCCCGGGAAGGGGCATCGGGTGAGCGGTCCGGGTCGGGGAAGACGGCGTCGATCCGTCCCCGCACCGCTACTCCAGCGATCGTGATCTCCACCGGGAGCTCGACCTCCAACGGCACCCGATCGGCCCACTCGGCGTCGAGGAACCGTGCTCGGGACTCAACGATCTCCGCATGCGAGGGGCCGGTGCCGTCCGCGCTCCCAGGGAGATCGTCAAGGTCCAGCATCGCGGCCCGCTGAAAATGGCTCTCGACCCACGCGTGGAACTCCCGACCGGCGCCGGCGCCGTCGGTCGGTGGCCGAGGCATGGGACGACGCAGGTCGATCGCGTAGGAGCCCTCGTCGCGCGAGAGCGCGACCAACCCTGACACGGAAAGATGCTGCGGCATCCGCACCGTCGGCACACCCCGGCGGGCCGTCGCCTCGTCCCGTTCCGCGAGCAACGCGATGAGCTCGCGGTCGAGGATCGATCCGGCCGCTGCCGCACGAACGACCTCGTCGGTCCACGCCACCCGCGGGTCACTCGCTGCGCCGCTAGAGGCCAAGCGCGCCGATGACGCCTCGCCGGCTGGTGCGTCGCAGGCAGGCGCAGGGGGTTCGGGCCAGGACCGAACGAGCCGCGCCGCGTCCTCCAGCAAAGCTCGCCGATGGGGTGCGGGTTCCGCCGGCCAGCTCGCGGTCTGGCCGGCGATGGGCTCAGGGCGAGTGCATCGTCCGTGCTCGTCCGGCGTCGGCATGGGCGCCCACGGGCCGACGGTAATGTCTCCGGCCTCGTGCGGGTCGATCCCGGTGTCGAACCAGACGGGCTCGCCCAGCAGTTCCCGCAGGAATCTTGAGGTCACCCGGGGGGTCGTCGCATCGGTCCACACGGAGCAACTGAGCAGACACAGGTGCCGAGCGCGGGTGAGCGCAACGTACGCGAGCCGGCGTTCCTCACGGATCGTTCGTTCGCCTCCCGCGTCGACAAACTCATGAAACGACCGTAGAAACTGGGCGGTGTCGGTCGCTGAGCGCCAGTCGAGCACGGGAAGTCCATCCGCGTCGCCGCGCAGGTCGTACGGCAAGGATCCCAACCCGACGCACCACCCCTTGTCCCGGGCGTCCGGCACAACCCACCGCCCGTCTCGCCGCGAGGGAAGCGCGGACGCGGTACTCGGGAAAGTGCCCTCCACGAGCCCAGGCACCGCGACGAGGTCCCATTCCAAGCCCTTGGCTGCGTGCACCGTCAGCACTTGCACAGCAGCGCGGGACACGGCCGCGACGGGGACGTCCAGGCCCTGCTCTTCAGACTGCGCCGCGTCGAGCCAGTCGAGGAATCCACCCAGCGTCGGCCGGTCCGCGCTTCCCTGGAACGAGGCGGCCTTCTGCCACCACGTCGGCGACGCCGATCATCGACACAGCGCGCACCTTTTGCACGATGCCCGCCAGCCACGAGATCCTGCGCCGAGCGACCGGCCCGATCCGCTGGCCCTCCGGGCCGACCCACCCAGGAGGGGGAGGCTGTTCGATCGCCTCCACCAGGCCAGGCTCGTCTCGAGCGCCGTCTGGGCGGGGCGTCGGGTCGGCGGTCGCCCACGAAGCTCGAACGTCGCCGACCCGCACATCAGTCGCGGCGTCCGTCGGAACGCCGGTCGGCCTGTCGGTCGGTTTGTCGGTCGGAACATCGCCGTCCGGCCGTGGACGGGCGCTGGCGAAGGGTGGCGGGACGCGCCGCAGGTGCCGGGCCCACGCCGCGAGGCCGTCCAGATCCGCGGCGCCAAGACGGCATGGCGGCCCCACGAGTAACCGCAGCAGACGATCGGCACGGCTCGGGTCGTGGACAACGCTCAAGAGGCACACGACGTCCTGCACCTCGGGCGTCGTGAGGAGCCCGCCGAGGCCAACAACCTCCACCGGGACGCCGCGTTCGTGGAGCGCATCGACGATCGCGGGGAACTGCGCTCGACGACGGCACAAGACAGCCGCGCTGAGCCCGGTGGGCTGCCCGTCCGGTCGGAGCCATGCTGAGGCGATCCGCTGCGCGACGTGCAAGGCCTCAGACTCCACGGTGGGCCATCGGGCGACCTCGACCGTCCCGAGCGCGGCGCCCGGCGCGGGGATCAGCCGACGCACGGGGACTGGACCGTCCGCGAGCGGGGCAGAGACGCGATGGGCTGCCGTCAGGATGCGCTCGTCGTTGCGCCAGCTCACCGACAGCGACAGCACTTGCCCGGCGGCGCCGCCTGCAGCGCCGTGCCATGGGTGTGCGGGTCGGGGGCCGGCCGAGGGGAAGCGGGTGGTGAACCGAGCCAGGGTGTTCGCGCTGGCTCCGCGCCATCCGTAGATCGCCTGGTGGGGATCACCCACCGCCATGACGGGCACGCTCGATCCGGCGGCCGAGTCCGCGAACAGCGAGTGCAGGAGCTTCAGCTGGGCCTCGCTCGTGTCCTGGAACTCGTCCAAGAGCACCGCGCCCAGAGCACCGCGCTCCCGGCGCGCCACAGCGGGGAACGTGCTCGCGAGTCGCGCCGCCAAAGACACCTGGTCCGCGAAGTCGAGACAGTCCCGTCGACGCTTCGCCTGGTCGTACGCGCTGACGAGCGGCAGGATCTGGCGGCGCGCGGCGATCGAGCTCAACAGCTCGCGCACGTCCGCCGGGACCCGCCGCGAGCCTGCGGCGATCGGCAGGTCCTGCACTCGGGAGGTGAACTCCTCGCACCACCCGTCGAGTTCGTCGACCGTCCGGAGGTGTTCCGCGAGCTCTCCGGACAGATGGAGAACGGCCCGAGTCACCGTGGACTCCACCGAGGAGACCGCGTCCATCGGACCGTCGTACGACGTCGTCACCTCGTGCGCGAGCTGCCAGGCGGACGCAGGCGTCAGGAGTCGGGCATCCGGCTCGACGCCGAGGAGCAAGCCGTGCTCGGCAACGATCCGGCCCGCGTATGCGTGGTACGTGGATACGGAGACCGCGTCGACCGTCGAATCCCCCGCGTCTTTCAGCCCGTGCAGGCCGGCGACCTCGCGCAGCGACCCGAGCCGGCGGGACACGCGGGTGGCGAGCTCGGTCGCGGCCTTGCGCGTGAAGGTGAGCCCCAAAACCTCACCGGGCCTCACGACCTCGTTGGCCACCAGCCACACGACCCTGGAGGCCATGGTCTCGGTCTTGCCGGAACCTGCGCCCGCGACCACCAGCACGTGGTCGTCAGGAGCCTCGATCACGGTCCGTTGCTCGGGCGTGGGGCGCGGTATGCCCAGGACGTCCGCGATCTCGTCAGCTCCCATGCCGCGCATTTCAGATCGCCTTCCCGTCGGCGCTGGCAGGACAACTGGCACGGAACCGACAAGTCCGGCACCAGGGGCCGCTGCTCGCGGCGTACGTCGATGAGGCCATGGCGTCGGCGGTGTCGACCAGGAGGCGCTGCGCCCACCCCGGATCCTCATCGCTCCCGAGAGCTGCTTGCACCTGCACGTCGATCTTTGCCGTGGCGGCAGCGGAGCCCAGCTGCAAGAGCGCCGCGCCGCCGGAACGGGCCGCCTCGCGCCACGTCCGATCGACCTCACCCGACCCTTGCTCTCCCCGCCTGGCCGACGGGTCGTCAGATGCTTCGCTGCCGGCCTGGTCGCACTCCTCGACCATCGCCTGGTAGGCACCGAGCTGCGGGTGCCGTGCAACGTCAGCGTGGCGCGGTTTGCTGGAACCGGTCTTGAGGTCCACGACCCGCAGAGAGCCGTCAGCGGAGCGCTCAAGCCGATCGACGCGGCCGCGGACCGTCACCGGGCCGACCCGGGCGCTGAGGGTGACCTCCCGCCCCACCAGCGCCCACCCGGCTGCGACAGCGTGGGCGTGGTAACGCGCCAGGCGCGACAGCATGTCGTGGGCCAGGCGTCGCCGCCGCTCGCTGACCCATCCGTCGGGGATTCCCAGGCTCGGCCACCGGGCGTCGAGGGCGGCGTGAAGAGCGGCGGCATCGGCGTTGTCGACCTCCGCGGCGATCGCGTGCACCAGAGTGCCCACCGCGTCGGCACCGCCGCCCGTGCGCGGGTCGCCGCCGCTCGTTTGGAACAACCAGCGCAGCCCGCACTGTTGGAGAGCCTCTACGTGGGAGGGCGACACGATCACGGTGTCGCCGCCGTCCCTGCGTGGCCGGTCGTCGCTGACTTCCGCGAGACCCCACCACGACGCGGGATGGGCACCGCGGACGCCGTGGGCGTCCATCAGACGCAGCCGACGTGAGGCGGCCAGTCGCTGGGCCTCGGTGCTCGCCAGGACCACGGCGCGCCGCAACTCCGCGACGATCCCGGGGAGCGTGATCTCTCGCGGCGCGGCATCGGCCGGGCGGTCCGGGTCCGTGGCTCCGGCCTCGACCAGCTCCAGAAACGGCGACGGCTGGTCCTCCGCGCCCGCGACGGCTGTGACCAGCAAGTCCCCGCGGGTGCGCGTCACCGCGACATGGAAGAGCCGCGTCTCGTCGTGCGCCACAGCGGCGATCGCGGCGCGTACGCTTTCGGGACCTCCCGGGGGCCGTCCCGAGGCCCACTCCACGAGATCTTGAGAGCCCAGGATGGTGCCGCGCAGCCGCAGGTCCGGCCACACGCCCTCCTGAACGCCCGCCACGACGACGAGGTCCCACTCACGGCCGGCGGCGCCCTGCGGCGTGGTCAGCGTCACCGCGTCGTCGGCGGGCGACGTGGCCACCAGGCTGTCTCCGGCCACGTCCTGGCTCTCGACGTGGGCCCAGAACCCGTCAGGACCACGGCCCGGGAGTCGGTCCGCGTAGCGCGCTGCCGCGTCGAACAGGGCCACCGCCGCATCGAGGCAGCGGTCCGCCCAGGTCCCAGCCGACCCACCGGCCATGGCGGTCCGGCGCCACGTCTCCGCGACGCCCAGAGCGTCCCAGATGGCCCACAACACGCTGTGCGCGCTCACCCCACGGTCCCAGCGTCCACTGGCGCGTCGTGCCTCCCGCGCTCCCGCGGTCAGGGAGCGCGCGAGACGCCGCGGCGCTTCTCCCACCGCGCCGATCTCGTCGAGCACGCCGTGGCCGAGCAGTCCCGCCAGCAACGCGTTCTGGGCGCCATCAACGGCAGCCGACGACGCATCGAGCGACCCATCGAGCGTCGCCTCGCACGCGCTCGCCGAACGCAGGCCCCTTTCCGCCACCGCGCGGCGCAGCGCCCGCCGCAACCTGCGAACGGCCAAGCCGTCCATACCTCCCAGGGGAGAGGTGATGAGCTCGTACGCCTCGTCGGCGCTCAGCAGCTCGCTCTCCGGCCGAGGCTGCGCCTCCCCCTGCGACCGAGGCTGCGCCTCCGACGAGGCGACGCTCAGGCTGATGCGCAGCAGCAGAAGCATTGCGCGCACGACGGGTTCCTCCCGAAGGGGGCTATGCGTACCGGCATCGGCGTGCGGCACGCCCGCCGTGCCTAGCGCCCGGCGCAACGGCCCCGCGCGATGCGCTCCGCGCACGATCACCGCCATGTGCGACCAGGGCAGACCGTGCAGCAGATGCGCGTTGCGCAGCGCCTGCACGACGTGCCGGGACTCCTCTGCCGCCGTGCCGGCCAGCAGCACGCGCGCCCTGGGCGACGCATCGACCCCCGTCGTAGCAGGTCGACCATCGGGTCGGGCCGGCGTCGGCCCTCGATGCGCCGCGCTCCCGTGCACACCGATGCGCCCGGCCACCCGGTCGGCCACTGCCGCCGGCTCGCCGGACGCCCGCCAGCGATGCCCCAAGACGTACGTCGGGCCTCCCCCTGCCATCGATGTGAAGAGCTGCGGGTCTGCGCCGCGGAACGTGTGGGTGGCTACGTCCGGGTCGCCGACGAGAAGAAGATCCGCTCCGAGGCTCGCCGCCCGGGCCACCAAGCGGGCTCCCGGCGGAGTGAGCTCCTGGGCGTCGTCCACGACGATCAGCGCGAGTCCGGGCAGCACGCTCGACAGGAGTTCGGGATCGTCATCGAGCGCGTCCGCGGCGGCGCCGAGGATGGCCGCCGGGTCGTATCCCCCCGGGCTCGACAGCGCGGTCACGTCCTCGTACTCCTCTGCCAGCGCGGCTGCCGCGACCCATTCAGGTCGGCGCAGCCGACGACCCAGCGAAGCAAGCTCTGACGGTGAGATGTCGCGTTCCGTGGCACGCATCAGGAGATCCCTCAGCTCCCCGCGAAAGCCCCGCGTGGCGAGGGCCCCGGCCAGTCGGTCAGGCCACGCGGCCCCACGACCCAGTCCGTCCGCGTGCCCCGCGAGCAGCTCCCGCAGGATCACGTCCTGCTCCGGACCGCTGAGCAGTCTCGGCTCGGGCATTCCTTCGGCGGCGGCGCGTGCGCTCAACAGCGCGAACGCCAACGACGACGGGGTGCGGGCGAGCGGCTGCGTCGCGGCCTTCGCGAGACCGGTCGCGATCCGGTCGCGCAGCTCGGCTGCGGCGGAGCGCCGGGGGGTCAGGACGAGGCATGCGTCCGGAGACACGCCCTCGTCGATCCGGTTGGACACGGCCGCCAGGACCGTCGTGGTCTTACCCGTCCCCGGGGCGCCCAGCACCAGCGCACGACCTCCTCGGTGGCGCGCCACTGCCCGCTGATCCGGGTCGAGTTCAGACCCACCCCCCCAGATCCGCGACGTGCAGGATGCTCCGCCCTCCGGGATGCGACGCTCCAAAACCACCATGAGACGATCGCAGCAGAGGGCACCGACAACGCTACGAGCTGCGGAAAGACGAGCCTCGGTCGTCCTGCGCGGGGGGCCGCCCTCGCTCAAGGTCGACCCGTCCGTCTGTCCCCAGCGCTGTCCCCTCACCCCGCCAGTGGGCACCGGCCCGCTCACGCAGCCCGGAGGGCAAGTCACCGGCCGCGTTCACAACACGCCACCACGGCACCAGGTGCCCGTACCGACGCATCACCCACCCCGCGTAGCGCGGTCCGCACCCCACGAGCGCGGCCACGTCCCCATACGTTCGGACCCTGCCCGGGGGGATCGCGTCGACGGCATCGAGCACCTCCCACGCCGCGGCAGGGACCTCCAACGCGACGTCGGCTCGACCACCATGATCGTCCGCGTGTTCGGCCTCGCGTCCCGCAGTGCGTGCCATGGCGCGGACGTTACCTCGCTAGGATGACGCCCAGAGACCTCACCCGACGGGAACGCTCCACGGTGCAGGTCCAACAGGTCGGGGTCTTAAGACGAATCTGCGATGGCTGGCGGGCGCGGGCGCCGGAGGCGGTTCGTGTACAGACGGTGAAGGAGCGCGACGTGACGGTCTACGACGACGGTCGGAACAACCGTGGGATTCGCCTGTCCCGCCAGGCCCGCCGCGCCCAACTGCTGGAAGCAGCTCAGCGGGTGTTCGTGAGCAGCGGCTACCACGCGGCCGGGATGGACGAGATCGCCGAGCGTGCCGGCGTCTCCAAGCCGGTGCTCTACCAGCACTTTCCCGGCAAGATGGAGCTCTATCTCGCTCTCCTCGACGACGCGAACGAGCAGATCATGGCTGGTGTGCTCAGCGCGCTGGAGGCCGCCTCCAGCCAAGGCGACCGCGTCTGGGCCACGATGGAGGCGTACTTCGACTTCGTGTCGCGCGAGGGCACCCCGTACCGACTCGTCTTCGAATCAGACCTCCTGAACGATCCCGCGGTCCGCGAACGGCTCGAGCGGGTCGAGCGCCAGAGCGCCGCCGCCATCGCTCCCCTCATCCAGCAGAACACCGACTACACCGACGCCGAAGCAATGCTGCTGGCCACGGCAATCGTCGGAATGGCCCAGCACTCCGCGCGGTTCTGGCAACAACGCGATGAAAACATCCCCCGACAAGATGCGGCCCGCCTGGTAGCGACCCTCGCGTGGAGGGGCATCAAGCGCCTTCCCGAAAGTCGTGCGGCCCTGGGCGAGGTATTCCTCGGCCACTGACGGCCACCCAGCCCACCCAGACAACCGGCCGGCGCGCTTTTGAGCTCGCCCGCGACGAAAGGACATCACTGTGGAGATCCGAATTGGCGTACAGAACTGCACCCGCGAGGTAACCCTCGACAGCGAGCAGAGCCCCGAGGAGATCGAAGCCTGTGTGTCAGCATCACTCGAGGCCGGCTCCACGCTCCGCCTGGAGGACAGCAAGGGAGCAATAATCCTCGTCCCCGGCTCGACGATCGGCTTCGTCGAGATCGGCGCTCCTCGCCGCGGTGGCGTGGGCTTCGGCCGCATCTGACGATTGGCGCAGCCCTTCCCGCTCGGCGCGCGAGGCGACCATTGACCGCCGCCCGTATTCGACATCCCGACCGCTCATCGACCTCACACGCCATGCCACGGCACGTGCATCACGATTGCGACTCCGCCGGTGTCGGGCGCTACGAGAGGGGTACCAGAGGGCTGGCGGAGCGGGCCCATCCGTTCCCAGACCACATACCTTGAGGAGACCTCCATGGAGATCATCGGACTGATCATCTTCGGCGCCGTCATCGGCGCCCTCGCGCGGCTGGTGATGCCGGGCAAGCAGAGCATCTCGATCATCGCCACCATCGTCCTGGGCATTCTTGGTGCCCTCGGTGGCTACTATCTGGCGGGAATGTTCGGTGTCGCGTCGACCGGCGGCATCGACTGGATCCGCTGGATCTTCAGCGTCATCCTCGCGGTCGTGCTGATCGGCGTCTACCTCGCTGTCACAGGCCGCAAGAGCGTCGGCCGCTGACTGGGCGCAGGGCAGCCAGATAACCAAACCCCAGCTAGCGGCGGATTCACGCCACGCAGCTGACGCGACGCACCACGACTGACACCACGACGGCGCCCCGTCGTGGTGTCAGTCGTCGGCAAGGTACAGTGGCAGGGACCATTCGGTGCCCGGTCGGCCGTTAGGCAACGGACTACGTGGGATTCGCCCACGCGGGGGGCGCGGGGATTAGCGCCTCTCACCCCTGTGAAGAACTCCGATCGGCTCCTCAATAACGCCGCCACTCCTCGTGGTGCGGGTCGTCGGTTTACCTGCCCTGTCGGCAAGAACCAGACGATGCCGGTGCCGTGGCGGTCCGATCGAGAGAAGAGCATGACGCCGACCACCATCGACCCTGCTGCCATCCTTGCCGCCACCATCGCCGCCACGGACGTGGAACACGACCTGCCGATCATCGACGCGGGCGACGACCCATACGTGGCGCCGGAGACGACGTTCGCCGACTTCGGGATCCACCCCGACATCGTGACCGCGCTGGCGGACGCAGGGATCAGCACCCCCTTCCCCATCCAGGCCATGACGCTTCCGGTCGCTCTCAGCGGTCACGACATCATCGGCCAGGCCAAGACAGGCACCGGCAAGACCCTCGGTTTCGGGGTCCCCCTGCTGGACAAGGTGGCGGCATGCGGCGACGCTGAGCACGCCGATCTGCCGTACCCCGGCCGCCCGCAGGCGCTCGTCGTGGTCCCGACACGAGAGCTGGCGGTCCAGGTCGCCGGGGACCTCACCACCGCCGGCACGCGTCGCGGCATCCGGATCGAGTGCATCTACGGCGGACGCGCGTTCGAGCCGCAGGTCAGCGCTTTGAAGCGAGGCGTCGAGGTGGTCGTGGGGACCCCTGGTCGCCTGCTGGACCTGATGCAACAGGGGCACCTCAACCTGCATTCCGTGCAGACCGTCGTGCTCGACGAGGCCGATGAGATGCTCGACCTGGGTTTCCTGCCGGACGTGGAGCGGCTCCTCGCACAGACCCCGACATCGCGGCAGACGATGCTCTTCTCAGCGACGATGCCGGGGGCTGTCGTTGCGCTGGCGCGTCGCTACATGACTCAGCCGACCCACATCCGGGCGATGGCGGTGGGCGACGAAGGCAGCACGGTCGCCGCGATCGAGCAAGTCGTCTACCGCGCGCACGCGATGGACAAGGTCGAGCTGCTCAGCCGCATCCTCCAGGCGACGGGGCGCGGTCTCACGATCGTGTTTGCCCGCACCAAGCGGACCGCCGCCAAGGTCGCGGACGAGCTGACCGATCGAGGGTTTGCGGCGGCCTCCCTGCACGGCGACCTCGGTCAGGGCGCACGCGAGCAGGCGATGCGGGCCTTCCGCAAGGGCAAGGTCGACGTGTTGGTCGCCACCGACGTGGCCGCCCGAGGCATCGACGTCGACAACGTCACTCACGTCGTGAACTACCAGTGCCCCGAGGATGAAAAGACCTACCTGCATCGCACCGGCCGCACCGGGCGCGCCGGCCAGACCGGCGTCGCGATCACGTTCGTGGACTGGGACGATGTGCCCCGCTGGAGCCTGATCAACAAGGCCCTCAACCTGGGTATCCCGGAGCCGAGCGAGACCTACTCCAGCAGCGAGCACCTCTTCACCGACCTCGACATCGACCCTTCCGTCTCGGGTCGCCTACCCCGGAGTCAGCGCACCCGGGCCGGCCTGAACGCCGAGGAAGTTGAGGACCTTGGCGAGACCGGCGGGAAGGGCGGCCGCTCCGGGGGGCGCCCGGACCGCCCGGGCCGGTCAGCCGGAGGACGACCGCCCGCGGCACGAACCGCGCGTCACGGCGGGGCACCTGGCCACCAGAGCGTGTCCGACACATCCGACCGGCGGGGGGATAAGGCGTCCGGTGGTCCGACCAGTCCGCGGCCAGCTCTTGCAATCACTTCACAAGCGGCTCGGCGCTCACTCCTCGCAGACCTCGCCTTCCTCGCCGGGCAAGCCGGCCCAGGAACTCTTCGCCGGCGTGAAGGCGAGACCCGCCGAGCAGTGAGCGCGCACATCGCACCAACCGCACAGCATCGACGTCCTCGGCGCGAACTCCGGGGCGCCCGGGCCCTGGGCGGCGAACGCCGCGTCCGCCCGCCGCAGGTCAGTGACGATCGACTCCGCCTCACCGACCTTGCGCTGCAGAGACTCATCCGTGTGCTCCCATGCCGCGACGGTTCCGGTCGGGACGTGGTGCAACTCCACCCTTGAGCAGGCCCGACGGAACACGCGAGCCGCTCCGAGCGCGTACAGCCCGAGCGCGAGCGAAGTCCGCGCGTCGTCGTCGTCCGGCGCGACCCGGCCCGTTTTGTAGTCGACCACGACCAGCTCGCCGTCCCGATCGTCCACCCGGTCGATTCTCCCGGAGAACGCGAGCGACCCTGTCGTGAACGAGACCGTTCGCTCGACCCCGCGGGGCTCGAGGTCACGGTCGAGTCGCCCCAGGTACGCAAGCACCTGCCAGCGGGTCCGCTCCCGCCACCGAGCCGCCTGCGCGTCGTCGCGGAACCCCGCCGGAATCCAGTGCCCGGACAGGATCTCTTCGACGGCCTCCGGGGTACGGGCGTGTGGTTCCAGATCCCAGAAGTCGCGCAGCACCAGGTGGGTGACGGTGCCGACCGTGGTGTGCGCCCGCGGCGGTCGAGGCTCCGGGCGAGGCCGGTCCAGGTAGCGCATCCGGTACATCAGGGGGCAGTCCAGCCAGGCCAAGAGCCGGCTCGGGCTCGCGGCATACAGGCGCCGGACCGGGAGCGCCAACGCACCCTGCCCCTCCCGCGACGGCGCCGGCGTGGACTCAGCGGGGGAAACCGAGTCCGGCGACGCCTCGCTCACGGCGTGAGGACCGGCGTTGCGTGGGGCCGTTCGAGCAGCGCCGCGAAGACGTCGGGGTGGGTCGTTCGGGAGCCGAGCCGCTGCACCTTCCCCTCGCCGTGGTAATCGCTGCTCCCCGTCACGAGTAAGCCCAGGCCGCGCGCCAGATCCAGCGTCCGGGCCACCTCTTGGTCCGAGTGCTCCGGGTGGTGCGCCTCCAGCCCCACCAGCCCGGCGCCCGCCATCTCCTCGATGATCGACTCGTCCAGGTGCGGGCCTCGCTTCCCGGCGAACGGGTGAGCCAGCACCGGGATGCCGCCCGCCCCCAGGACGAGCGTCACCGCCTCGACCGCGTCGGGCGCGTAGTGGCTCACGTAGTACGGCGATCCCGTGTGGAGATAGCGCTCGAACGCCTCATCCCGGTCGACCACCACGCCGAGGGCCACCAGCGCGTCCGCGATATGCGGCCGCCCGACCGTCGCCCCGGGCTCGAGCTGGGCCAGTACGTCGTCGTACGCGATGTCCACGTCCCGCGCGAGAGCCTCGACGATCCTCTCTGCCCGCCGCTCCCGGCTGTCCCGGGTGAGCGTCATCTCGCGCACGAGCGGCGCGTCATCAGGATCCGGCAGATAGGCCAACAGGTGAACTGACGCCAACCGGTCCGCGCTCGGGGCGCCGCAAGAGACCTCGATGCCCCGGACGAGCGTGATGCCGCGCTCCCCCGCGGCCGACGCCGCCTCGGCCCAGCCATCGGTCGTGTCGTGGTCGGTGATCGCCAGAACATCCAGACCGACCCGGGCCGCCTCGACCACGAGCTGGGTCGGCGTGTCGGTGCCGTCGCTGGCCAGGGTATGTGCGTGGAGATCGATGAGCACGACCACAGCGTACGGGCCACCCCTGGCGCGCGAGGCATCGCGATCGGTCGGCCACGCACCGCGCCCCTCGCGTGACCTGCCGGGCCAGCGCCCCGCACCCGCTGTTGCTGTCGCTGTCGCTATCGGCTCACTCACTTAGGCTGAGCTAACTATGTCGATCGTTGTGAACCTGCTGTGGGTGCTCCTCTTCGTCCTCATCGGCGGCGTCTTCGCGGCGACCGAGATGGCGCTCGTGTCGCTGCGAGAGGGCCAGATCCGACGCCTGGCGCGTGGCGGCAGGCGCGCGCGCAAGGTCGCCACCCTCGCCCGCGACCCCGCCATGTTCCTCGCGGCGGTGCAGATCGGGGTGACGTTCGCGGGGTTCTTCTCCTCGGCGTTCGGCGCCTCGACCATCGCTCCGGTGATCACCCCGCACCTGATCGGGTGGGGAGTCCCCGAGACGGCGGCCTCGCCGATCGCTCTGGTGGTGCTCACCCTCATCGTGTCGTACCTGTCCCTGGTGCTCGGCGAGCTCGTACCGAAGCGGATCGCGATCCAGCGTCCGGAGACGCTGTCGACGCTGATGGGGCCGCCGCTGGCGCGCTTCGCCACGCTCATGCGCCCGGTGATCTGGCTGCTTCGCGTGTCGAGCGACGCGATGCTGAGGCTGCTCCGCGTGGACCCCCGGAAGCACGGCGAGGCGATGACCGACGAGGAGGTCCGCGACCTGGTCAGCACGCACGAGGGCTTCGCCCCGGCAGAGCGCGCCCTCCTCGCCGACGTGATGGCTTCGGCGGATCGGCTCGTACAGGAGGTGATGCAGCATCGGGGCGCGATGGTGGCGCTTTCCGTGGACCTGACCCTCGCGCGGGCGGCGGCGTCCGTGCGCGACCAGCCGCACTCCCGCTACCCCGTGTACGGCGAGAGCATCGACGACATCGTCGGTTTCGTGCATGTGCGCGACCTGCTGCAGGCCCGTGACGACTCCCCCGACCATGGAGCGACGACGACCCTGGCGTCGCTGGTGCGCGACGTGTTGCTGCTGCCCGGCACGTCGATGCTGCGCCCCGCGATGCTGCAGATGCGCACCCGCGGCCACCACCTGGCCGTCGTGGTCGACGAGTACGGCGGCACCGACGGCCTGGTCACCCTTGAGGACCTGTTGGAAGAGTTGGTGGGGGAGATCTGGGACGAGTACGACCGGCCGCACACCCACGACCTGCGGTTGCACGAGACCCGTGACTTCGACGGCGCCACCAACCTGGAGGACTTCACCGAATCCACCGGCGTGCAGTTGGCGGACGGGCCCTACGAGACGGTCGCCGGTTGGCTGCTGTCCCGGCTCGGACGGCTGGCGGACGTGGGCGACAAGGTCGACGTGCCCGCCGAGGGCACCGCGGAGCCGGATGACGATGAGCACGACGAAGGGGAATCTGCGGTGCGTTACGAACTGGAGGTCACCGCCGTGCAGCGCGCCCGGATCGCGACCGTCCGCCTGCACAAGACGACGCCTGTTGACCCAGATCTCGAAGGGTCAGGGGCCGACCGGGACGCGACCGCGCTCCCGGAGGGTTGACGGGGCCCGCCCACCTGGGGCCCCGGGCGTCCGGTTCCTCACCGGCGGGGCATCAGCACCGTGTAGTCGAAGTCCAGTACCACCTCGGGCAGGTACTTGCCGTCCTCGCCCTTGTACGGGAAGTCCGCGCACGCCCGGTCCTTCGTCGCCACCGTGCGGACCCGCAGCGCGCCCACGTCCGAGCGGTCCGGCAACACCATCTTGTCGAGCACCTCGCTCCAGGCGTAGACGGTGTGTCCCGCGAACGTCGGGTTGCAGTGGGTGCCACCGTTGATGGCGGCGATCGACAACGCGTTGCCCAGCCCGTTGAAACTCAACGACCGCGCGAGGGAGATCACGTGCCCCCCGTACACGATCCGCCGCCCGTTGCGACCCTGTCCTTCGACGTGCTGGTTGAAGTGCACCTTCGCGGTGTTCTGGTAGAGGCGGGTGGCCATCATGTGCTCGGCCTCTTCGATGGTCATCCCGTCGACGTGGTCGATCCGCTCCCCCGCCTCGTAGTCGTCCCACACGTCCGGCGAACCGGCCAGCTGCACGTCGTACGAGTCGATCTGGTACGGGATCGTCAGCGAACCCATCGGCACCGAGGTCGGGAGGTCGGGCACGACCGGCTCGGGGGTCGGCGCCGAGGCGTCCTTCTTGTGCACCATGACCCAGCGGTTGTACTTCAGGACCGTCTCGCCGCGCTGGTTGACGCCCTCGGAGTGTACGTAGACGACCCCCGTCTTGCCGTTGGAGTTCTCCTTCAGGCCGGTGACCTTGGACGTCGTGGTGAGCGTGTCCCCCGGGTAGACGGGCACCCCGAACACCCCGCCCGCGTACCCCAGGTTCGCGACCGCATTCAGCGACACGTCGGGCACGGTCTTGCCGAACACCACGTGGAACACCAGCATCGAGTCCAGCGGCATGCGCTCCAGTCCGACTCCCTGCGCGAACGTCGCGCCCGAGGTGACCGCGAAGCGGGACCCGTACAGGGCCTGGTAGAGCGCCGCGTCGCCGACGCTCACCGTGCGCGGGGTCGCGTGCTTCAACTGCTGGCCGATCGAGAAGTCCTCGAAGAAGTTGCCGGTCATGACCTTGCCCATCGCGCTACGCCTTTCTTTGCCGGTGCCGCCCGCGCCGGTGCCCCATCTCGAGACCATCCGGGCGCGTGCCCGACTTCCGATCCTTGCACCGGCGCAGGCCTGGAAGTGCCGGAGCGCCCCGTTACGCTGACCTCATGGCTGACTTCGATGTGGTGGTCCTGGGCGCCGGTCCGGGTGGGTACGTGGCGGCGATCCGGGCAGCGCAACTCGGCAAAACGGTCGCCGTCGTCGAGAAGCAGTACTGGGGCGGCGTCTGCCTCAACGTGGGCTGCATCCCTTCGAAGGCGCTGCTCAAGAACGCCGAGCTCGCGCATACGCTCACCCATGAGAAGAAGCTGTACGGGATCGAGGGCGACGCGACGATGTCCTATGGCCCGACGCATGCGCGCTCCCGCACCGTGAGCGCGGGCATCGTCCGGGGCGTGCACTTCCTGATGAAGAAGAACAAGATCACCGAGATCGACGGCTGGGGCACGCTCACCGGGGCGCACTCGATGGACGTCGCCGCCGACGACGGGTCGGCGCGGTCGATCTCGTTCGATCACCTCATCATCGCCGCGGGCGCCGTCGTGAAGATGATGCCCGGCATCGCGCTGTCCCAGAACGTCGTGACGTACGAGGAGCAGATCCTCGAGTCCGAGTTGCCGAAGAGCGTCGTCATCGGCGGATCCGGCGCGATCGGAGTCGAGTTCGCCTACATCATGGCCAATTTCGGCGTCGACGTGACGATCGTGGAGTACGTGGACCGCATGGTGCCGACCGAGGATGCCGACGTGTCGAAGGAGTTGGCCAAGCACTACAAGAAGCTCGGGGTGAAGGTGCTCACCGGCACCAAGGTCGAGGGTGTCGAGGACACCGGTAGCGGCGTGCGGGTCACCGTGTCACCGGCTGCCGGGGGCGACGCGACGGTGCTGGAGGCCGACCGGATGCTGTCGGCGTTCGGCTTCCAACCGCGAGTCGAGGGTTACGGCTTGGAGAGCATCGGGGTGACGCTCACGGAGCGCGGCGCGATCGCGGTGGACGAGTACTGCCGTACCAACGTGCCGGACGTGTACGCCGTCGGTGATGTCACGGCCAAGATGATGCTCGCCCACGTCGCCGAGGCGATGGGCGTGGTCGCCGCCGAGACGATCGCCGGCGCCGAGACCATGCCCATCGACTACGACTTCATCCCGCGAGCGACCTACTGCCACCCGCAGATCGCCTCGATGGGGTACAGCGAGGTGCAGGCCAGGGAGAAGGGGTACGACGTCAAGACGGCGACGTTCCCGTTCTCCGCGAACGGCAAGGCCGCTGGTCTCGGCCAACCCGTCGGATTCGTCAAGGTGATCGCCGATGCGGCGTACAACGAGTTCCTCGGCGTGCACATGATCGGCCCCGACGTGACCGAATTGCTGCCTGCCGTCAACGTCGCCAAGCAGTGGGATCTGACGGCCGACGAGGTCAGCCGCACCGTCTTCGCGCACCCGACGCTGGGCGAGGCCCTCAAGGAGGCCGTGCACGGCATCGCCGGCCACATGATCAACTTCTGAGGCGGCACTGCAGCACGCAGCACGCAGCACGCAGCACGCAGCACGGCCGATGATGCTCAGATGTCGTCGATACTGGTGCGTCGCGCGTCCCACGCGTACCCGCGGTGCAGCTGGCCGCGGGGGGTGACGTCGGGTGCGGACTCGTTGCCCCACGCGGACCAACCCTCCCGCGGGTAGCGCGCGAACAGCTCCAGCCGCGGACCAGGGCTACACGCCTCGATCAGTTCGGAGAACTCGTCCGGCTTGCGGGAATGCTCCCGTTTGCGCGTGCGTACGAGGTTGACCTGGCGCCGTCCCGGATCGAGGGTGCGCAGCCTGCCGCGCACCCCGAAGAGCAGCAGTTCGGTGACGTTGCGGAAGTAGAACCCCACCCCGCGCCCGTCCGGCGCGCCGTCGAGTCGGATCTTCTCCCAGACGAGATTC
>CAJDVG010000027.1_pt1 | contig 35266 bp, 26 predicted proteins | sample 7391321 | NCBI WGS metagenome assembly CAJDVG01 (sample SAMEA7055706, study PRJEB34461) | soil metagenome | biome: terrestrial ecosystem; feature: Peninsula; material: soil | place: Antarctica | collected 2016
CGGCGGGCGGGTGAGCCCCGGCACGAAAGAACCGAGCGGCCGGTCACGCTGTGACGCGATCCCGGCCACTCATGCGCGTCGCCACGCTCACGGCCGCATGCATGACGCTGGCCTCATGCGGGGGCCTGCCGGAGGACAGCCCGGTCTTTCGGGGGATTGAGGTGGGCACGCCGGTGGCCCCGTCCGTGCGTCAGCATTTCGCGGACCCGATCCCCGGGGCGTCGCCGGAGGCGATCGTGCGCGCCTTCGTCGTCACCGGCGCGGCGCCCGCGGAGAACAACGGGGCGGCTCGCAAGTATCTGGCCCGCGACATCCGCGATTCCTGGACGCCCAGATCGCGCTCGGTGGTGATCATGCAGGGCGTCAGCAACATTGCCGTGCAGGTGATCTCGTCCTCAGCGTCGACGTGCGTCGTCCAGATCAGCGGGCCCGCGCGAGCGGTCGTCGCCGTGAACGGCAGACTCACCGAGCTGGCCGGCCAGACCCGCAGCGCCCAGATCGAACTGGTTCGCCAGGATGGCGAATGGCGCGTCTCGGCCGTCCCCGCCGACTTCGGCCTCTGGCTCGACCAGTTCGACTTCGACGCCGCGTACGGGGTGTTCACGATCGGGTATGTCTCCAAGGTCTCCCGGACCGTCCTACCCGACCGGCGCTGGTTCCCGATCACGAACGCCCTACCCACGACGCTCGCGCGGGCGCAGTTAGAGCCTGTCCCGCCGTACCTGTCCGGAGCCGCCGAGACCGGCTTCCCGCTCTTGACGCGGCTCCGGGTCGACGCGGTGACGGTCACGGCCGGCGTGGCGAACCTCGATCTCACTCCGCAGGCGCTTCGTGGCACGGCGGACGACCGGCGAGCGGCGTTCGCGCAAACGATCCTGTCGCTCACGCAGGCGCCCACCGTGCGCGCCGTGTCGATGCAGGTCAACGGTCAGAATGTGGGCGTCAGCGGAATGCCGGACGCCTTGTCCAGCCTCGCTGACCTCGGGTACGAGGTGGCCGGAGCACCGCCCGCGGAGCAGGTGGTGCTCCGGCGCGGCACGGCACTGGATGTCGTGCGGATGGGCGATCTTCGCTCCGGGCAGCCGCGGGCGGAGGCGCCGTCGCTACCGGCGCTGGACGTGGCGTGGCGCGGCCTGGCGGTCAGTCCAGATTTCAAGGATCTGGCGGCGACGTCGGGTGACGGGAAGGGACTTCTGCGCTGGCGACGAGACAGCGCTGCACCCGACGGTCCCGGTCGCTCCGCCCTTCAACCGCCGTTCGCGCGGGACCTGGTGCGCCCCTCATACGACCCCTTCCAGGGTTTGTGGGTCGGGGGGGCGACCGGGGACGGCGAGGCCGGCATCTGGGTGATCAACACGCGCGGCGAGGTGGGGGTCGCCACGCCACGACGGATCCCGGCGCCCTGGCTGGCGGGTTCGCGGATCACAGCGTTGAAGGTGGCTCCGGACGGGCAGCGTGTCGCGCTGCTCTTGGCGCCGCGCACCGGTCCGGCGCGACTCGCGGTGGCCGGGGTCGAGCGCGGTGAGGACAACCGGGTGGCCTCTCTGGCTGACCCGCTCTACGTCGGCGACAGCCTGGTGAGCGCCACGGATGTGGCTTGGGAGTCGGGTTACAACCTCGCGGTCGTGGGCCGCGCCGCCGGCATGATCGAAGACCACGCCCTGCTCGTGGGGGTCGACGGGCGAGTGGATGGACGGCTCGGCAAGGTGCCAACGGACGCGTCCGGCGGCCGTGTCGTCGGCTCCGGCGCGGCTCGGGGCCTGCTTCTCTTGACGCGGTCGGGCGAGGTCTATCAGGCCGTCTCGGGGGGCTGGCGGGATCTCGCGGCGTCCGGCGACCTGGTCGTGCCGGGCGGCTGAGCCACCGGCCGGGCGCCGAGCAGGGGCAACGGGAGGCCGTCATCCACACCCCACCGGCCGAGTCGGGACATCCACGGGGAGACACCGGGTGCGAGCGGTTGAGGCCGCGGCCGGAGAGCATGGGTGGATGGTGAACGCACGGGCCGGTCTTCGGGGCTCCTTCCTCGCCGTGCGCGCGATGACCGAACTGGCGATGCCGGTCCGCTGCGCCGGGTGCGCCCGGCCTGGCGCACCCTGGTGCGCATCGTGTCGTGCCGCGGTCGGGCAACTCCCGAAGGCCGGACGCGCGGCGCCGACCCCCGTGCCGAGCGGCTTCCCGAGGACGTGGGCGTCGGCCCCGTACGAGGGCGCCGTACGACGCGCGATCGTGGCGTACAAAGACGAAGGGCGCCGAGATCTGGCGGCTGTGTTGGCGCCGCTTCTGCGCGAGGCGGTCGTCGGCGCGGTGGGGGCGACGCGGGGTACGGCGGCACACGGGTTGTGGCTGGTCGCCGTACCCTCCTCGAGCAAGGCCCGCGTCCGGCGCGGCGACGCTCCGTTGGAGGCGTTGGCGCGTCGCGCGGCATACGGCGTCGAAGGACTTGTGCAGGCGCCCTGGGCGCTGGCGCTCGGCCGAGGGGTGGCAGACCAAGCGCGGCTGGACCACCGGGCGCGGGCCGCGAACCTGTCTCGGGCGATGTGCGCGGACCCCGCGTCGGCGGGACGCACGGTAGTGCTGGTCGACGACGTGGTCACCACAGGGGCCACCCTGGCGGAGGCTGCCCGGGCGTTGCGGGATGCCGGGTGCTCGGATGTGGTGGCTGCCTGCGTGGCCGCTACCCGCCGCCGCACCACACATCCTCGAGATGGCGTCGATCGAGCCGGGGAGCGGAGGACCGGGGGGATCGGCCGCAGGGTCTTGCCGCCCGTCAGGGGGTGAGAGCGCTGACAGTTCGGCGTCGCGGCTGGTCACGTACGCGAAAGGTGGACTATTGTCGATCCTGGTGTCCTTGCCCGCAAGTTGCTCCCCTCGTGGCGGCGACGCGGCCGTGGCTCGTCCCGGCCGAGGGTCGCCCGGGGATTCACGGGCCCGCTGACACGTTCGTCAGTCGTGGAGGGAGGTGTGGCCTACGCGGCAGTCCTCGCCGATCGTTCGTACGCTGCGCATCCGTCTCCCTTAGGAGGATCCCCATGGAGATCACCGTCACCGGCCGTCACGTCCAGGTCTCTGACCGCTTCCGCCAGGTACTCACCGACAAACTCGCCAAAGTCGAGCAGTACGCTCCGCGCACCCAGCGCGTCGAGGTCGTCGTGAGCCACGAGACCAGCAGGGCCGCTCCGAAGGGCAGCGAGCGCGTCGAGATCACGTGCCTCGCGAGGGGGCCGGTGATCCGAGCCGAGGCCTACGCCGACGACAAGTACGCGGCGATGGACATGGCGCTGCAGAAGCTGTCGGAGCGCCTGCGCCGAGCCGGGGATAAGCGCAAGGTACGCCGCCGCAGCGGCCCCGATCTGGTCAGTGCCACGGCCGACCTCTCCGTCGCGGCTCTGGGCGGACCCGGGGCGAACCAGGATCGGGTCCCTGCGCCGGCCGAGGAGGATGACCCAGGCGAGGCGGTCGACGCGAAGCTCGGGACGCAGGGCGAGTCGCCCGTGCAGGTACGTGAAAAGAGCCACGCGGCCCCCCCGATGAGCCTCGACCAGGCCTTGTACGAGATGGAACTCGTCGGCCACGACTTCTTCCTCTTCGTGGACCGGGATTCGGGTCGCCCGAGTGTCGTGTACCGGCGCCGGGGCTGGGACTACGGCGTGATCTCCCTGGAGGTCGCGGCCGCTTCGTGAGGCGTGATCATGAGTCGAGCCGGAGAGGTCGCCCCCACCCCTGGGGGCGACCTCTCGCCCCACGAACCGGTGACGGGTCCGTCGAGCGTCGGCGTGAGACCATGACGAAGTGAGCGCGCCTGGCGTGGCGAAGGAGGCCCACGACCCGGATGAGATCCGGGTCGTGATCGTCGATGACCATGTCCTTTATCGACGTGGACTCGACCTGGTCCTCGGTCAGGAGGATGACATCGTCGTCGTGGCAGAAGCCGGCGATGGGCAGGGCGCGCTGGAGGCCGTGGAGACCCACCGTCCAGATGTCGTGATCATGGACGTGCGGATGCCCCGGATGAATGGCATCGAGGCGTGCCAGCGGATCAAGGAGGCCTGGCCGGCCACGCAGGTCATCATTCTCACCACCAGCGACGACGAGAAGGACCTGTGCGACGCGGTGCGCGCCGGCGCGAACGGTTACCTGCTGAAGGACGTACCTCCGGAGGAGGTCCTCGCCGGCATCCGCACGGTTCGCTCGGGCGGGTCGCTCGTGTCACCCACCATGGCGGCGAGCCTGATGCGGCAGTTCGCGTTACTCACACGCGGCGGCGACGATGAAGCCGACGAACCCGTGGCGACCCGGCTCACGGATCGGGAGCGGGAAGTTCTGATCCACGTGGCCCGGGGCCTCCCCAACCGCGAGATTGCTCGTGCCCTGTTCATCTCCGAGAACACGGTCAAGAACCACGTTCGGTCCATCTTGGAGAAGCTGCAGTTGCACAGTCGCGTCGAGGCGGCGATGTACGCGGTTCGCGAGCGCCTCCTTGACTCGCCTCACTCTGAGTCGGCTGCGGCGCCTCGCCGACGCACCTGAACCCGCCGGGCGCCCTTCGCCCCAAGGTGCTGTGCCCGGTCGGCGAGGAGGGCCTGGATGCCGTGACCCGCCGCAGCGTTGGCCCGGCTGATGGCTGGCCGGTCATCGGTGGCGAGCACCTCGAACTGGACCATGTCGACGTGGTCCCCCTCGTGACCGGCCCGACGATCGGGCCGGTCGCCCCGGGTCCATCCGGTGAGGGTCATCCCGCCACGCAGCATGGAGCGGACCGATCCGTGGTTATCGACGTCGGCCAAGGACTTCACCCGGGCCAAGCCCATCCCGCCGTGGTCCGTCGCGGTGAAGGCATGGTCCAGCACCGCCGGCAGCGCAGCGGCGAACAGGCCTCGCCCACGTCCCCCCGGCAGGACGAAGGCGAGGATCTCGGCCGTTCCTGGCCGACGTACCCGGTCGATCCCGAACAGGTGGAGGCCCCCTTGGGGCGCGTCGGTGGTGGGGTCCGCGAGGCACCACACGACCCGCTGTCCGAGAGCCATGTCCTCGCGCCAGCAGTCCCAGAGCTCGAGGAAGTTGGCCGACGTCGGCACCCACGCTCCCAGGCGGTGCCACGATTCGGGGTCCCGCTCGCTCGGCAATCGCGGTTGGTCGTCCTCGCGCCAAGGACGCAAGCACACCCGGACGCCGTCGGCTGCCGCCACGCGACGGACCGGGGGTTCGTACCAGGGGCGAGCGGGCGTCATCGGCTCCCCGGCGCTCCACGACGCCGACCACCCGTCGACGTCGCGCGCGCGGGACCCGTCGTCCGCCAGCCGCGGAAGTGAGCCGCGCAGCGTGCCTTCGTGGCTGAAACCGCAAGCCCAGGCGACGCGGCGGCTGCTCCAGTTACCCGCGTACGCCTGCCAACGCAACGTGCCGACCCCGACCTGCGCCGCGTAGGCCATGGCGAGCCGCGTCGCGCGCGACAGCAGACCGGCCCCACGGGCGTCGGCGTGGAGTCCGAACGAGACCTCGGCGCCACCGCCTCCTGAGGGGCGCACCTCCATGGTTCCCAGAAACGTGTCCTCGTCCGCGCGCGTGATCGCCCAGAACCAACGGGCGTCGGCCACCCCGGCCGAGGCGTCGGTCCAGCTGCCCTCGATGAACTGCAGGAAGGCGCGCGCCTCCGGTTCGTCGTACGGGCGCGGGACGACGGTCCAGCGCAGCGCCTCCGGATCGTTGCAGGTCTGGATGATCCGCGGGATGTCGGACGCGCGGTGCGCGCGCAAGGTCACCGTTCCGTCGGTCAGGAGGGGGACACAACGGGGGTACGAATCGGTGCTCACCGCACCAGCCAAGCGGGTATACCGGCGGCCGGGCAAGCGGGTTCTCTCCGAGCCCGCTGATAGCCGCCGATAGCCGCCCATGCCGCCGATGGCCGGCTGCGGCGCCAACCGACGCGGCCCGCTGTGCCAGGGTGGGCGCATGCCCGAAGTGACCGTGACCAAGAACGAAGCTCAGTCCCGCTGGGAGGCGCACGTGGACGGCGAACTTGCCGGCATCGCGTCCTACCGGATCGCGGGCGACTCGATCGTCTTCCACCACACCTCCGTACCGAAGCAGTTCGGCGGTCAGGGGGTTGCGGGCGAGCTGGCGAAGGCCTCGCTCGACGACGCCCGCGCCCAGCGGATGAAGGTCGTACCGCAGTGCAGTTTCTACGCGACCTACATCGCGAAGAACGCGCAGTACGCGGATCTGACCTGAGCGCAGCATAGTTCGACACATAGTTCGACATAGTTCGACGCGGAGTCCGGGAGTGGCGGTCCGGACGTCGCGCCCGCGTCGACTACCCTGAATGGGTCGCCGACGCGGGCGACGTTGGGCCCCGCGTGCCATCCCTGGGAGTTGTCGTGCCGAAGTTTGTCGATCGCATCCTGCGCGCCGGGGAGGGCCGCGAGCTGCGGCGACTCCAAGGCTACGCGGCGGCCGTTAACGCTCTCGAGGACGATTTCGAGCGGCTGAGCGACACAGAGCTCAAAGAGGAAACGGCCAAGTTCAAGGCGCGACTCGCGGACGACGAACAGCTCGACGCGCTGCTGCCCGAGGCGTTCGCGGCCGTGCGGGAGGCGAGCAAACGCACGCTCGGCAAGCGTCACTTCGACGTGCAGATCGTCGGGGGCGCGGCCTTGCACTTCGGCAACGTCGCTGAGATGAAGACGGGTGAAGGCAAGACGCTGGTGGCGACCCTGTCGAGCTACCTCAACGCGCTGACGGGCGGCGGCGTGCACATCATCACCGTCAACGATTATCTGGCGGAATACCAGTCGGAGCTCATGGGCCGCATCCACCGTGCGCTCGGGTTGGAGACCGGCTGCATTCTGTCCCAGATGCCGCCCGCGGCCCGCCGTGTCGAATACGGCAAGGACATCACGTACGGCACGAACAACGAATTTGGTTTCGACTACCTGCGCGACAACATGGCGTGGTCGCTGGACGAGCTGGTCCAGCGGGGTCATCACTTCGCGATCGTCGACGAGGTGGACTCGATCCTCATCGACGAGGCGCGCACCCCGCTGATCATCTCGGGCCCTAGTGATCAACCGACGAAGTGGTACTCGGAGTTCGCTAAGATCGCGCAACGGCTGCACCGGGGCCGCCCGGGCGACAGACTGCGCGGCATCGTAGCCACCGGCGACTACGAGGTCGACGAGAAGAAGCGAACGGTCGGAATCCTGGAGCAGGGCATCGCCGCCGTGGAAGACCTGCTCGGCATCGACAACCTGTACGAGAGCGTGAACACACCGCTCATCGGCTACCTCAACAATTCGATCAAGGCCAAAGAGCTTTTCAAGCGCGATAAGGACTACGTCGTGCTGGACGGTGAGGTGCTCATCGTCGACGAGCACACCGGCCGGATGCTCGCGGGTCGCCGTTACAACGAGGGGATGCACCAGGCGATCGAGGCCAAGGAGGGGGTGCAGATCCAGAACGAGAACCAGACCCTCGCGACCGTCACCTTGCAGAACTACTTCCGCCTCTACGACAAGCTCGCCGGGATGACCGGCACCGCGCAGACCGAGGCGGCCGAGTTGCACCAGATCTACAAGTTGGGCGTGGTGAGCGTCCCCACCAACATGCCGATGATCCGCGCGGACCAGCCAGACCTCGTCTACCGCACGGAGAAAGCGAAGTTCGACGCCGTCGTGGAGGACATCGTGGACAAGAACCGGCTCGGTCAGCCGGTCCTCGTCGGTACGACCTCGGTGGAGAAGAGCGAGTATCTGTCGGGGCAGCTGCGTGAGCAGGGCGTGGCGCACAACGTCCTGAACGCCAAGCAGCATGAGCGGGAGGCCGCGATCGTTGCCGACGCCGGCCGTAAGGGCGCGGTCACAGTGGCAACCAACATGGCTGGCCGCGGCACCGACATCATGCTCGGTGGCAACCCCGAGTTCCGCGCGATCGCCGTTCTCAAGTCGCAGGGGTTCTCCCCTGAGGAAACGCCGGAGGAGTACGAGGCGGCCTGGGACGCCGCTCTGACACAGGCCGAGGAGCACGTCGAGGCGGAGCACGACGAGGTGACCGAGCTCGGCGGCTTGTATGTGCTGGGCACAGAGCGGCACGAGTCCCGCCGCATCGACAACCAGCTCCGCGGGCGTTCCGGGCGTCAGGGCGACCCGGGAGAGTCGCGGTTCTACCTGTCGTTACAGGACGACCTGATGCGCATGTTCAACGCGGCCTTGGTGGACCGTTTCATGACGACGGCGGGCATGGACGACTCCGTACCGATCGAGTCCAAGCTCGTCTCGCGATCCATCCAGAGCGCCCAGGGCCAGGTCGAGGGACGCAACTTCGACATTCGCAAGAACGTGCTCAAGTACGACGACGTCATGAACACGCAGCGCAAGGTCATCTACGGCGAGCGGCGGCGCGTCCTCGACGGCGAGGACATGCACGACCAGATGCGCCACTTCATTCACGATGTCATCGACTCGTACGTGCGGGCCGCGACCGGGGAGGGATTCGCGGAGGACTGGGATCTCGACACTCTCTGGACAGGTTTGAAACAGCTTTACCCCGTGTCCGTTGAGCTGGACGAGCTGGAGCGGGCCGCCGGGGGCCGCCAAGCGCTGACCGCCGATCTGATGCGCGAGGAACTCATCTCGGACGCTCAGCACGCTTTCGATTCTCGGACCGGAGCGCTCGGCGAGGAGGTCATGAAGCAGGTCGAGCGGCGGGTCGTCCTCGCCGTGTTGGACCGCAAGTGGCGCGAGCACCTCTACGAGATGGACTATCTGCAGGAGGGGATCGGACTGCGCGCCATGGCCCAGCGAGATCCCGTGGTGGAGTACTCCCGCGAGGGTTACCACATGTTCAACGGGATGCTGGAGAGCATCAAGGAGGAGTCCATCGGGTTCCTGTTCAACGTGGAGGTGCAGGTCGATCCGCAGGCGCCCGCCGCGGTGGCCGGACCCGCGGCCCCGAGCGAACCGCTCGTCCACGCCAAGGGGCTGGATGAGCACAAGGCCGGCAAGCTGCACTACACGGCCCCTGCGGACGACGGCTCCATCACCGAGCGCGACGTCGACGAGACGGAGGACGAGACGGAGGCCGAGGCGGGGGGACAGGAGCCCGTAGCGGCGGGGAGCCGGGCGCAGCGGCGCGCGGCGCGACGCCGAAAGGACAAGCGCCGCTGAGCGCAGCGATACTCGGGATCGCGCTCAGCCGATCAGCAGGCGCGTGACGACCCACCGCGAGTCGACGGCCTCGAGACGCAGAGCCATCGCGCGGACCCGGTGCGCGTCGGCGACGACGACGCTGGCTTCGGCGACACCGTCGGCTGGTCGGCACACTCGAACTCGCCGCACCCGCAGCGGACGGCGCCGACCGTCAGCTTGGATGAGTCGGCGCAGGACCCCCTCGAAGATGTCTGTGGCGCAGTACCGCATCACCTGCGTGGCGGGCCGGGCGCCGCAGACCACCTCCAGCAGGGCCATCGCGAGCTTGGCTGACCAGGCTGCGGGATCGGGCAGAGGCGGCCCGCTCTCCGAGGAGCGAACGGTCGAGTAGGACGGGGCCGACGTCGCTTCTGCCACGGACTGCACGATTGTCGGTCGCGGTGCGCGGCGGTGAGGTGGCTCGTGCTCGACCTCGAAGGGGATGACCGGCTGTATCGCGCGACTCCGGGCACGCCCGGGGGGCTCGACGGGCAGCCAGGTGATGTCGCGGATCGGCGGCGGGCAGGACTGCGGCACCGGACGCACCACGAGCGCGGCGGGTCGGGCAGACGCGCGCGCGGACGGGCGGGGTGCGTACGTGGTCAGCGGGACAGACATGGATGCTCCTAACGTCTGGCAGTCAGGGGTGGACGGGCGTGCGGTCCGCATGGGTCGACCCGGGGTCGGAACGGGCGTCGGCGGGCGGTGGGACGAGACGTTGGCCGGGCAGGATCAGATCGGGGTCGTCAAGCTCCGCGCGGTTGGCCGCGAACCAGCGGGGCCACGCCTGGGCGATCTCGCTGGCCTGGGCCGGGGCCGGCAGGCGGTCTTCGGCGAGGCCCCACAGCGTGTCGCCCGGTCGGACGACCACCGGAGCGGCGGCGGGTGGGCCGAATCCGGGATCGGGCAGAACGTCGTCACCTGCGTTCGCTGTCGTCCCGTGGGAGAGCGGAGCCGCGGCGATCGACGGCGTCTGCTCGCCACCGTGCGCTGCGAGGGCCGGCGCGAGGATCGCGGAACCGAGCAGGACGTTGAGGAGACGGCGCAGCGCGAGCGGCGCGATGCGACGCGCTGCCCGGTCCGCGATCGTCCCGGCGGGTCCTGGCGACCGGGCGAATCCACACGTGAGGGCGACCGTGAGGAGCCAGCCGCACAGCAACGCCCCGGTCGCGGAACTGAGCCCCGCGAGCGTGGTCGACGGATCCGCGACAGCGCGTTGCCCAGCGCGAGAGCAGGCGTCCGCCGCGAACGCGGTGCCCGCCACCCCCGCGCCGAGCATCGACGCCACGGCTTGCGCGCGCTGTCGGCGGGGACTGTCGGGCTGCGCCGTCAACGGGAACATGGGCACGCTCATACGCGCAAGCTAGCAAGTAATGCTGTTTGATGGCGGGTGAGGCATTTTGTTGTGGATAACCGTGACGGTAGGTGACCGGGGCAGTCGTCAGGCAAGCTGATCAAGCCCGACCGGAGTTGGGCCGCGATGCCGCGTCGTCGCGGATCGCCGCGCGGATCGTTGCGAGGACCGCCACGTTGTCCGCTGGGCAGGATCGCCAAGGGGAGGAAAGCGCGCGTGCGTTGGGACCGCCTGTTCGATGATTTGGAAGGCCAACTCGCGCAGGAGCAGCGCGGGGAGCTCGAGGCGGAGATCGCTGACCGCACCCGCCGCGAACGCGCCATGGTCCAGTTACTCGACCGCCTGGCGGCCTCTCGAGGCGAGATCTCGGTGGTGCTTCGGGGCGAGCGTCGACTTGCCGGAACGGTGAGCGACGTCGGCCGCGACTTCCTGATCGTGGCCGAGCGAGTGCGCCACCTGGTGCCGTTGGCCGCCGTGCTGGAGGTGGTCGGGCTCACGGACCGTGCGGTCGGACCCAGCGCCGCGGCCGCGCTGCGACGGTTCGGCCTGGGCTACGCGCTACGGGGCTTGGCGCGCGACCGCGCTGTCGTGGTCCTGAGCGATGTGACCGGGCGCGCGCTGTCCGGAAGGATCGGCGTCGTCGGGGCCGACTACCTGGAACTCACGCCGGGCGAGCTCGGGCAGCAGCGAGGCGTCGATCGACCGTCGGCGAGGATCATCCCGTTCGCCGCAGTCGCGTGCGTGACCGGCGCCGACCCGGGCCACGCATCCTCGTTATGACGAAACTCCTGGGCCGGGTCTGGCGCCGGTGGCGTGAGCCGCCTCCTGCTGCTCGGCGTACTTGCCCTGGATGTAGCCCTCCAGGACGTCGCGTTCGACCCGCCACTGGTGCCGCTTGCCGATCTGGATGGCCGGGAGCTCTCCCGAGCGGACGATGGCGTAGCCCTGAGCCGAAGAGATGCTCAAGGTTTCGCAGACCTCGGCGAGGGTCAGGAAGCGCGACGTCATGATCTCTCCCTGGTCGAGGATGCCGTCCGTGCCCGGTCCTGCACGGCGCGCGATGCGTGCGTCGTACGCGTTTCTATCACAGCGGCTTTCGAGTCGACGGCCGTCATCCACAGCCGGCCTGAGGCTCGATGTTGTCCACAGGCCGGGCTGTGAACTAGACGAACGTCCATGACGTGCGCTTACCTGGGGCTCGTGGCTGAAGCGCGCGTCGAGGGAAGGCACGCGGCGTCGGGGCGGGGGAGTTCGGGACGAGGCGGAGGTGCCGTCATGGGGGAGCTGCGTATCGCACGCAGGTTGCGTGCGCCGTCGTGGCGCGACGGACGGCTGATCGTGGGTGTGCTGCTGATCCTCGCCTCGGTGGCTCTCGGGGCGCGCGTCGTCGCCTCGGCCAACGAGCGCGCCATCGTCCTCGCGGCGGCGCGCCCGCTCGTGCCTGGTGACCGGCTGGGGCCGGAGCACCTGACACGGGTTGAGGTGGACCTTGGATCCGCTACTGAGACCTACCTGTCGGCCGATCGCGCGATGCCGCAGGGCGCGGTGGTGGTGCGAGAGGTGCGGGTCGGCGAGCTGGTTCCGGCATCCGCGCTCGGCACGCCGGAGTCTGCCTCCAGACGCCCCGTCATGGTGCCCGTCGCCGCTGAGTCGGCGCGGGTGCTGGCCGTCGGATCCGTGGTTGACCTCTGGGTGAGCGACAAGGCGACCGGCGCCGGGGCCTCCTACGGTCCGCCGCGTCGGCTGGCGGAAGGGGCGCCGGTGTCACGAGTCCCGGATCCAGACGAGGCGCGTCTGGCCTCGATCACGGTGGGCGTACAGGTCATGGTGTCGCCCGACCAGGTGGCGGAGGTCATCGCGGCGATCGACCACGGCGGTCGGCTCACTCTTGTGCCGGCCGCGGGATCCCTCCAGCGGGAACGGTGAGGTCTGTGCGCCGCCGCACCGTGCTCGTCGCCATCCCCCAGATCTGGGAAGCGAGCTTGGTCGCGGAGCTGTCCACCTCGCGGCGCCTCGAAGTGGTCCGCCGGTGCGCCGACGCGGCGGAGTTGCTGTCGGCTGCCGCGGCCGGGCTCGGGGAGCGCGCCATCGTGTCAGCCGGCCTGCGGGGGCTGGACAGCTCCTTCCTCAGCGACCTCGCTCGGCACGGGGTGCGGGTCTTGGGCGCCGCCGATCCGGGAGCGGCCGAGCAAGAGCGCACACTGCGGCAGATGGGGCTTCGGATCGTCGTGCGCTCCGACGCCGCGTGCGACGAGCTCGAACGCGCGGTAGAGCGGGCCGCAGGCGCGGTGGAGAGCAACGACACCCACGGTCAGGTGGGCCTAGGGCCCGACGGGAACTCCCCACGCTCGTTCCACGCGACGCTCGCCGAGGCGGAGGTACGCATGGATCTAGGGTCGTCGCCACCGGATCCGGGCCGCCTCCGAGAGGATCCCGGAGGCGCGTCCTTCCTGCCGCTCGCGCCGCGCGACGTCGGCGTACGCACGCAGGAGGGTGGCGGGACCCCGCAGACGGCGACCGGGTGGCGTCCACGCGAGGCGTCACCCCGCGCTCCCCGCCGGCGTCGATCCCCGGACCGACGACGGCCCCACGCCAGCAAGCTGACGGCCGCGATCGCGCAAGACGAGGTGCGCGAACCGTCGCCCCCAGCGCGTCTCGTGTCGGTCTGGGGGCCGACCGGGGCTCCTGGGCGGAGCACCGTCGCTCTTGGACTGGCGAGCGAGGCTGCCTGCGCCGGGCTGCGCTCCCTGCTGATCGACGCCGACCCGTACGGCGGCGTGCAGGCCCAGGCGCTCTCCGTCCTCGACGAGGGCCCCGGCCTCGCGGCCGCCGTGCGCGCGGCGGACGCCGGTGCGCTCGACGTACCCGGTCTGCTCTCCCACTGCCGCGGCGTGTCGCCCCGGCTGTCGATACTGACCGGGATCTCGCGCGCCGACCGGTGGCCCGAACTGCGCGCCGACCCCCTGGAGCGGGTCCTGGAGCTGTCCCGCTCAGTGGCGGACGTCGTCGTCGTGGACTGTGGCTTCTGCCTCGAAGAAGACGAGGAGCTGAGCTACGACACGCTCGCGCCGCGACGCAACGCCGCCACCCTGACGGCCCTCCGCTCCGCCGATCATCTCGTGATCGTCGGCGCCGGCGACCCGATCGGGCTGCAGCGCCTGACGCGCGGCCTGTCGGACATCGACTCACTTGGCCTGGCGGCCTCGCGCACGCTAGCTGTGAACCAGGTCAGAGCCGGCGCCGTCGGGCCCCGGCCGGAGGCGGCGATCGCCGCCGCGTTGAAGCGCTTCTCGGGTGCCCGCGTCGACTGCTTCATTCCGCAGGATCGCGCCACGTTCGATCGAGCGCTGCTCGCGGGGCGCACGCTCGCGGAATGCGCCCCCGGGTCGCCTGCGCGCCGGGCGCTGGCTGACCTCACCGTCGCGGTCCTTGGGAGCGCATCCGACGCTCGGCGGCGGGCCGCACGCGGTCAAGGTCGCCAGGAGGCAGCTGCTCGGCCCGCGGAGGCCGGTCGTGTGTGAGCATGATCTCGTGGAGGATCACCTCAGCCCGCTCGGAGCGTCGTTCCTGTATCTCGAGGAGCCGACGACGGTGATGCATGTGGGCTCGGTGCTGATTCTCGATCCGGGACCCGAGGGCCTCGACATCGACCGCTTCATGGCGCTGGTCCACGCACGAATCGTCTCGTCGTCGCGGTACCGGCAGAAGGTCCGCGAGCTGCCTGGTCGGTTCGCATCCCCGTTCTGGGTCACGGCCGCCGACTTCGACCTCACCTACCACGTGCGCCGCGCCGCTCTACCTCGACCGGGGACGCGCGAACAGTTGCAGGAGTTCGTGGCCCGAATCCTGTCCAGGCCGCTGGACCGCGCGCGCCCGCTGTGGGAGCTGTACATCGTCGAGGGGCTGGAGAGCGGCCGGGTGGCCGTCGTCACCAAGACGCATCAGGCGCTCGTCGATGGCGTGTCAGCTGTCGACCTGGCGCACCTCATCCTGGACGACGACGAGGATTCACGTCCGGTCGCCCCTCCGGAGCCGCCGCCAGCGCGTGAACCGAGCGATATGGAGCTGCTGGCCTCGACGGCATTACGGGTCGCCCGCCGCCCCAGCAGGTGGTTGGGCGCCGTGGCGGGAAGCGTGGCCGAGGTCGTGTCGGTGGGGGGCAGAGCGCTCGACCAGTCCAGGACCGTGGCCTCCGCCCTCGTCCGGACGGCCGCCGACCCCGCGCCCGCCACCCCTTTGAACACGCGCGTCGGCGCGGCGCGTCGAGTCGTCTTCCTCGTCATCCCTCTGGACGATTTCCGGGAAGCCCGCGACGCGTATCTGGACCTGCGCGCGAGCAGCGACACCAACGTCACGGATGTCATCCTCACGGTGATCACCGGCGCATTGCGCTCCTGGCTGCAGACCCGCGGCGAGCCGGTCCACGCAGCCGCCACCGTGCGCGCGATGGTCCCGGTCAGCGTGTCCGAGCCAGGAGGTGGTGTGGGCCTCGGCGGCAGCGTTCAGGCCTGCTTCGTGGACCTGCCAGTCGGCGAGATCAGCCCGCTGATGCGCCTGGAGCAGGTGACGTTCCAGATGCGACGCCAGGTTCGCGGCGGGCGTGCGGTCGGTGCCCGCGCGATCGCCGGCATCGCCGGCTTCGCGCCGACGACCCTGCACCACCTGGGCGCGCAGCTTGGCAACGCGGCGTCGCGCCGCTTCTTCAATCTGGTGATCACTAACGTCCCCGGACCGCAACACCCGTTGTGGGTCGCCGGGGCGCGGATGGAGGTCAACTACCCGATCATCCCCCTGGCTCTCGGGCAGGCCTTGTCGTTTGGCCTGACCTCGTACGACGGGCACGTGGGCATCGGCCTCAACGGCGACCGCGCCGCCATGCATGATCTGGACGACTTCGTCGGCTATCTGCACGAGTCGATGTCCGAACTCGTCGCGGCCCTGCACGCCGGGAACAAACGGAAGCCGTGGCCTGCTCCGGAGCCGCCTCATGCGATCGACGATCTCTTCCACCAGCGGACCGCGCGCGGCGAACGACAGGAGGGCACGGTGCACGCGACTCGGGTCTATCTCGCCATCGGTGTCGACGGGCTGGCCGACCTGGCCCGCGACGGGTTCCTCTCCGGGCCAGCGGTGCGTGCCAGCGCGGTCACCGCGACGGTGCGTAACGTCTTCCCGCAGGACGAGGAGGAGGAGCTGGAGTACGACGCACTGCAGGTTGCCGCTCAGATGTGTGCCGAACGGTGGCCGACGGACCGAGTGGTCGTCGCCGCCGCCGACCTCGGCCCCTCGGACGTGACCGAGGTCCCTGCCGGTACGGGCGTCGACGGATTCGAGGTACGCGTCCTGAAGGACATCTCGTACACGAACCTGCGCGCCCTGCATGCTGCCGAGCGCGGCGCAACCGACGAAACCGAACTGCTCTGGTACGACGTGAGCGAGCTGGCCGCCTTGGCGTCGGGGAGCGTCTGAGCCGGGCCTGAAGCCCTCAGCCCGGGTCCTGAGCGAGCCACTGTCTTCCGAGCGACTCCTCGGCCTCGAGAGCCGACCGGACCACCGGGCCGGCGGCCTTCTCGATGCGCCCGCCGATGAACGGCACGGATGCCGTGAGCTTCCCGTCGTAGGTGACCACCGTGCTGTCACCGTCGGGCTCCATCGTGGCCACGGCGGACAGACGCACCGGCGTGCCGTCGATCCTCGCCGTCACTTCGCCTCGACGGTGGCCACGGGCGTCGGCGGGCCGCCACACCGTCCGCTGCTCGATCTCGAGAACGTCCCCGACCAGGTGACGCACGAAGTCCGGGAATGACGCCGTTGACACCGTGCGGGTCGTGAGGACATGCGTCTGTTCCCCGTGCATGCGCACGTTCGCGGAGCCGCGTCCGGAACGGGAGCACAGCTTTTCCTGGAAGACCGGGTCGGTCAGCATGGCGGCGACCTGGTCCGGTGGCGCGGGAAAGGCCGCACTCGTTCGCGCCACAGGCTCGGAGGTCGCGGACGTCAGCTCGGCGACCACGGCTTCGCAGCTCCGGACGAGGCGCGAGCGGGCCCGGCCGGCGGCCGCCATCGCGGTGACCCGCTCGCGAAGGCCCGCCTCGGCACGCTCGAACAGCCCCTGCACTTTCGAGAGATGTGCCGCGTAGGCCGATAGGTCGGCGGCGAGCGTGTCGAGCGCAGACATCGCGCGGTCAGCAGACGCGCTCGTGAGCACGGCGCCGCGCATGCGACAAGCCAGCGCCGCGAGGTCGCCGGCCGCCGCAGCGCAGGAGGCGGGGTCGCCGGTGGGTGCGACGGTCACCTCGGCGACCCTCCAGAGGTGGAGGACCGATGGTGCAGGGCCGCAGCGATGGCGTCGAGAGCCTGTTGCACGGCGCGCTGCACGCGGTCATCGCCCAGGTCCGGTCTCAAAGCGCGAAGCTGCGCGGCCGTGGACCGGATCGTCTCGTCGTAGTGCGGTGAGCTTCCCATGGCGTCAGGGTAGGTGCGGCGCGTCGGTCGCGGCGATGCCCCGCCTGGGCCTGTGGACGATCCGACCGAGAAGACGCGTCGTGTTGTCGACGACAGTTCAGCCGAACCCCCTCCGCCGCGCAGGGGCCCTCGTTAGCCTAAACCAACCGTCAGTCGTGACCGGTCAGCACGTCGTGCCGCCTGAGGAAAGTCGGGTTCACCATGCCTACTGCCTACGAGGATCCCCGGACTCAGCTGCTCCGCCACGTGGCTCAGCTGGCCGGCCGGCAGGGGGGTTCCGACATCGAGACGTTGTTGCGGTTGTACTACCGCCATGTCGTCACCGAGGAGCTCTTGGCTCGACGATCGGAGGACCTCCTCGGGGCAGTGTTGTCGCACCGGGCGCTGGGCGCTCAGCGTATGCCGGGGGAGGCGAAGCTGCGCGTGTTCACCCCGACCGTCGAGCAGGAGGGCTGGACGGCCGGGCACACCGTGATCGAAATCGTCACGGACGACATGCCCTTCCTCGTCGACTCCGTGTCCGCCTGCGCCGGCCGGCAGGGGAGCAGTGTGCATCTGATGGTGCACCCCCAACTGGTGGTGCGTCGCGACGAGACCGGCAAGCTGCATGAGGTACTCGACTGCCCGATCCATGAGGCGCCGAGCGACCTGGACGTGCATGTCGAGTCGTGGATGCATCTACAGATCGACCGCGAGAGCGACGCTGCCGATCGCGACGACCTCGCGCGCGAGCTGCGCGAAGTGCTCGGTGACGTGCGTGCCTCAGTCGAGGACTGGTCCCTGCTCACAGCCAAGGCTTTTGAACTCGCTGACGACCTGCACGCCCACCGCCCGGCGCCAGTGTCGCAGGAGGATGCGGACAATGCCGAGGCGCTACTGCGTTGGGTCGGTGGGGGCCACTTCACGCTGCTGGGCTACCGCGAGTACGCGCTCACGAGCGTCGACGGCGTGGAAGCGCTGACGCCGATCTCAGGCACAGGGCTCGGGCTCATGCGTGCTGCGGGCGGCGACAGCAGCGTCGCGGAGCCTCTCAGCGGCCTGGCGGCCGCCAAAGCGCGCGAACCTGAAGTCATGATCGTCACGAAGGCCAACTCGGTGTCGACGGTCCACCGCCCGGTTTACCTCGACTACATCGGGCTGAAGATGTTCGACGAGAGCAACCAGGTGTGCGGCGAGCGACGGTTCATCGGGCTCTTCACCGCGGGCACCTACACCCACTCCGTCACGCAGATCCCGTACGTGTCCACCAAGGTCGCCCTCGTGATCGAGGCGAGCGGGTTCGACCCGGAGAGCCATCTGGGCAAAGACCTCATGACGGTCCTGGAGACCTACCCGCGCGACGAGCTCTTCCAGGCTTCCGTGGCCGACCTGACCCGGGTCTGCGTGGCGGTGGTCCACCTGCAGGGCCGGCGCCAACCGCGACTGTTCCTGCGTAAGGACGTGTATGGGCGGTACATGAGCTGCATCGTCTACATCCCGCGTGACAGGTACACGACCAGCGTCCGCCTGAAGCTGGAAGCGCTGCTGCAGCGCGCCTTCCAGGGGGTGTCCGTCGAAGACACGGCGCGCGTCAGCGAATCGGCCTTGGCCCGGCTCTTCTTCGTCGTTCGGATGACCCCGGGCCAGGAGGTGCCGGATGTCGACGTGGACGACCTGCAGCGTCAGATCTCCGACGCGACGCGCACCTGGGCCGAGGATCTGGCCGATGCGACCCGAGCGGAGTACGGCGAGGAGCACGCGTCCCGGATGCTCAGTCGCTGGGGCATGGCGTTCCCGGAGGCATACAAGGAGGACTTTGAAGCGCGCGTCGCGGTCGTCGACCTGCGTCACGTGGAGGCGCTCGTCGACGACGGAGACGTGCGGCTGAACCTCTACCACATGCCGGGGGAGAGGCCTACCGAGCGTCGGCTCAAGCTGTACCGGCGTGGCGCGGTCTCGCTCACCACCATCGTGCCCACGTTCAACGACATGGGGCTGGAGGTGACGGACGAAAGGCCGTACGAACTGTCGCCGGAGACCGGGGAGCCGGTGTACGTCTACGACTTCGGCCTGCGCGCGCCGTTGGAAACGACCTGGAGTCGCGGCCAGGAGGGAATGCGGCAACGTTTCCAGGAGGCCGTGCAGGCCGTCTGGAGCGGCATGGCCGAGAGTGACGGGTTCAACGCCCTCGTCTTGTCCGCCGGCCTCACCTGGCGGCAGGTGGTCATGCTCCGCACGGTGGCGAGGTATCAGCGCCAGGTCGGCACGCCGTTCACGCAGACGTACATCACGATGACCCTGCGCGAGAATCCGCACATCGCCTGCCTTCTCGTCGAGCTGTTCGAGACGCGATTCGACCCGGAGAGCTTCGGCGGGCTGGCGGACAAGGCTCGCGCCGCTGCAGAGAAGGATGTCGAGGCTCGTATTGTCGTTGCGCTCGACGAAGTCGACACCCTCGACCACGACCGCATCGTCCGCGCCTTCCTGTGGGTGATCCAGGGCACGCTGCGGACGAACTTCTTCCAGGATTCGCCACCGGACGAGCACGGGAGCACCCCGGAGTTCACCCGCACGGTGTGCCTCAAGATCGACCCGCACGCGGTCCCCGGGCTGCCGGCACCGCTGCCGATGTTCGAGATCTGGGTCTACAGCCCCCGGGTGGAGGGCGTACATCTGCGGTTTGGCAAGGTCGCCCGCGGCGGTCTGCGCTGGTCGGACCGTCGGGAGGACTTCCGCACCGAGGTTCTGGGCCTGGTGAAGGCGCAGATGGTCAAGAACGCCGTCATCGTGCCCACGGGGAGCAAAGGCGGATTCTTCGCCAAGCGATTGCCGGACCCAGCCGTCGACCGCGACGCGTGGCTGGCCGAGGGTAGGGCGGCATACCGGCTGTTCATCGCCTCCCTGCTGGACGTGACCGACAACCGCGTCGGCACGGAGATCGTGCCGCCCCAAAAAGTAGTCCGGCACGACGCGGACGACCCGTACCTCGTGGTCGCCGCCGACAAAGGGACCGCGACGTTTTCAGACCTGGCGAACTCGGTGGCCCAATCCCAGGGGTTCTGGCTGGACGACGCGTTCGCCTCCGGCGGGTCCGCGGGGTACGACCACAAAGGCATGGGTATCACGGCCCGCGGGGCTTGGGAATCGGTCAAGCGGCACTTCCGGGAGAGGGGCGTCGACACCCAGACGCAGGAGTTCACCGCGGTCGGGATCGGCGACATGAGCGGCGACGTTTTCGGCAACGGGATGCTTCTCAGCGATTGCATGCGCCTGGTCGCCGCCTTCGACCACCGCGACATCTTCCTCGACCCGGATCCGGACGCTGCCGCTTCACACGCGGAGCGCCGCCGCCTGTTCGAGTTACCTCGCTCCTCGTGGCAAGACTATGACAAAACTCTCATCAGCGAGGGCGGCGGCGTCTTCTCCCGCTCGGCCAAGTCGATTTCGATCACCCCCCAGGTGCGAGAGATCCTCGGCCTGGCCGATGACGTCGAGGTGCTGACGCCGTCAGACCTGCAAAAGGCGATCCTGTTGTCGCCGGTGGACCTGTTGTGGAACGGCGGGATCGGGACATACATCAAGGCATCCACGGAGACCAACACGGATATCGGCGACCGGGCGAACGACGCGATCCGGGTGGATGGCCGTGACCTGCGTGCCAGGGTGGTCGGCGAGGGCGGCAACCTCGGGGCCAGCCAGCTGGGTCGCGTCGAAGCGGCGCTCGCGGGGGTGCACATCAACACCGATGCGATCGACAACTCGGCTGGTGTGGACACCTCGGACCACGAGGTCAACATCAAGATCCTTCTCACGAGTTTGACCCGTGAGGGGGATATGACGCTGAAGCAGCGCAATCAGCTCCTGGCATCGATGACGGACGACGTGTCACGCATGGTGCTGCGTGACAATTACGAGCAGAACGTCTTGCTCGGCAACGCCCGGAGCCAGAGTGCGCAGATGCTGCCCGTGCACCAACGGCTCATCCACTGGTTGGAAACGTACGCCGATCTCGACCGCGAACTCGAGTTCCTCCCCAACGAGCAGGAGATCGCGCGCCGTCTCGCGGCGGGGATCGGCCTCATGTCGCCGGAGTTCGCGGTGCTGGTCGCGTACACGAAACTCGCGTTGAAGCGAGACCTTCTGGCCAGCGGCCTCCCCGATGATGCGTGGTTCCTCAAGACGCTGATCGACTACTTCCCGCCGGCGATCCGCGAGTCGTACACGGACCCGCTCGACGACCACCCGCTGAAACGAGAGATCATCGTCAACTCGATCGTCAACTCGATGATCAACCGGGGCGGCATCACCTTCTCCTACCGAGCGATGGACGAGACCGGCGCGCCGGCCCAACAGGTGGCCGCGTGCTATGTCGTGGCGCGCGAGGTGTTCGGGATGCGCCCGTTCGTCGAAGCTATGGAGGCCCTGGACAACCAGGTGCCGACGCTCGTCCAGACGCGCGGGTACCTGGAGTTCCGCGGCCTGCTCGACCGGGCCGTGCGCTGGCTCCTCCTCAACCGACCGGGCGAGCTCGACATCGCGGCCGAAGTGGAGCGGTTCAGCGGGCCGGCAGCACGCCTCACGCCGCTGATCCCTCAGCTCGTCCTGGGGCGAAGCGCGGAGCGTCTGCGCGAGGTGGCGCAGGAGTATGTGGACGGCGGGGTGCCTGAAGACCTTGCGGTGCGCTGCGCCAGCCTCCTCTACATGCACGCTGTGCTCGACATCGTCGCGCTCGCCGGGGAATGCGAGGAGGACGTCGAGGCGATCGCGCAGCTGTACTACGCGGTGTCGGAGGCGTTCGCGGTGGAGGAAATGCAGGGCAAGGTCCGCAGCCTGAACCGCGACGACCGATGGAACGCGCTGGCGCGCGCGGCGATGCGCGACGATCTTTTCGCCGTGCTGGAATCGTTGGTTGCGACCGTGGCCTCGGCCACGGACAGCTCGCTCCCCGCAACGGCGCGCCTCGAGCAGTGGCTTCGGGACAACGCCACATCGCTCACGCGGGCGCGTGCCGCGCTGGAGGTCATCCAGTCCCTGGACGAGCCCGGACTGGCGCCCCTGTCGGTGGCCTTGCGGACGCTGCGTGGGGTGGCTCGCGCGGGAAAGAGCTCCGGCTAGGAGTGCCGACGCCGTGTCCCGCCTCGGAGCCGCGAGACACCGTGCCGGGAGGCCCGTCGCCCGCCGGTACGCTGAACGCCGTGCCCACGCTGAACGACGTCCTCGCCGGGCATCCTGTGCTGGGGTCCGCCGACGGGGAGTGGCTACACCTCCTCGTCGGCGACTGGCAGATTGTCTCCGACCTGTCGTTTGCCGATCTCGTCCTTTGGGTGCAAGGAACACACTTCGCCCCGCACGATTGGATCGTCGCCACGCACGTGCGCCCCAACACCGGACCACTCGTTTTTTTTGACGACATCGTCGGTTCGGTTGCGGGACCGACACGACGCGCCCTGCTCGACTTGTGCGCGGCCCGGGGGCGGGTCATCCAGGAGCGCGGCCCCGAGTGGGCGCGGGGGACGCCGGTCCGCGAGCAGGCGATCCCGGTGGTGCGCGCCGGCGCCGTGTTGGCAGTGATCACCCGCCATAGCAGCCTCGAGGCGATGCGCGCCCCCAGCCGCATGGAGCTCACGTATCGCGGCGTGGCCGACACCTTGAGCCGCATGATCGCCTCCGGTGAGTTCCCCGCGATGGGTGCGCCGACCGGTCAGCGTCGCGGGGCCCCGCGGGTGGGGGACGGCGTGTTTCGTCTCGACGTGGAGGGCATCATCACGTACGCGAGCCCGAACGCAGTATCAGCTCTACACCGGCTGGGCCACCACGGCGATGTGACGGGTGAGTCGCTGAGTGAGCTGACGACCTGTCTGCTTCGGGACCATTCGGTCGTGGACGAGTCCTTGCCATTGGTGGTCACGGGACGGGCGCCGTGGCGCACGGAGGTGGAGTCGAGGTTTGCGACGGTATCGCTGCGTGCCATCCCGCTGACCGAGAGCGGAGCGCGGATCGGGGCCGTGGTCCTCGCTCGTGACGTGAGCGAACTGCGTCATCGTGAGCGGGAGTTGCTGACCAAGGACGCGACGATCCGAGAGATCCACCACAGGGTCAAGAACAACCTGCAGACGGTGGCGGCGCTGCTGCGACTGCAGTCGCGTCGGCTGCCGGACGACGAAGCACGCGCGGCGCTACAGGAAGCTGTGCGGCGGGTGGCGACCATCGCCCTGGTCCACGAGACGCTCAGTCAGACGCTCGACGAGGCTGTCGATTTCGACGAAATCGTGGTCCGCGCACTCAACGCCGTGATCGAGATCTCCGTCCCCGATGGTGCTGTGTCCTGGCGGCGCTCCGGGAGCTTCGGGCGGGTCGGCGCCGAGGACGCCACGGCCGTGGCCATGATCGTCACAGAGCTGGTGCACAACGCCGTGGAGCACGGCCTGGCGCCGGAGGGCGGGACGGTCGACGTGGACGCGCGCCGGGAGAGTGGAGACGATGGTGAGCAGACGTTGATCGTGACGGTGACCGACGGCGGGAGAGGACTCCCTGCCGGTTTTCGCCCCGGCGCCTCCGGATTGGGCACGCAGATCGTCACCGCGCTGGTCCAGGACCTTCGCGGGCGGATCGACTGGTCTGACGTCGAATCGGGCGGAACGAGGGTCAGATTCGTCGCTCTGTTACGCCGGACCGTCGAACCATCTGGGTAGGGGCACGCGGGGCGAGAACCCCGCATGGATGCAAGGGATCCGGCCGGCGGTGAGAATGTCGACGCGGCGCCCTTGTGGAGAGGACCGCGCAGGATCCGACCGGCCCCCGTGTCAGCTGGCGCGTCGGGCCCGGGCGTTGCGGCGCTTGAGAGCGCGGCGCTCGTCCTCGGACAGTCCTCCCCACACGCCGGCGTCCTGCCCGGACTCCAACGCCCACTTCAGGCACGTGTCCTGCACGTCACACCGCCGGCACACGGTTTTGGCCTCCTCGATCTGCAGGAGGGCGGGGCCAGTGTTCCCGATCGGGAAAAACAGCTCCGGGTCTTCCTCCAGGCACGCTGCGCGGTCGCGCCAGTCCATCGTTAGCTCCTTGCTCTTCTACGTGAAGGCACACCGGCGTGGTCGCCGGGGCGACGGGTCGGTGGCAATGGTCAAAAGCAGCATCGGTCTTTAGGGAGACCAACGCCCCCTCGGCCCGCTGAGAGCAAGCCGTGGCACACGACTCCCCACGGTCGTGGCGTGGAGGGGACGCGTTCAGGCCAACAACGATGGTGGCCTGGCCTATTCCCAAGCTTCCTTTCCGCTCTGACGAACGCTTGCCCAGTCAGGGTCAGTTTCGCTCGTCGGCCAGAACGTCCTGGAATGAGTGTTTGGGGCCGGTTCAATATCTTAGGGGTTGGATGGCCATCAGGGCGAGCGTTCTAGAACTACTGATGTCTCTTCGTGCAGTTGTAGAGCTGCCAGCGGTTCCTCAGCAGGGGAGCACCCCGTCCACGGACGTGGGATGTGCACGTGATCGCGCCTCCGTCGTGGCATGCGGTGCCGCACGTGCGACGGGTGACGCGGCGGCCGGCCCGGCCCGCCGGGGGAGGGGACGGGAGGGCACAGCGAGGGACGGAAAGCGCTCGTCGTGTCGCGCAAGCTTTGCCGCGTCGACGACGCAGCTGCCCGCCGGACGTACCGTGGTGACGTGAGCCTGCCCTCTCGCGACGATCCGACGGTGCCCTGCGGTCTGCGTGTGGCAGCCGCGTTGCTGGCGCTCCAGGTGGTAGGGCTCCTCTTCGCTGTGGTCTATTACATCGTCCAGGGGCTTCAAGGCCTCGGTCAGGACCGAACCCAGGTGGCCATGTCTGTGGTCTTGTTTCTCGTCGGGGTCGCGGGCCTGCTGGCGGTGGCCCGGGGCCTACTGCGCGCGGCGCGGTGGGCGCGGACGCCCGCCTTGGTGTGGAACGCGCTCCTCGTGCCAATCGCATGGAACCTGATGGAGGGTGGGCAGCCCGCGTGGGCACTCGCCCTCGCGGTCGTCGGGCTCGCGGGGCTGGGGAGCCTGGTCTTCGGAAGCCGCGCCACGCGCGAGTGACACCGCCACCACCGCGAGGGCGTCCGGGCCTACGCCCTCACGGGACCGCGATCTGCACAACCGTCGCTTCGCCGTCGAACACCCACACGCCACGGCCGGGCAGTGATGGCTCCCCCCGGGGCACGCGGACGCCGAACAGTTCATCCGCACGGGCGCCGGATCCCAGGATCAGGCCCTGCCCTGTCCTGCGAAGCGTGCCGGCAAGACCGCGATAGCTGTCGACCAGGTCGTGGAGGGCTCCGGCAGCGATCACTGGCGCACGTGGCGGTGAGGCGGTGACATGGGTGATGAGGACCGACTCCGCGGGGCTCCCCGCGAGAGCGTCGAGGTCGTCGACGACGCAGGCATGGCATTCAGAGAGCAGTTCGGCCAACCGCGGCCCGTCGTCCGGCCCGCACCACGCGTCGACGTCCATCCCAGGTATTTTCGGGTGCCGCGGTGAGCACCAGAGCACGGGGCAGGACAGGCGCATCAGTCCCTGCACGATCACGCCGAGAGCAGTGCTTCGTCCCGAGCCGCGAGATCCGGCGAGGAGCCAGCCTCGACCGCCGATCGGCACGAGCTGGGTCTCGCCGCCGGCGCCGAGACCCACAGCGACGCGATGTGGGGATCCCTGGCCCGAGGCACAGCCCGTCCCCTGGTCCAGATCGCCCCGCAGCGCCTCGTACACCCGTGAGATCGGCACGCGAATCGGCAGTGGAAGAACGCCCCACGTCGGGCCGCCGCAGCCCTCGTGATGGGCGTGCAGGCGCGCCGCCGACTCGAGTCGCGCCGTGGGCACCTCCGATGCGTCGGCCACGCGCACCACCTGGGTTTCCAGCCCGGTGGAGGTGAGGATGGCACGCCCGGAAGGTCGACGTCCGAGGCCTGGCGGATCGATTCCGGCGAGGAGCGCGTCTGCGGGGTCCGCCAGGTCTAGGACCAGCTTCTCGGCGAAGCAGGCGGCCAAAGCGCCGGTAAGCAGCCCCCGCTCCCCGCTCGCGAACAGCGTGACGCCGCGCGCCGGGCCGCCGCGGACGGCCTCCATCAACTCGTCGATGGCAGCGCCGTGTTCGAGGCCCTCCAGAATGCCGCGCGCCTGCTCCCAGCCGTCCACGACGACCAGGTCCCTGGGCGCGTCATCGGCGTACGCAGAGCGTGCACGAGCCCGGTCGCGTAGGCCGCGACAGAGGCGTCGGACGGCGCCCGGGTGGTCCAAGGTGAGGTACGAGGCGACGTGGGGCAGCTCTGCGAGGTCGCGTAGACCAGCGCCGGAGTCGACGATGTGGATCGACGTGCACGCCGGGCACTCCGCCTCTGCCACCGCCAGGACGAGGGCCCTCAGCGCATGGGTCCGCCCGCTGCGTCCGCGGCCGACGATCGCGAGATGGCCGTCGCGAGGATGCCAGCGCCAGGCAGCGCGACGCTGGTGATCCGGGTCGTCGGTCAACGCCACCGCGCGCAACGATGAGAGGCAGTTGCGGCGCGGCTCGTCGGACGTGCGCTCCTTCGTCGACGAGCCCTCGGGTCCGTCAAGCTTGTCCAGCTCACTTTGGTGGAGAAGCTCGGGTAAGGGCGGAAGCCACGGCGGGGGCGGGGACGCGATCTGAAGAGACGTCGCGCAGGCCCGGACGGCAGCGACGAGGGGCGCGAGCTCGCCTCGATCGGGTGATGCGGACGAACGCGCGCTCGGGCCGCCCGGCAGCGCCGTGCACGCCAGGAGGGGCAGGTCATCTGCCGCCCCGCCCAATGCCGAGAGAGGCAGGGCCCGGCAGCGGACCTCGGGAGCCGCCTCCCCCGTCATCGAGGCGAGGTAGGCCGTCTGGAACGCGACGAGGGGGCCGCCGCCGGTGCGCAGCAGCGCACGCCCCGGCCGTCGTGCGGGCAGTCGCGCGGCGTCGGTGGAGTCCACGACATCGAGCGCGTCGGACTCGTCCCGCACACGCAGCGCGATGCGTAGGCCGACGTTCGCCCGGATGTCGGGGGACACGATGCCCGCGGGGCGCTGCGTCGCGAGCACGAGGTGGATGCCGAGCGAACGTCCGAGCGCCGCCAGGCGCACCATCCCTGCGACGAACTCGGGGAGATCGTCCGCCAGGGCGCGGAACTCGTCGACCACGAGCACGAGCCGCGGCAGATGCCGCAGCGGCATCCCGTCGGCGCGCGCGGCCCCGCTGTCGACGGCGACGGCATATGACTCGATGTCCGAAGCCCCCGCCTGCCTGAGGAGTGCCTCTCTGCGTCGCAGCTCGGCGGCGAGGCCGGCGAGAGCGCGCGCGCTGGCCGACCCGTCGAGATCCGTGACGAGGCCCACCACGTGCGGGAGATCCGCGCACGCGTCGAAGGCCGAACCTCCCTTGTAGTCCACGAGCACGAAGGAGAGCCGGTCCGGTCTGTTGAAGACAGCCAACGACGCCACGAGGGTCCGCAACAGTTCGCTCTTGCCGGACCCGGTGGTTCCCCCGACGAGGGCATGCGGCCCGTCGAGCCTCAGATCCACGCGGACAGGGCCGCCGGCGTCCGCGCCGACCGGCACCGCGGTGGTCGCGCCGCCGCAGGCCCAGATGCTGCGGATGACGTCGGGATCGGTCGGGTCCTGCCCGAGGGCGTCAGCGAGCGTCAGCCTGTCGGGCAGCCCGTCGTGCGCGTCGGGCGTCCCGTCGCGCAGGGGCGCTAGGGACCTCCCGATCGTCGCGCAGCATTGCTCGTCGCACAGATCGGGCGCGAAACGCACGCTCTCATGAGTATGAAGGTGGTAGTGCGCCAGGTCACTGGAGGACACGGTCACGACCGCGGCGCACTCGCTCGGCAGTTCCTCCGCCGTAGAGTCGAGGCACAGGCTGACGACGCCGAGGCCAGGGCCGTCCCGCAGGATCGATGCCGTCCCCGGCTGTTCCCGAAGGCGCCGGGCGCCGTCGAGCACGACGAGGTGCCACTCTGGCGGCGCCTCGACGCCGGATTCGCGGACCCGTGTTTCGCGATGGCGTAGGAGCGCCGCCAGCTCACGAAGGCGGGCGGCCGCGTCGCCGTGTCCGTCCAGCGAGCCCAACCGGGCCAGACTCGCGCCGTCGTCCCCGCTCTCGACGAGCACGTGCGGGCTGTGCGCCAGCCACCTCCAACGAGCGAGCGACTCGGTCCGGTCCGTCAGGATCCACACACGAAGTTGGCGTGGACCGTGCCATGTCACCGCCTGGACCAGCACGGCCCGGGCAAGGGACGCGACCGCATCGACCCCGCCGGCTCCGACCCCGCCGGCTCCGACCCGGCCAGCTCGGACGCCGGCCGTGGCGATTCCGGCCACCCCCACCTCGGACATCGGCAGAAGCAACGGAACGACCGGTAGGACGGGACGCTCTTCATCGCCTTCGTCGTTCACCATCGTCACGTCCGATCGGACGGGTCCCCGTCCGAGCCGGAGCGCCAACCAGTCCGCGTCGCGGGGATCACGGCGCCACAGCTCCGAGGTCGGGCCCGCACACGTCGCGACAGCACGCGCCAGATCCGGCGCGGCGACCTCTCGGCGTCGGGCCTCGGCGCTCAACGCCGCCGCGCGCCGCGTCCCCGCCTGTCGTACGTCGTGCGCGTGCTGCGCACGGGCCTGACGGCAGCGTCGAACGTGGCGCCGCGCATCGGACGTGAATTGGGTGGTTGTCATGACCGGGCCGAGCAGTCCGAACACGAGGTAGAGGGGGTGACGCAGGAAGAAGGCGGCACCGGCGGAGACTGCGAGCGGCAGGAGAAGCGCGAGCCATGAGGGCCGTGCGGGCTGCGGCGGCTCGCGCAGGGTCGGCCACCGGATGACCACGGGACGCGCTGCGGTCTCCACCCGGGGGGCGCGGTTGACGCTCAGGGTGCCATCCCCCTCCGGCCTGCCTCGGCGGGGCTCTTGCGCGCGGGCTCCGCGGATCCGAAGCAACGTAGCGCCCACGTGTACCTCCGCGCCGAGCGGGATCGCATGAGGGCGTCCGCCGACCGCGTCGCCGTCGGCGACTGTTCCGTTGCAGGAGCCGGCGTCGGTGATCTGCGCGCCGCGCGCACCGATGTCGAGGATCGCGTGGCGCCGGGACAGCGACCTGTCCGAGACGACCAGGTCGCACTCCCCGCCGCGTCCGAGGTCGTACCGTCCTGGCGGCAATGACCACCGGGCTCCGGCAGCAGGCCCGGCAGCGACCTCGATCTCGACCATGGGCCCGCCCGGACGAGGCCCCCTCCCGCGGACCGTGTGGCCCGACCCGCCGGCAGCAGGTCGGTCGTCGTTCCCGATGTCGAGTTGTGCGCCGTTCACCAGCGGAGGATGCCCGAGAGGCGTCGACGGATCGAGCGGGACTCCCTCGACGCGAACGGGACCCGGCAACAGGCCGGCGGCTTGCGCGATCGTCGGAAGGGCGGTGCCGAGCGTGCAGTCGGTCGGGACGGTGACGAGGAGCGGCACAGGTTGGCCCGCCGGCCCCAGCGAACCCGTCGCGTCGCCGGCGACGGTCAGCAGTAGGTCCATGGCCACAGGTTGGACGACCGGTGCGCCACAGTCATCCGCGTGGCGCAGGCCTGTGGGCGGTACCCAACGCCCCGAGGGGTGTGGATAACGCCGGGACGAGCGGTCGGGCGGTCGGGCGGCGCGTTGTGGGCCGGCCTGGAGTAGCGTCGGCGGCAAGGCCGACGGACGAGACAGGGTTGCCACCGTCTCTCCTCGGCGAGGCGAAGCGTCCCGGAGGTAGGCCTGTGGTCACCAGCCCCCGTCCCACGATCATCCAGGGAGGCATGGGGGTCGGCGTGTCCTCCTGGTGGATGGCACGTTCCATCGCGCGTCGCGGTCAGGTCGGCGTCGTGTCGGGCACGGCCCTGGACGCCGTGCTGGCCCGCAGGCTCCAAGACGGCGACCCTGGGGGGCACAGCCTGAGGGCGCTGGAACACTTCCCTGAGCAGAACATGGTCGAGCGGACCCTCGCCAAGTACTACCGGCCGGACGGCCGCCACGGATCCCCGTACCGACCCAATCCGACCCTGACCATAGATATTTCTCGCGACGCGCTGGAGCTCGGCGTCCTGGGCAACTTCGCGGAGGTGTGGCTCGCCAAGGAGGGTCACGACGGAGTGGTGGGCGTCAACCTTCTGGAGAAGATCCAGATGGCCACGCCTGTCGCCGCGCTCGGCGCGGTCCTCGCGGGCGTCGACTACGTGCTGATGGGTGCGGGCATCCCTCGGGAGATCCCACATCTGCTCAACGAGCTGGCGGCCGGGCGACCCGGATCGGTGACGATCGACGTCACCGGTTCCACTCGGCAGCACGTGTCCAGCGTCGACCCGGCCGCCCTGCTGGGCGCGGCGTTGCCGACTATGCGCCGCCCGCAGTTTCTCGCCATCGTGTCGGTGCATAGCCTCGCGACCTACCTGTACCGCGACGAGGAGATCCGCCCCGACGGGTTCGTGGTCGAGGGGCCGCACGCCGGAGGTCACAGCGCCCCACCGCGCGGCAAGATGCAGCTCGACGACGTGGGCGACCCGATCTACGGAGCACGCGATCTCGCGGACCTGGGCAAGATCGCCGCCATCGGGTTGCCGTTCTGGGCGGCGGGCGGTTACTCGACGCCGGAGTCCGTGGCCGCGGTGGTCGGTCAGGGTGCGACCGGGGTGCAGTGCGGCACGATCTTCGCGCTGAGCACGGACTCGGGGCTGTCGCCGCAGTTCCGGCAGCGCATGATCGAGGGGCTGCGCGACGGCACGCTCGACGTACGCAACGACCCACGAGCCTCCCCGACGGGCTTCCCGTTCAAAGTCGCACAGGTGCCGGGCAGCCTGTCGGTACCGGACGTGTACGAGGCTCGGCCGCGACTATGCGACCTCAGTTACCTGCGGGAGCCGTACGAACGTGGGGACGGCGCGGTGGGGTACCGATGCGCGTCCGAGCCGGTGCAGGTGTACCTGCGCAAGGGGGGGACCATCGAGGGCACGCAGGGCCGCAAGTGCCTGTGCAACGCGCTCATGGCCAACATAGGGCTGGGGCAGGAGCGCAAGGACGGGTACGTGGAACTGCCCGCCATCACGCTCGGTCAGGACCTCGACGGCCCGCGGCGCTTGCTGCAGATCTACCCGGACGGGTGGACCGCCGAGCAGGCGGTCGACTGGCTCCTGTCGGAGCTGCCCGCGAACGTGGGGTGAACCCCCCGCTTCAACGGAGTGGCCGGCCCGGCCATCTCATGGGTGAGGAGTCGATCACCCGACTTGGGACGCGCGCCGCTGCGATGTGAGCCGTTTCACTCTTGAACGGTTATGTGCTGTCGCAGGCGAAAGCCGTTGGCTGGCAGCACGGACCGGTGCCGCGGGCTTGCGGGCACGGCGAGGGACTCACCCGACGCTGTGGATAACCAGGCGGCCGTGTCGCGCGCCTTGTCTAGTCTGGCCGCGTCGGGACGCACCGGACCGCCGCCCGGGTGGAGGCGCGAAGGGCCCGACAGGAGAAACCGTCCGGGTCGGGGGTGAGTCGAATGTCGCAGGCCGTACGTCTCGTCGAGGACGAGGTGCGCGAACTCGTGCGGCGTCGTGGGCTGGACCCCATGGCGCAGCGGGAGGCGGTGGCCACGCTGGTCCGCGAGGCGGTCGACGACTATCACCACCGCAGCCTCCATGGCGGTCTTCCGACGCTGGTCGACCCCCTGGACGCGGCGCGGATGGTGCTCGACGCGGTGGCCGGCCTGGGGCCGCTACAGCCCTATCTGGATGACCCCGCGGTGGAGGAGATCTGGATCAACGCGCCGCATCAGGTCTTCGTCGCTCGCGGCGGCGTCTCCGAGCTGACGCCCACGATCCTCACGGCCGACGCCGTACGCGATCTGGTCGAGCGCATGCTCAAGAGCAGCGGCCGACGCGTCGACCTGTCGAGCCCCTTCGTCGACGCCGTTCTCGTCGACGGGAGCCGATTGCACGTCGTGATTCCCGACGTCTCCCGACAGCACTGGCTGATCAACATCCGTAAGTTCGTCGTGCGCGCCCAGGGACTGGACGATCTCGTCCGCCTCGGCACACTGCCGCGCGGGGCGGCGGCATTCCTGGAGGCAGCCGTCGCCGCAGGCTTGAACATCCTGGTCTCGGGCGGCACCCAGACCGGCAAGACGACCATGCTCAACTGCCTCGCCGGCGCGATCCCGCCGCGGGAGCGTGTGGTGAGCTGCGAGGAGGTCTTCGAACTCAAGCTGGTCGTCCGTGACTGGGCCGCGCTCCAGTGCCGCCAATCGAGCCTGGAGGGAACGGGAGAGGTGCCGCTGCGCCGCCTCGTCACAGAAGCGCTGCGGATGCGCCCGAGCCGCATCATTGTGGGCGAGGTGCGCCAGGCGGAAGCGCTCGACCTGCTCCTGGCGCTCAACGCCGGAGTCCCGGGCATGTGCTCCCTGCATGCGAACTCGGCGCGGGAGGCGATCACCAAGATATGCACGTTGCCGCTGCTGGCGGGTGAGAACGTCGGCTCCCGGTTCGTCGTGCCGACCGTTGCCGCTGCGGTCGACCTGGTCGTCCAGATGCGTCTGCTGCGCGACGGAGCGCGGCGCGTGCACGAGATCGCGGCCGTGTCCGGCCGCGTCGAGGGCGACATCGTGGAGGTGGAAGAGGTGTACGGCACCCGCGGCGGACGCCTGGCGCGCGGCGGCGGATTTCCTCCGCACCGCGACCGGTTCGAACGTGCGGGCTACGATCTGACCGCCCTTCTCGAGAAGGGTTGAGGCGTGGACGGTGTCACCGTGGGCCTGCTCCTAGGGGCGGGTCTCGCTTCCTGCTGGTGGTCGTGTTGGCCGCGCGAGCCGTCCGCCGACGCGCGCACCTCGATCCGGGCGACGTGGCTCGCCGGCCTGAGAGACGATCTGGTGCAAGCCGGCCTGCCCGGCGCGTCGCCGGCCGGGCTTGCGCTTACGTGCGTCGCCGTGGGATCAGCGGTGGCGCTGTGCTACGGGGCCATCACCGGCGTGTGGGTTCTCGCGGTGGCGTTTGGTGCGGGTGCCACCGCAGCCCCGATCGTCATCGTGCGCGCCCGGGCTCGTGGGCGACGAGCCTTGGTTCGGGGGGCCTGGCCGGACGTCGTCGACCACGTCGCGTCGGCGGTGCGTGCGGGGTTGTCCCTGCCGGAAGCTCTGGCGCAGGTCGGGACCCGCGGCCCGGTCGACCTGCGGCCGCCGTTCGCCGCGTTCGCCGAGGACTACCGAGCGAGCGGCAGGTTCACGCCCTGTCTGGAGCGACTGAAAGCGCGCCTGGCCGACCCGGTCGGCGACCGGCTCGTCGAGAGCCTGAGGATCGCGCGGGACGTCGGTGGCTCGGAGCTCGGGAAGCTGCTGCGGACCCTGTCCTCGTTCCTACGCCAGGATGCGCGCACACGCGCTGAGTTGGAGGCCCGGCAGGGCTGGACCGTGAACGCTGCGCGCCTCGCGGTGGCCGCGCCCTGGTTCGTGCTCGTCATGTTGTCCACCCGGCCGGAGTCGTTGCGTGCTTACTCCAGCGTGCAGGGCGTCGGGGTGCTGGCCGGCGGTGCTGTCGTCTCGGCGGTCGCCTACCACGTCATGATCAGGATCGGGCGTCTGCCCGAGGACGAACGAGTGCTGCGGTGAGCCTCGCGATGCCGGCAGCCTCCTTCGGTGCTGCGATCGGCGCACTCTTCGGCTGCGGGCTCATGCTCGTGCTGTCGAGGTTGCCGATCATGCGACACCCGCGGCTGGACGACCGCCTAGCGCCCTATCTGCGCGAGGCGCCCCCGTCGCGATTGTTGTCGCCCCGGGCCGTGCACGAGAGAACGTGGACACGGATGCTTGCTCCCGTCGTCCTGCGGGGTGGCGCGGCGATCGAGACGGTGCTCGGCGACGGCGTTCTCCTGACCCGAAAGCTCGTGCGGTCCGGCCGGCCGCCCGACCTGGCGGCTTTCCGGGCCGAGCAGCTGGCCTGGGGCGCGGTGGGGGCCGGGGTGGGGATCGCCGTGGGCACCTGGTCCCAGACTCGCCAGGGCGGCGGGGTGCTTCTGCCCGTGGCGGCGGTCCTGATCGGCGGCGCCCTCGGCATCGTCGGGCGTGACTGGTTCCTCACCCGTGAGATCGCTCGACGGCAGGCTCGCATCATGGCGGAGTTCCCCACCGTGGCGGAGCTACTGGCGCTGTCCGTGAGTGCGGGAGAGGGGGCTGTCGCAGCGCTGGAACGCGTATCCCATCGATGTCGTGGGGAGCTGTCCATGGAGCTCCGACGCGCGCTGGCGGACATCCGATCGGGTGCAGGGCTGGCGGCCGCGATGCAGGGCGTCGCGGACCGCACGGAGCTGCCCGGGCTGGCGAGGTTCGTCGAGGGCATGATCGTCGCCCTCGAACGCGGTACCCCGCTGGCGGACGTGCTGCGCGCGCAGGCCGCGGACGCCCGTGAGGAGGGGCGCCGCCACGTCATGGAATCCGCGGGTCGCCGCGAGATCTCCATGATGGTGCCTGTCGTGTTCCTGGTGCTCCCCGTCACCGTGCTCTTCGCCGTCTATCCGGGCCTGATCGCGCTGCGTCTCTCTCCATGACCGTCCTCGCCGTCCGCTCGCCGGGCGACTCGCGCGCACCCGGACCCACTCGACCCCGAGAGGAGAAAACATGAATCCCGCCCCTCGTTCGTCGGTCGCGCACGCGACGGCAGCCACTGGCCCCGGATGGTTCGTTCTGGGGGTGGCGCTCGGCGCCGCTCGCGAGCTGGCCCGACAGCTGGGCCCACCCGGTGCGGAGAAGGAACGCGGCGACGTGCCCGGGTGGGTGCTGATCACGTTGATGACCGCGGGGCTGGTCACGATGCTGTGGGCCGTGGCGGGCGCGCAGCTGACGGAGTTGTTCACCAACGCCCTGGCTGCGGTCACCGGACCAACTCGGTGAGGCGTTCTCGCCAGCGTCCACCTCGGTCGACGCGCGGCGCCGGCGACGCCGGTTCTGCGGTGGTCGACTTCGTCCTCGTGTCGATCCTGGTGAGCGCGCTGACGCTGGGCGTGCTCCAGCTGGCGCTGGCCCTCCACGTTCGCAACACGCTGATCTGGTGCGCCGGAGAGGGCGCGCGGGTGGGCGCCCGTGCGGGTTCCAATCCTGAGCAGGGTGCCGAACGTGCCCGCCTGCTGATCGGCGAGTCGCTGACCAGTTCGTACGCCCACGACGTGCGCGCAAGCCAACGCGTCGAAGGGGAAGTGACGCTCGTCGGTGTGGAGGTGTCCGCCCCACTGCCACTGGTGGCCTGGTGGGGGCCGCGCTCAACCGTCAGCGTGCGGGGCCGGGCCTTC
>CAJDVG010000049.1_pt1 | contig 33331 bp, 34 predicted proteins | sample 7391321 | NCBI WGS metagenome assembly CAJDVG01 (sample SAMEA7055706, study PRJEB34461) | soil metagenome | biome: terrestrial ecosystem; feature: Peninsula; material: soil | place: Antarctica | collected 2016
CGGCTCGCGGCGTACCTGAAGGGCTTTCAGCCGGCTCTCGATCAGGCCATCGCCGACCAGGCAGCGAGCACGGCGTACGACGTGAGCGCCGACGCCGATCTCATCTTGACCGGCGGCCAGGACGACCGCGGCACACAGACCACGGACCCGCACTTCTGGCTCGACCCGATCCGTTACGGCAAGGTCGTCACCGCCCTCGGGGCCAAGCTCGGGGAGGTCGACCCGGCCCGCCAAGCCGACTACGCGACCAATGCCGCGGCCTTCGTCGACGAGCTCGACGCCCTCGATCAGGAGCTGTCGAGCGGGCTCGCGAAATGCGCGAACCGCACCCTGGTCACCAGCCACGCGGCATTCGGCTACCTGGAGCGCTACCAGCTGACGGAGCACGCGATCGGGGGGCTGTCTCCGGACCAGGAGCCCGATGCGGCCAAGCTCGCCCAGATCGCGACGTACGTGAAAGACCACCAGATCACGACCATTTATGCCGAAACGTTGGTGAGCCCCGTGGTGGCCCAGACGGTCGCCCGGGAGAGCGGGGCGACCACAGCGTTGCTCGACCCGATCGAAGGACTTTCCGACGCCTCGGCGGGCACGAACTACGTTGAGATCATGCGGGCGAACCTCGCGACCCTGAAGAAGGGTCAGACGTGCCCGTGAGAGCCCTCCGGCGCGCGACGACCGGCGACTCCCAGGCCGCCATGACCCATGACCCCGTCATCTGGCTGCGCGATGCCTCTTTCGGGTACGGCGGGAACCCGGTCGTGCGCGGCGTCACGCTCGAGATCGCCCGCGGGGACTCGCTGGCCGTCCTCGGCGCTAACGGCGGAGGAAAGTCGACGCTGGTCAAGGGCCTGCTCGGACTCAACGAACAGCTCAGCGGCGACGTCCGTGTCCTGGGCGACCCGCTCGGCCGCCTCAAGGGCCGCGGCCGCGTCGGCTACGTGCCGCAGCGGCACACGCTGTCCACGTCAGTGGTGGCGACCGTGGGCGAGGTGGTCGCCATCGGTCGCCTACCCCGCCTGGGGCCGTTCGGGCGGATGCGGGCTCCCGACCGCGCGATCGTCGCGGACGCGCTCGAGGTCGTAGGTCTCGGCGGTCTGCAACGGGCCGACGTCACCCACCTCTCCGGAGGCCAGCAGCGTCGCGTCCTCGTCGCCCGTGCCCTTGCCGCCGAGCCGGAGGTGCTCGTGATGGACGAGCCCACGGCGGGCGTCGATGAGGAGAACCAGCGGGTCATCGCGCGCGCCATGATCCATCTCGCCGGGACGGGCGTCACCCTGCTCACGGTCACTCACGAACTGGATGCGCTGTCCGAGGCGGTCGACCGGGTCCTCGTGGTGGACGCCGGGCGCGTCGTCTTCGACGGTGCGCCCGGGGACCTGGCCAGGCGTCCCGACCGCCTCCACCTGTGCGAGCACCACGAGGAAGACGACGCGCCCGAACCGCACGAGATTCCGCGTTCCGGGGTCCCGCTGCGCGATCTACGACTGCCCCTTGGGGACACCCATGCCTGACGTGCTGCAGTACGACTTCATGCAGCGAGCCTTGGCCGCGGCGCTGCTCGTCGGCTGCGCCGCGCCGCTGGTCGGGGTGTTCCTCGTGCAACGCCGCCTCTCCCTCATCGGCGACGGAATGGGCCACGTGGCCCTCGCGGGCGTCGCGATCGGGGTGCTGACCGGCCATGAGCCGGTGCTCACCGCCCTCGTCGTGGCCGTGGTGTGCGCCGTGGCGATCGAGCTGGTCCGCGCCGGGGGGCGCACGAGCGGCGACGTCGCGCTGGCGATCATGTTCTACGGGGGGATCGCGCTCGGCGTCGTGTTGATGTCGCGCGCCCCGTCGAGCGGCTCTACCCTCACCGCCTACCTGTTCGGCGCGATCACCACCACCAGCCCCACGGACCTCGCGGTCTTCGCGGTCCTCGCCGCCGTCGTCCTCACGACGACGCTCGCGTTGCGACCGACGCTGTTCGCGGTGGCCAACGACGAGGAGTATTGCCGCGCCGTCGGCATCCCCGTCACCGCGCTCAACCTCATCCTCTCCATCCTGACCGCGGTGACCGTCGTGCTCTCGATGCGCGTCGTGGGGTTGCTGCTGATCAGCGCCCTGATGATCGTGCCCAATGCCCTGAGCCAGCTCGTGGCTCGCAGCTTCGCCTCCGGGATGGTCATCGCCACGGCGCTGGGGGTGGCGTGCGCGCTCGGCGGGGTCGCCGGGTCCTACTACCTGAACACCCCCTCCGGCGCGTCGATCGTGGTGCTTGCGGTGGCCCTGTTCGGGATCGTGGCCACGGTGACGTACGTGCGGGACTGGGCCCGTCGGGGCAGACGCGGGACGGCGGTGAGGTGAGCGAGACCGGACGCCGCGTCACGCGCCAGCGGCGCGCCGTGGCTGAGGCGTTGAGCGCCGTGCCCGGGTTCGTGTCCGCCCAGGCTCTCCACGCGCGGCTGCGTGAGGACGGCGACGCCGTCGGGTTGGCGACGGTCTACCGGTCGCTCGCGCGCCTGGTCCAGGACGGCCGCGCGGACATGATCCGGCGTGACGACGGGGAGGCGCTCTACCGACGGTGCTCCGCAGCGACACACCACCACCACCTCGTATGCCGCGTGTGCGGGTCGACGGTGGAGTTCGAGACCCCGGCCGAGGAGTCGCGGCTGCGCGAGGTGGCGGAGCGGCACCGTTTCACGGACGTACGTCATGTGCTGGAAGCGTTTGGTGTCTGCGAGGCATGCGCCGGGGAAGACGACTCCGGGCCCGCTGAACAGACGGCCCGCTGAATAGGCGCCCCCAGAGCCGGACGGTCCGGGCAGGCCCGGCGGCGGCCGCTACGGTGGGCGCCATGCCACACACCACGCCTGTCAGCCGATCCGCCGCCTCGTTGACCGTCCTCGCCGACCTGCCCGTGACCAAGGAGGCGACCACCTCTCGCGTACTGCTGAACAACCCGCTGATGCGCGTGGTGACGTTCGCCTTCGACGCCGGGCAGGTGCTCACCGAGCATTCCTCGCCACGGGCTGTCGCCTGCACGCTCCTGGACGGGACCTTGCGGCTCATCGTGGAGGGCACCGAGTACGACATGGTGGCCGGAGATCTGGTGTACCTCGCACCCGGCGTCCGGCATGTCGTCGAGGCGACCTCGTCGAGCCACCTGCAGCTCGTGATGGTCGACCCGGAGGTGGCGGGCGCCTGAGGGATCCCCTGGCGCCCGAGGGTCCCCAACGCCCGCGGGTCCCCAACGCCCGAGGACCCCTGACGACCGACGCGCGGCGGCCGGATCCCCCCGGTGAGGGTGATCCGGCCGCGTCTGCTCGGCCGACTCAGTGGAACAGCTTGAGCCCGACGATCCCGCTGACGATCAAGGCGATGCACGCCAACCGCGCTGCCGCCGCGGACTCACCCAGCACAAGGATCCCGAAGGCGGCCGTGACCACCGCGCCCGTGCCCGTCCACACCGCGTAGCCCGTGCCCACCGGAATGGTGCGCAGGGCGTAACCCAGGCCGCCCATCGAGATGAGCAGCCCGACCGCGAACGCGGCCAGCGGAAGAGGGCGACGCCACCAGCCGTCCTGGGCCAGGGCGGTCGCCCACATCGTCTCGAACACCCCGGAGACGATCAAGACGATCCAGCTCGTCATGGCAGCTCACTCCCGCGCCCGAGAAGTCCCGGGTGGCCACAACGTGCCCACCCGGGACCGACGTACCTGACCGGGACCGACGTGCCCGGCCAAGACCTCGACCTCAGGCGGTCTCGGTGGCGGATCCGCCTCCGGCGACCCCACCCAGGTGCTCCGGGCTGGCCTCGCTGGCGCTGCCCGGCGCATGGTCGGGCACGGTCACCGGCTCCAGCTCCTTGGGGGTCCCCTTGAACGAGAACGCCGTGTCGCTGCCCTCCGGGGCCACGTCGACGAGGACCAGCTCGCCGGCACCGATCTGCCCGTACAGGATCTGCTCGGACAGCATGTCCTCGATGTCCCGTTGGATCGCGCGCCGCAACGGACGGGCCCCGAGCACGGGGTCGTACCCCTTCTTCGCCAGCAGCTTCTTGGCCTCCGGCGTGAGCTCGATGCCCATGTCCTTGTCGCGCAGCCGCTCGTCGAGGCGGGCGATCATCAGATCCACGATCTGGACGATCTCGTCCTCGGTGAGTTGCGGGAAGACGATCACGTCGTCCACGCGGTTGAGGAATTCGGGCCGGAAGTGCTGCTTCAGCTCGTCCTCAACCTTGTTCTTCATCCGCTCGTACTTGCTGCCCGCGTCGCTGTCCTGCGCGAAACCGAGGCTGACCGACTTGGAAATGTCCCGCGTGCCGAGGTTCGTGGTCATGATGATCACGGTGTTCTTGAAGTCCACCACACGCCCCTGGGCGTCGGTCAGGCGGCCATCCTCCAGGATCTGCAACAGACTGTTGAAGATGTCGGCGTGAGCCTTCTCCACCTCGTCGAACAGAACGACCGAGAACGGCCTGCGGCGCACCTTTTCGGTGAGCTGCCCGCCCTCCTCGTATCCCACATATCCGGGCGGTGAGCCGAAGAGCCTGCTCACCGTGTGCTTTTCGGCGAACTCGCTCATGTCGAGCGTGATCAGGCTGTCCTCGTCGCCGAACAGGAACTCCGAGAGCGCCTTGGCCAACTCCGTCTTGCCGACACCGGTCGGGCCGGCGAAGATGAACGACCCGCCGGGCCGGCGCGGGTCCTTCAACCCTGCGCGGGTGCGACGGATCGCCTGCGACAGGGCCTTGATCGCCTCGTCCATGCCGACGATGCGACGGTGCAGCTCGGTCTCCATGTTGAGCAGCCGCGACGACTCCTCCTCGGTGAGCTTGAACACCGGGATGCCCGTCGAGGCCGCCAGCACCTCGGCGATCAGGTCTTCGTCGACTTCGGCGACGACGTCCATGTCGCCGTTCTTCCACTCCTTCTCCCGGCGAGCCTTCGCCTCGATCAGCTGCTTCTCGTCGTCGCGCAGCTTGGCCGCCTTTTCGAAGTCCTGCCCATCGATCGCCGACTCCTTCTCGCGACGCGCGTGGGCGATCTTCTCGTCGAACTCACGAACGTCCGGCGGCGCCGTCATCCGACGGATACGCAGCCGCGCTCCCGCCTCGTCGATGAGGTCGATCGCCTTGTCCGGCAGGAACCGGTCGTTGATGTAACGGTCGGCCAGGTTCGCCGCCGCGACCAGCGCCGCGTCCGTGTAAGACACGCGGTGGTGGGCCTCATACCGATCGCGCAACCCCTTGAGGATCTCGATCGAGTGCGGCAACGTCGGCTCGGCCACCTGGATCGGCTGGAACCGACGCTCCAGGGCTGGGTCCTTCTCGATGTACTTGCGGTATTCGTCGAGCGTGGTCGCACCGACGGTCTGCAACTCACCGCGAGCGAGCATCGGCTTGAGGATGCTCGCGGCGTCTATCGCGCCTTCAGCGGCTCCCGCGCCGACGAGCGTGTGGATCTCGTCGATGAACAAGATGATGTCACCGCGGGTGCGGATCTCCTTGAGGACCTTCTTCAACCGCTCCTCGAAGTCGCCGCGGTAGCGCGACCCGGCGACCAGCGCGCCGAGGTCGAGGGTGTAAATGTGCTTGTCCTTCAACGTCTCGGGCACCTCGCCGCGGATGATGTCCTGCGCCAGCCCCTCCACGACGGCGGTCTTGCCCACGCCGGGCTCCCCGATGAGGATCGGGTTGTTCTTGGTACGGCGGGACAGCACTTGCATGACCCGCTCGATCTCTTTACCGCGCCCGATGACCGGGTCGAGCTTGCCTTCGCGAGCCGCCTGGGTCAGGTTGCGACCGAACTGGTCGAGCACCAGCGACCCCGCCGGGGTGCCCTCCTGCGTCGACTGACCGCCGACGCCCGCGGCGGCCGTCTCCTTGCCCTGGTAGCCGCTCAGCAGCTGGATCACCGTCTGACGCACGCGCGAAAGATCCGCGCCCAGCTTCACCAGCACCTGCGCCGCCACACCCTCGCCCTCACGGATGAGGCCCAGCAGGATGTGCTCGGTGCCGATGTAGTTGTGACCGAGTTGCAGCGCCTCCCGCAGGCTCAGTTCCAGCACCTTCTTGGCGCGCGGAGTGAACGGGATGTGCCCGCTCGGCGCCTGTGTGCCCGTGCCGATGATCTCTTGTACCTGCTCGCGAACCGCGTCCAGGCTGATGCCTAGGCTCTCCAGAGCCTTTGCGGCGACGCCTTCACCCTCGTGGATGAGGCCGAGCAGGATGTGCTCTGTCCCGATGTAGTTGTGGTTGAGCATGCGCGCCTCTTCCTGCGCAAGCACAACCACCCGACGCGCCCGGTCGGTGAACCGTTCGAACATGAAACCCGCTCCTGCCTCTCGAGTTAACTCGATGGTATCGGTGCCCTGTCGCGGCCCCTCCGCCGCGGATCCCGCGCGGCCTGACGGAGAACCTCTCTGCGATCTCAACGTCCCCGGTCGGCCGGGGATTCCATCGCCTGAGCCCTGCCGGCTCGCGACGACCGACGGGCGCATCCGTACCGGCTTTCCTGGCGCCTGCCTGCGCGTTCCTTCAGGGGTGCGGCGACGGAACGGGCGTGTGGCAGCATGCGGGCGTGAGCGCCGCATTCCCGTCTTTGGCCATCGACCCCGCGCACCCCGTGGTGGACGCCCGCTGGCTCACCGCCCGGCTGGGCGCGCCCGGGCTGGTCGTGCTCGACGCCAGCATCCCGCCCCACGGGCCGCAGCCCGCTCGGATCCCTACGGCGCGGCGTTTCGACCTGGAGGGGCCGCTATCGGACCAGGACGCGGCCCTGCCGCACACGATGATCCCGCCCGGGCCGTTCCAGGCCCAGGCGCGACGACTCGGGGCGCGCGAGGGCGGGGCGGTGGTGGTGTACGACACCGCGCTGCTGTTTTCGGCGGCGCGGGCGTGGTGGATGTTCGTGGCGATGGGATACGAGCAGGTGGCCGTTCTCGACGGGGGGCTCGCCGGGTGGGCGGCGGCGGGGGGCGAGCTCGCAGACTGGGATCCGTACGACGCGACACGAGACGACGACGGGGACCTCGTGGCCCGCCCCCGCGACGGCCTCATCGTGGGCGCCGACCGCGTGGCGGCCGCGCTGGTCGACGGCGACGCGACGGTCATCGACGCGCGCTCGGCGACGCGTTTCGCGGGAGCAACGGACGAACCGCGGCCCGGGATTCGCCCTGGCCACATGCCGGGCGCACGGCACCTGTTCTTCGGCGACGTGCAGTCCGAGGGCCGGATGCGGCCCGTGGAGGATTTGCGTGGCCTGATCGACGCGGCCGCCGACGGCCGGGACAGCCTCGTGTTCACGTGCGGGTCCGGCATCACGGCGTGCGTGGACGCGCTGGCGGCGCGGCTGGCGGGCTATGCAGAACTCGCCGTCTACGACGGCAGCTGGTCGGAGTGGGGCGCCGCCGATTCCGGCCGTCCGGTCGTCACCGACTGACGCCGCCCGCCGACGCCCGCTCAGGACCCTCGGTCTCGCCGGTCGATTCATCCTTCGCCGCGCGAGCCGCTTTCGCGCGCTCGACGGACGCTTGCAGGGCCGCGAGCAAATCCACGACCTGTCCGGAGGTGTCACTGGGCGCCGCGGGCGCCGCCATCGGGGCACCGTCGGTCTTGGCCGACACCAGCGCCTCGACACCCTTGGCGTAATCGTCCTCGTAGTCACCCGGATCAAAGTCGTCCGCCAACGACTGCACGAGCAGGTCAGCCATCGCGATCTCGCGCTTCGTCGGCTCCGGGATCTCGCGCAGCACGTCGAAGTCGGACTCGCGGATCTCGTCGGGCCACAGCAGGGTCTGCAGGACGATCACGTCGCCGCGGGCCCGCAGCACCGCCATCGTGGTGCGCTGCCGCACGCTGACCGTCGCCACCGCCACGCGGTCGGTGTCGCGCAACGCCTGCAGGAGCAACGCGTACTGCTTCGCGGCCTGCTTCTCGGGCTCAAGATAATACGAACGGTCCAGCCAGAGAGGGTCGATCTGACCGGCGGGCACGAACTTCTCGACCGCGATCTCCTTGCTCGAGCGGTTGGGCAAGCCGGCCAGGTCCTCGTCGGTCAGCACAACCATGCGCCCATCCGGCGTCTCATAGCCTTTCGCGATGTCCGCGTACGCGACCTCCGAGCCGTCTGCCTCCGCCACCCGTCGGTACCGGATCCGTGACCCGTCGCTGCGCCTCACCTGCCGGAACTGCAGGTCGTGACTCTCGGTCGCGGAGTACATCCGCACCGGCACGGTCACGAGGCCGAACGAGACGGCACCCTTCCACATGGCACGCACCCGCCCATCGTGGCACGGCCCCACCGGGCGCACCCCTGCGCGGCCCGGCGCCCCGCGCCTCCGGCCCCGCTCACGGCTGCGTCCACGGAGCACGCAGGCTTCGCCGATCCGGCATGATGCCCCCATGCTGCCGATGCTGGCCGTGCGGGCCGCCAGTCCCCCGGCGGGCCGGGAGTGGGCGCACGAGGTGAAGTGGGACGGCATGCGGGCGCTCGCCAACCTCACCCAGGGGCGGGTGCGCCTGTCCAGCCGCAGCGGGGCGGACGCCACGGACCGCTTCCCCGAACTCGCCCGCCTCGGCGCGCAGCACGACGACATGCTTCTCGACGGGGAGCTGTGCGCGCTGGAGCGCGGTGTCCCCTCCTTCGCCGCCCTCGCGGAACGGATTCCGGTCAAAGACCGCGCCACGGCGATGGCCTTGGCGGAAGCGCAGCCGGTGACCTACCTGATCTTCGACCTCCTGCGTCTCAACGGTACGGAGGTGATGGTGCTGCCCTGGCACAAGCGGCGGGAACTCCTCGAGCGCCTGGATCTGCACGGGCCCCGCTGGTCGGTCCCCAGCGTCCACGACGATGGTCAGGCGCTCTTCGCCGCCACGCTGGAGCAAGGGCTGGAGGGGACGGTCAGCAAGCGGCGCGACTCGACGTATCAGGCGGGTACCCGCAGCCAGGCCTGGCTGAAGGCACCGCACCGGCCGCAGGTGTCGTGCGTCGTCGGCGGCTGGCGCCTCGAGCGCAATACGCGCCGCCGCATCGGCTCCCTGCTGGTCGGGGTCCCCGGGGCGAGCGGTCTGCGCTACGTCGGGCGGGTCGGCAGCGGGCTCGCCGAGCGCAGTCAGGTGGACCTCATGGCCGAGCTTCGGCCCCTCGCCCGCGACACCTCCCCATTCGCCGAGGCGCTGTCCGCCCAGGACACCGAGGGGGCGCACTGGGTCGAGCCCGTCCTCGTGATCGATGTCCGCTCTCTCGGACTCGCGGGCCTCGCCGGCGCCGGACGGCTACGACAGGCCTCGTACCAGCGTCTGCGCCCCGACCTGTCGATCGACAGCCTCTTGGAGGGCGAGGACTCCGAATCGGGCTGGTGGGGTCTATGACGCGGGCCGCCCGTTCCGACCGTCGTCCGGGCCGTCGTCCGGGTCGCGGTTCGGGTCGGGGTTCCGGCCGCCGTTCGTCCCCATGAGCGAGCCAGGCGATCGCGTCACCGTCTCCGTCGAGGGCCGCAACGTCACGCTCACGAACCTGGACAAGGTGCTCTACCCCGCGACCGGCACGACGAAGGGCGAGGTCCTGGCCTACCTGGCCACCGTCGCGCCGGCGCTGCTCTCCCAGCTGGCGGGCCGGCCCGTGACACGGGTGCGCTGGCCGCACGGTACCGGCGACGCCTCGTTCTTCGAGAAGAACGTCCCGGCGGGAGCACCCGTGTGGCTGGAGCGGGTGACCCTGGACTCCCCTGGGTCGCGCAGGACCACAGAACGGGTCACCTACCCGCTGGTTGGTGACCTGGCCGGGCTCACGTGGCTGGCGAACCTCTCGGCTCTCGAGCTGCACGTCCCGCAGTGGCGCGTCGACGCGTCAGGGCACCCGCTGGCGCCGGATCGCCTCGTCGTCGACCTGGATCCCGGAGCCCCAGCCGGTCTGGCCGAGTGCGCCCGGGTAGCGCTGCTCGCTCGCGAGGCGCTGACGGCCGCCGGGTTCGGCCCCCTCGTTCCGGTCACCAGCGGCAGCAAAGGCCTACAGCTGTACGCAGCGTTGCCCGCCAACGACAGCCGGCCGGGCAGTGACGAAAACGAGGACGAGGGCAGGGACGAGGGCGAGGACACGCGAGAGGCGGCCCGGTTCATCGCCGAGGAGCTGGCCGCCGCGCACCCGGGCCTCGTCGTGGCAGCCATGGCCAAGAGGCAACGACAGGGCAAGGTGTTCTTCGACTGGTCGCAGAACACCACGTCGAAGACGACCATTTGCCCGTACTCGCTGCGTGGTCGGTCTCGGGCAGCGTTCGTTGCGGCCCCGCGGACCTGGGCAGAGATCGAGGCGGGCGCGTCCGGCGGGACGCTACGGCAGCTCACCCCGGACGAGGCGGTCGCGCGCCTTTCCTCTGACGGCGATCTCATGGAGGCGCTGGCCCCCTGACGGGCACAGCGCGTCGGGGGGCCCTTCCCGAGTGAGGAAGGACCCCCCGACGCGCTTTGAGCTCACGTCGTTAGCCGTTGGCCCGGTCGTAGGCTTCCTGCAGCTCACGCGACACCCTGCCGCGGTCGCTCACCTGGAATCCATTGGCTCGGCCCCATTTACGGATCTCGTTGAGATCCTGCCGCGAAGGCCCGGAGCCGGGGCGCCGGCCCGTGATCTTGCGCCCGCCCGAACGCCGCGCGTGGCCAATCCACGTGGCGAGTTGCGTACGTAGCTTGCCCGCATTGTCTTCCGACAGGTCGATCTCGTACGAGACCCCGTCCAAACCAAAAGACACCGTCTCCCGGGCCTCGTGACCGTCGATGTCGTCCACCAACAGCACCTGTACACGCTGTGCCATATTAGCTCTACCTCTCTGCCAGGTCACCCTATTGCTGTTCCTTGCGATATCACGTCCCTGACGGAAGCAGACGCCTTCACGAGACGAGCCTATGGGAAAGAGGCGATATTCGCGAAATGTCGGGAAAATGATTCCGGCGGGTGTCGTCACTCATAAGCTGGTGCCGCGCCGTTCGCTAGGCAGCAGAACGCCATTGGCCGTCAAGGCTTGGGAATCAAGGACCAGCGAGGCAGTCCACTAGCGCGAGCCCAGGAGGCGTCTTCTCTCGGGCTGGCCGTCAGGCCTATGAGCCCGAGGGAAGGTCAGCTGTCCGGGCCGTCGCCCTTCGAGCCACGAATGCCCCCGGTCTGCGGGGAGGGGGGCGACGAGACGTTCTCCTTCGAATCCCGAGGTTGCTCGGCCAGCCACTGTGAGTGCGCTAACCGTTCAGCACGGTCACCCTCCAAGAGCGCGCGCATCACCCGGTAAAAGAGGTACCCGATGCCGACCGACGGAGCGAGGGCCAACACGATGGGCATCAGCGAGTCCATGATTCCTCCGTGGTGCGCCGATCCGCATCGACGCGAGTCTGCACGATCATACGTTCGCCAGGCGCGGCGCTGACCGAAAGGTCCGTTCCCATGCTACGCCGATGTGACCCTTCCGAATTCCCGGACTGCTTCGGCCGGGGCTGCCCGACATCCACTCCTGGACTTTCGTCCGGAGGATCGATGCGGCACCAGGACTGGATCAACAATCCCACGATCATCAAGACGATTCCCGCCCCCACGTAGGCCGCGCACCACGCCACCCCGTCAGGGATCCCGCCCGGGCCGCGCTCTATGAAGAAGACCACGCCCAGCGCGCCGTACGCCCCCGCGGCCACGGCTCCGGCCAGCGCGGCGGCCCGCGCGAGCACCAGGGTCCGGAACGCGGCGATCGGATCGAGTCGGCGTTTGAGTCGCCCCGCCCTCCAGCGCCGGATCGGCATCCCGGCGATCAGCAATCCCCCCACGACGGCGGACAGGAGCGCCAGGCCCGGCCAGGACGGAACGGCCAGCCGCCCGAACTGACCCGTGAGCAGGCGCACCACCAGGAAGGCCAGCACCGCGCTCACCGCAAACACGGCCCCCAGCGTCCGAACGCGTAGCGCGGCATTCGGGATCACGGCGCCACCATGACGAGGTCGCTGATCGAGGCCGGCCAGTCCGGCCCCGGACGCACCCCCGCACGCTGCTCCGGCGTCAGCCTCTCCACCAGATCTGCGACCCGGTGCCCGATTTCCTCGTCGAGGGTGAGCATCTCGCCGGACTCGAGCGCCGGCAGGCGGGCACCCGGATCGACATGGAGCCACGGCAGCAACACGAACGCGCGCAGATGCGCGCGCGGGTGCGGCAGTGTCAACGTCTCACCATCGCCGCGGGAGTCGCCGAGGATGGGGTCGGCATAGCGGATCAGATCCAGGTCCAGTGTCCTCGGCCCCCACCGCACGTCCCGGGTCCGCCCGTGGATCTCCTCGATCCGGTGCAGCGCCCGCAACAGTGTGTGTGCCGCCAAACGGGTCTGGGCGAGCAGAACGGCGTTGAGATAGGGGGGTTGGGCGTCCGGGCCGCCTACCGCCTCCGAGACGACGATCGGGCTGAGCATGCGCAGGTCCACACCGGGCAGCCGGGACAGACGGCGCACGGCGTCGCCGAGCCGCTCCACGGAAGCGGACAGGTTCGCGCCCATGGCGATCACGACCTGCGCCGCCCGCTCGCGCCGGATCCGCACCTCCACGTCGCCGCACGGCACGCCGACCGGCGCCTCGGGCTTGTGCAGGGTCACGGTGACCGCCTCCACGTGCGGCTCCCGCAGGCAGACGAGCGCGATCTTGTCGGCGAGGTGCTCCAGCAGGTCGACGCTCGGCCCGATGAGAACGCGGTGGACCTGCGCGGCCATCGTCGCATAGCTCACCGTGTCGGCCAGTCGGTCAGAGCGCCCCGCGCCGGACAGATCGGCCTCCAGATCGAGGTCGACCAGAAACGGCTGCGGGATGAGCTTCTCCTCGGGCAGCACTCCGTGCCGCGACCGGGCCGACACCCCGCGCAGGGTGATCAGGTCCGTCACGGTGTCTTTCCTTTCGTTCGTCCTGCGGTCTGTCCCGCCTGGGCCGCCGCGACCACTTTCGCCGCCGCGACCGAGGAGGGCACGTCGTGCACGCGCACGGCCCATGCCCCCGCTATCGCCGACAGGGCGGTCACAGTGGCGGTCGCGACATCCCGACTGGTGGGGGGCGCTTCCTCCGGTACGGAGCGTGCCGCGCCCACGCCGACGTCAGCTGATTGGGCGACCACGGCGCCCGGCCATCCCCACGGCGTGGCCATGGGGCCGAGGAACATCTTGCGGGACGCCCCCATGAGCACCGGGAAGCCCATCGCGACGATCTCGTCGAGCCGCCCGAGCACCTCCCAGTTGTGCTCCGCGGTCTTGGCGAACCCGATGCCCGGGTCGAGGATGATCGACTCCGCGGCGATCCCGGCGGCCAGGGCGGCGTCCACCCGGACGGCCAGCTCGTCGCGGACCTCGGCCACCACGTCGTCGTAGGTCGCGAGCTCCGCCATCCCCGCGCCGTGCCCGCGCCAGTGCATGACGATGTACGGCACGCCTCGCTCCGCGACGACTTTCAGCATGTCGGGATCCGCCAGGCCGCCGCTCACGTCATTGATGTAAAAGGCTCCCGCGTCGAGGGCCCCCTGCGCGACCTGCGCGCGCATCGTGTCCACGCTGATCGTCACACCTGCTGCCACCAGCGCTCGTACCACGGGCACGACCCGCGTGAACTCCGCCTCCGCGGGGGGCCGGTCGCATCCGGGACGGCTGGACTCACCGCCCACGTCGACGATGGCGGCCCCCTGGGCGACCATCTCCAGCCCATGGGCCAGGGCCGCATCGGGATCGAGGTAGCGCCCTCCGTCACTGAACGAGTCCGGTGTCACGTTGAGGATCCCCATCACCAAGATCGGCGCCGGGCCGGCGTCTTCGCCGGTCGTGGGCGCGCTGGCGAAGGCCGGTGGGCCGGGCGTCTCGGGGCTCGTGGTCACCGTGGCCTCACCGGCGCTCGCGCAGGACGAGGCTCATCGCCTCGGCGCGGGTAGCCGGGTCGCGCAGCGCCCCACGGACCGCGGACGTGATCGTCCGCGAGCCGGGTTTCTTGACGCCCCGCATGGACATGCACAAATGCTCGGCCTCGATCACGACGACCGCCCCCCGCGCCTCAAGGTGAGTGACGAGGGCGTCGGCGATCTGGCCCGTGAGACGCTCCTGCACCTGCAGCCGACGCGCGAAACAGTCGACGAGCCGGGCGATCTTCGACAGACCGGTGACGGACCCACCTTTGACCGGGATGTAACCGACGTGGGCCACACCGTGGAACGGCAAAAGATGGTGCTCGCAGAGGCTGAACACCTCGATATCACGCACCAGCACCATCTCGTCGTGGTCGATCAGAAACCGCCGCGCCAGGATCTCCTGGGGGTCCTGGCGCATCCCCGCGAGCATCTCGGCGTACGCCCGGGCGACTCGCGCGGGGGTGTCACGCAGGCCGTCGCGGTCAGGGTCCTCGCCCATAGCCGCCAGCAACTCGCGAACCGCCGCCTGCGCGCGCGGCAGGTCCGTTTCGTCCGCCAGCGCTGGTTCAGGCGCCAACGGTTCCGCCCGGCGGGTTCTGGCCGACCCGGACGGGTGGGTGCTCTTCGTGAGGCGCCCGTGCGTTGGGATCCTCTCCGCGGGCCAGAGCCGCCTTCTCCGCGTCGGTGAGCACCGGCGGCCGCTCGCTCACGAAGCGACGATCGCTGGAGAGCCACACCGGACGCCCCGGCTGCTTGATCACTGCCGAGAAAATCTTGGCGAGGGCGTCGGCGGCCAGGGTCTCCTTGTCGAGCAGCTCTAGGACGAGCAGGTCGAGGACGTCGCGATTCTCGATGAGGATCGCCCACGCCTCGTCGTGCGCCGCCTCGATCAGCCGCCGGATCTCCTCGTCGACGATGGTGGCCAGACCCTCGGAGTAGTCCCGCTGGTGCCCCATGTCGCGTCCGAGGAACACCTCGGTCTGTTCCTGCCCGAGCCGGATCGCGCCGATCCGCTCGCTCATCCCGAACTGCGTGACCATGCGGCGGGCCATCGTGGTGACCTTCTCGATGTCGTTCGAGGCGCCGGAGGTGGGGTCGTGGTAGACGATCTCCTCGGCGACGCGTCCGCCGAGGGCGTACGCGAGCTGGTCGAGCATTTCGTTGCGAGACTGGCTGTACCGGTCCTCGCTCGGCATGACCATCGTGTATCCCAGCGCCCGGCCGCGGGGCAGGATCGTCACCTTGGTCACCGGGTCGGTGTGGTTGAGCGAGGCGGCCACGAGAGCGTGCCCGCCCTCGTGGTATGCGGTCATCTTGCGCTCTCGCTCGCTCATGATCCGCGACCGCTTCTGCGGGCCGGCGACGACCCGGTCGATCGCTTCGTCCAGGGCCCGGTCATCGATGAGTGAGGCGTCGGAGCGCGCGGTGAGGAGGGCTGCTTCGTTGAGGACGTTCGCCAGGTCGGCGCCGGTGAAGCCGGGGGTGCGCCGCGCGACGGCCATCAGGTCGACGCCGGGGGCGAGCGGCTTGCCCTGACCGTGGACCCGCAGGATCGCAGCGCGCCCGTTCATGTCCGGGGCCTCGACCGCGATCTGACGATCGAAGCGGCCCGGGCGCAACAGCGCAGGGTCGAGGATGTCGGGACGGTTGGTCGCCGCGATGAGGATGACGTTCTGCCGGGCGTTGAAGCCGTCCATCTCCACGAGCAATTGGTTCAGCGTCTGCTCGCGCTCGTCATGGCCGCCGCCGAGTCCCGCTCCACGGTGCCGACCGACAGCGTCGATCTCGTCGACGAAGACGATCGCGGGCGAGTTCTGTTTGGCCTGCTCGAACAGGTCGCGTACGCGGCTGGCGCCGACCCCGACGAACATCTCGACGAAGTCCGACCCGGAGATCGAGTAGAAGGGCACGCTCGCCTCGCCCGCGACGGCGCGCGCGAGAAGGGTCTTGCCGGTGCCGGGCGGCCCGTAGAGCAGGACGCCACGCGGGATCTTGGCGCCGACCCGCTGAAACTTGGCCGATTCGGCAAGGAACTCCTTGATCTCCGTCAGCTCCTCGACGGCCTCGTCGGCGCCCGCCACGTCGGCGAACGAGACCGGTTCGGTGTCCTTGTTCGCCAGTTTGGCCCGCGACTTGCCGAACTTCATGATCTTGCCGCCGCCACCCTGCGCCTGGCTCATCAGCCACAGGAACAAGCCGAGAATCAACAGCAACGGCAAGACGTTGATGAGGAGAAGCTGCAGGATCGAGCTCTGTGGAGGTTGGTCGTTGTACCCACCGGGGGGCTGCTTGGTCTTGAGTTCCTGCACCAGGGATTCGCCGCGTTGCGGGACGTACAGCGTGTACGCCTTGCTCACGCCCTTGCTGTCCCCGATGTCTTGCGGGGACTTCAAGGTCAGCTCCAGACGGTCGTTGTCAGTAAACGTCGCGCTCTGGACCTGACCGTCGTTGATCAGCTTTTCGGCCTGGTACGTCTGGACCTCTTGGAAGCCACCCGTGGGCATGAGGTTCAGAGCGAGCAGCGCGAGGACAAGGACGACGACGAATGGGATCGGCGTCTTCATGAGGCGTTTGGCGTTCATCTTCTCGGGGGTCTCGCCCCGGACCTCCTGATCGTCGACGACCGGTCAAAACTCCCTCGGCCGTCCACGACGGTACACGAGTGTGTCTGACCCTCACCTCACCGAACGTCCCGCTGTCCCCCACTTGTTCCGCCCGTGGCCAAGCGACCTTGACGGATCGCGCGAGCCCTTTCGGCGTTCGGGGCTCCGCGTGAGCCTGCAGCGCAAGGATGGCTGAGCGATTTGTAGGATGAGCATTCCGTCGCCGCAGACCGGGAAGCCTTCGTGACCATCCTCCTGGCACTTCACGCCGTCGCGGCGCTTGCCGCGTACTCGGCTGTCCGGGCGTGGGGACGTCGCGCGTTCTGGCTGTTGGCGATCCCCCCCGCGATCGGGTTCGGGTGGGCCTTGGCGCACGTGCCGACCGCGCAGGCCGGGGAGCAGACCCGCGAGGTCTTGGAGTGGGTACCGACCCTCGGGCTCAGCCTGGCCTTCCGGCTCGACGGGCTGTCTTGGCTGATGACCCTCGTGGTCGGCGGGATGGGTGCTCTCGTCCTGGTCTACTGCGCGAGCTACTTCGAGGACGACGAGCCAGGCCTAGGGCGGTTCGCGGGCTGCCTGGTCGGCTTCGCCGGAGCGATGCTCGGCCTCGTCACGAGCGACGACATGCTCCTGCTCTACATCTTCTGGGAGATCACCACCGTCCTGTCGTACCTGCTCATCGGGCACGTCGAACGCGAGCGAGCGAGCCGCGCCGCGGCGAGCCAGGCACTCGTGGTCACCACGTTCGGCGGACTGGCGATGCTGGCCGGGATCGTGATCATCGGGCAGCGGGCCGGGACGTACCGGCTCTCCGAGGTGGTGTCCGCCCCGCTACCGAGCGGCGACCTGCTCATCTCGGTGGCCGCCGTCCTCCTGCTCGTCGGCGCGTTCACCAAGTCCGCGCTGATCCCGTTCCACTTCTGGCTGCCCGGCGCGATGGCGGCCCCCACCCCAGTGAGCGCCTACCTGCACGCTGCAGCGATGGTGAAGGCCGGGATCTACCTGGTGGCGCGCCTCGCGCCCGCCTTCGCCCACCTGCCGTCGTGGCAGTTCAGCGTGCTCGTCGCGGGCGGTGCGACGATGCTGCTCGGCGCCTACCGGGCGTTGCGTCAGAACGACCTGAAGCTGCTGCTCGCCTTCGGCACCGTCAGCCAGCTCGGCTTCCTCATCGTGTTGCTCGGCACCGGGACGCAACAGGCCGCCCTCGCCGGCCTGACGATGCTGCTCGCCCACGCGCTCTACAAGGGCAGCCTCTTCCTGACCGTGGGCGCGATCGACCACGCGACCGGCACCCGCGATCTGCACGTTCTGTCCGGCCTACGTTCCTCGATGCCGGTCCTCACCGGCGTCGCCGTCCTGGCCGCCGCGTCGATGGCGGGACTGCCGCCGCTGCTGGGGTTCGTCGGCAAGGAGGCCGTCTACGCCGCCTACGCCGGATCCGGTGAGCCTTGGGCGCCGGCAGTCCTGGCCGTCCTCGTCGTGGGGTCGGCGCTCACGGCGGCCTACTCCGCGAGGTTCATCTGGGGAGCCTTTCGCACCCAGCCCGGCCGCGCGCCCACGCCGGTCCATCGCCCCGGGCCGATCCTCGTCGGCGTGCCTGCGATCCTCGCCGTCGGTGCCCTGGTCGCCGGAATCACCTCGGACAGGCTGGAGCCCCTCCTCACCCGCTCGACCGGCGCGCTGCTGGTCGACAGGGGCGTGGTCCATCTGGGCCTGTGGCACGGCGTCAACGCCGCGCTCGGCCTTTCGGCGCTCACGCTGACACTCGGCGCGGGTCTGGCCGTCGGGCGTCGGACGGTCAACGCGGTCCAATCGCGAGTCGGGGCACGGTACGGCCCCCGCGGCGCCGACGACGTCTACCGGGCGTTCATGCGACGCCTCGACCGGAACTCCGTGCGCATCACCAGTGGCCTGCAGCGCGGTTCGCTGCCGCTGTCCCTCTCGTTGATCCTGCTGGTCTTCGTGGTGCTCGTCGGTGGCACGCTGCTCGTGACGGGTGCGCGCCCGGGCCCGATGCGCCTCAGCGACGGACTACCCCAGGCCGTCACCGGCGCCCTGGTGGTCATCGCGTCCGTCGCGGCCGCGGTCAGCCGGCGCCGGATGCGCGCGGTGTTCCTCGTCGGGGCGGCCGGGTACGGGTGCGCCGTGCTGTTCCTGCTCTTCGGGGCGCCCGACCTCGCGCTCACGCAGTCGCTCGCCGAGGCCCTCTCGCTCCTGGTGTTCGTCCTGGTGCTGCGGCGGTTGCCCTTGACGTTCGACATCCAGAGCGGCCCCCGGCAGCTGCTCCGGCTCGTCTTCGGGGTGGCGTGCGGCGCGCTGGTCACCCTGCTGGCCCTCATCGTCCCGGCGGGTCGCCGCGGAACGGTCGCCTCGGACGGCTTGTCCGCGGCCGCGGTCGACTACGGCGGAGGCACCAACATCGTCAACGTCACGTTGGTCGACATCCGCGCGTGGGACACGATGGGCGAGCTGTCCGTGGTCATCGCCGCCGCGACCGGCATCGGCGCGTTGATCTTCCTCGACGAGGCTGCGCTCGACCGCGGCCGCGAGGCCATGGCAAGGGTGCGCCTCCGCCGCCGCGGCTGGGGCACCCGGGCCTCCCCCGCAACGGACGGTCGATGGCTCGCGGAGACGACGATGCCGGACCGTAGTCGCTCATTGATTCTGGAGGTCGTGGTAAGGCTCGTTTTCCATAGCGTGTTGGTCTGGTCGGTGTTCCTGCTGTTCACTGGCCACAACGCGCCGGGCGGCGGCTTCGCAGCGGGTCTGGTGGGGGGCCTGGCCCTCGCGATGCGCTACCTCGCGGGAGGCCGTACGGAGCTGCGCGCTGCCGCCCCGGTACCCCCCGGCCTTCTGCTGGGCACCGGGCTGTTCCTGTCCGCGGGCAACGCGCTGGGCTCGATGATCGCGGGCGGGCAGGCGCTCCAGACCTGGATCTTCGACGTCACCGTGCCGCTGCTCGGAACCGTGCACCTCGTCACGTCGCTCCTGTTCGACATCGGCGTCTACCTCGTGGTCTTCGGACTCGTCCTGGACATCCTGCGCAGCCTCGGCGGTGGCATCGAAGAGCAACAACAGCCTCCAGACCGGGGTCCCCAGGACTCTGACCGTCTCTCCGACCGTGTCTCTGATTTCTGGGCGTGCTCCTCGTCAGCAACGGGATCAACATGCTGTTCCTCGTCGCGAGCGGCCCGCCCGGGCGCGCCCCCATCGTCGGTGCCGGGGTCACCGACGAGTCGCAGATGTCCGACCCGCTACCGCAGGCGTTCGTCCTCACGGCCATCGTCATCACGGTCGCGGTCACCGGCTACGCGATGGCTCTGGCGTACCGCTGGTGGCTCCTCACCGCCTCCGACGACATGGCCGACGATGACGAGGATGTCCGTCTGCACGATCGACTCGACGAACTCGGTGAGGAGTCCAGCGTGGACACCATCCAGGGGCCGGACGCGGACGACGATGCGCCGACGCGCGGCACCCAGGGCTCGTCCGCACAGCTCGACTCATCGGCACAGGAGGGGGGCCGCTCGTGACGAACTGGTCGTGGCTGGTCCCCTTGCCCGTCATCCTGCCGCTCGTGGGCGCCGGGCTCGCGGTCGTCGCGGGCCGCAACACGGGGTGGCAGCGCGCGGTGAGCATCGGCGCGCTCTCCGCCGCCCTCGCCGCCTCGTGCGCCCTGATGTGGGCGACGCACACCCAGGGAGCGCAGGTGGTGGCCGTCGGGGGGTGGGCGCCTCCGCAGGGCATCACGCTCGTCGCGGACCGGTTGGCCGCCTTGATGCTCGTCGTGTCGACGACGATCACCCTCGGGGTACTCCTGTTCGCGATCGGGCAGGGGCGCGCATCGGACGACTACGGCGACGGCGAGGCACCCATCCCGGTCTTCCACCCCGCCCTGCTGATCCTGATGGCCGGGGTCGCCACAACGTTCATATCCGGCGATCTGTTCCACATCTACGTCGGCTTCGAGATGCTGCTGGTCGCGAGCTTCGTGCTCCTCACGATGGGCGGTACGGCGGATCGAATCCGCGCCGGCGCCAACTACGTTTTCGTGTCGCTGCTGTCCTCGATGCTGTTCCTCCTCGCGATCGCGATGGTCTATGCCGCCTGCGGGACGGTGAACCTGGCGCAGCTGTCCGGGCGCCTCGAGGCGCTCCCCGAGGGCACCCGGATGGTGTTGCAGGCGCTGCTGCTCGTCGGGTTCGCGGTGAAGGCAGCCCTCTTCCCGATGTCGGGCTGGCTGCCCGACAGCTACCCGACCGCGCCCGCGCCGGTCACGGCGGTCTTCGCGGGACTGCTCACGAAGGTCGGCGTGTACGCGGTGATCCGGATGAACACCCTGCTCTTCCCTGGCGGCGCGTTCGACACCGTGTTGATGTGGGCGGCGCTGCTCACGATGGTCGTCGGTATCGTCGCGGCTCTCGCGCAGGACGACATCAAGCGCCTGCTGTCGTTCACGCTGGTCAGCCACATCGGGTTCATGATCTTCGGCGTCGCCCTGTCGAACCAGGCGGGACTGACCGGAGCGATCGTCTACGTGGCGCACCACATCATCGTGCAGACCGCGCTCTTCCTCGTCGTGGGTCTGGTCGAGCGGCACACGGGCAGCACTTCCCTGGCGCTCCTCGGCGGGGTGGCACGCACCGCGCCGCTGGCGGCGATCCTCTTCTTTGTCCCGGCGATGAACCTCGCGGGCATCCCTCCGCTGTCCGGCTTCCTGGGCAAGGTGGGGTTGCTCCAGGCCGCCGCAGACCGGGGCACCCCGCTCGCGTACGTCCTGATCGCCGGCTCGTTGGTGACGAGCCTGCTCACCCTGTACGCGGTGAGCCGGGTCTGGTCCCGCGCCTTCTGGCGCACGCCCGGCGGCGACCGGGTCAACAACGCGTTGGCCGACACCGACGCGGTGACCGCAGCCCTGCCCACGCCCGACGCCTCCGCGCTGCGTGCGCCGACGCTGCCCTCGCACGTCGCAGCCACCCCGGACGGCGCGGCCAACGGGGCGTCGGCCCGCGAACTCACCCCCGCGGGGGCGCTGTGGCTGGCGGCGCGGTCCACCGCTGCCACCCAGCCCATCCCTCGCGGGATGACCCTTCCCGCAGCGCTGATCGTGGCGGTGAGCACGGCGCTGACGCTGGTGGCCGGGCCGCTGGTGGGATACGCGGACGACGCCGCCCACGAGCTGCGCGCCCGCACGCCGTACGTCTCGGCCGTGTTCCCCCAGGGAGCGCCGTGAGCCCGGATTTGAGCCTGCCGCACGACGCGACCAGGACCGACCGGGTGCGCGTGGCGGCGCGCCGCTGGGCGCGGCGACTGCGGCGACGGATCCGTCCCTGGCCGGTCGCCTTCCTCACGACGATATGGGTTCTGCTCTGGAGCGACGTCACCGTCGCGAACATCCTCGCCGGTGCCCTGATCGCCGCCACGATCCTCGTGCTGTTCCCGCTGCCTCGCGTGTCGTTCGGCCTGCGGCTGCATCCCTGGGCGTTCGTGGTGCTGTTGGCCACGTTCCAGTTCCACCTCGTGATAGCCAGCCTGGAGGTGGCGTACAAGTCCGTGGCCCCGTGGTGCCGTCCTGCCGGCCGCTTCATCACCGTGCAGCTGCGCGGCCCCGCGGACCTGACGCGGGTCTTGACCGCCGAGTTCTGCTCCCTCGTGCCGGGCTCCCTCGTGGTGGATCTTGACCGCGCCAGCGGGATCATCATGTTGCACCTTTTCGATGCCCCCGACGAGTCGTCGGGCCGCCTCGGGATCCGCCGGGTCCACGAGCAGGAGGAACGCGTGCTGCGCGCCCTGTCGCCCCGAGGGGAGACGTCGTGATGCCGCCGTGGATGACCGCGGCTCCGCTCAACGCGCTCGCCGCGTCGGAGGAGGTCGCTCCGCTCCTCTCGGATTCGCTGGAGAACCTCGTCGTGACCTCGATCGTCGTGATCCTCGGCGTGTCGGCGCTCCTCACGCTGGGGCGGATCATGCGCGGCCCGAGCGCACTCGACCGCGCGATCGGCGCGGAGGCACTCGTCGCGATCCTCGTGTGCCTGCTGGGGGCGGAGGCGGTGGTCTTCCGGCACAGGACGACGATCCCTCTGCTGATCTCGCTGTCGATGCTGGGGTTCCTGGGGTCGGTCGCCGTCGCCCGCTTCCTGCCGCACGATGTCGATCCGGACAGCGGCCCCATGCCGACGATCCCGCACACCGACGAGGTGTCCGAGGTCGACATCTTCGGCACCTCTGACAGCGTCGTGCACCCTGACAGCGCCGTGCGCCCTGACAGCGTCGTGCCGGGAGCCTCGGTGGACGGGAGCGCCGAGGCGGGGGATGAGCGGACGTGAGCTGGACCGACGTCGCCGACACGGTCGGCCTGCTCGCGATCCTCGCCGGCGCGGCCCTGAACCTGGCGACCGCGATCGGGTTGCTGCGGCTGCGCGACACGTTCTCCCGCCAGCACGCGGCGTCCAAGCCGCAGACCCTCGGCGTGCTGCTGGTCATCCTGGGCGTCGGCCTGACGCTGCGTACCGGCCTCGACATCGGGATGCTGATGCTGGTGGGCGTCTTCCAGTTGCTGACGATCCCGGTAGCGGGGCACATGCTGACGCGGGCCGCGTACCGACGGCTGCCCACCCCCGACGCCACGTCCCCGCCGAGCCCACCCCCGCCGGAAAGCTGAACCCACCGGGGCTGTCGCGGCGCGCGGGTGCAGCCGTCCCGTCCGGCGGGAGAGGATGGCGGGTATGAGCGATATCGCGCCGAGCGAGGTGGCCGAGGTCCAGATGGTCGACTGGGGCCTGGCCGCCGCCGCCGCGCGCCGGATCACCCCACCCGGCCCCCAGATCAGCACCGTCGAGGCCCGCGACGCGGTGGCGGAGCTGCGGGACGCCTCCCGCCGCGCCCACCAGCCCGTCGCCGACACCGCTCGGATGCACTCCCCGGACGGGTCTGCGACGGCGCTCGTCGTCGACCGACCCACCTGGACGGCGGTCAACATCGACTCGTTCGCGGCGATGCTCGACCCCGTCGTGCGCAAGCTGGTCGTGCGCCCCGGCAAGCCGATCCCCGGCCCTCTCGCGCAGCGCATCGGTGGTGTCGCAACCGGCGCCGAAGTCGCCGCGCTCCTGTCGTTCATGTCGACGAAGGTGCTCGGGCAGTACGACCTCGCCTACGCGCCCGGGAGCCACCCGAAGCTCCTGCTGGTCGCGCCCAACATCGTGCACGTCGAACGCGAGCTCGACCTGAGTCGCAGCGATTTCCGCCTCTGGGTGTGCCTGCACGAGGAGACCCACCGCCTGCAGTTCACGGCCGTGCCCTGGCTGCGCCAGCACATGCTCGACGCCACCCGGCGCGTCGCCGAGTGCCTCGTACCCGACACCCAGGCACTGCTCGGACGTCTCAAGCTGGCCGCCACGAACCTCCCCGAGGTGCTGCGCCCGGGAGGCATGGGCCTGCCGGAGCTGTTCCTCGACGCCTCCCAGCGAGAGGAGATCGCCCGGATCGGCGCGGTCATGGCCCTGTTGGAGGGACACGCCGACGTCGTGATGGACGAGGTCGGCCCGCAGGTCGTGCCTACGGTGGCGACCATCCGGGCACGATTCGACGGCCGCCGCGCCGGCGTCTCCGGCCTGGACCTGTTGATCCGGCGGATGCTCGGACTGGAGGCGAAGATGGCGCAGTACCGTGACGGGGCCGCGTTCGTTCGCGCCACGACCGCTCAAGTGGGGATCGACGGCTTCAACGCCGTATGGACCTCCCCGGAGACGCTGCCCGCCCCCGAGGAGATCCTCCACCCGGACCGCTGGGTGGCCCGGGTCCACGGCTGACTCTCGGACAGGCGAGGACTTCATGCCCGGCCCGCACCCAGCCGTCGCGGCCACGCGCCGGGCCGTCCGCGAAGCCCTGGCCGCCCGTGACGCCCGGGCCGCCCGCGGCGCCCTGACCGATGGGACCGATGGGGCCCATGGGGCCGACCGTGACGATGTGGCCCCCGCCGAGCTCGTACTGGTGGCCTGCAGCGGTGGCCCCGACTCCCTCGCCCTCGCGGCCGCCGCGGCGTTCGAGGTGCCGCGGGCCGGCCTGCGCGTCGGCGCGGTCGTGGTCGACCACGGCCTGCAACCCGGCTCAGCGCGGGTGGCCGCCGACGCGGGAGCCGCGTGCCGGTCCCTCGGTCTGGCACCCGTCGACGTCGTGCGGGTAGACGGCGAGCAAGGCCCCGCCCTCGGTCCGGAGGGCAAGGCGAGAAAGGCCCGCTACGACGCGCTCGGCTCCGCCGCGCAGCAGCGCGGTGCTGTCGCCGTCTGGCTCGGCCATACGTTGGACGATCAGGCCGAACAGGTGCTGCTCGGCCTCTGTCGCGGCTCCGGCACGCGGTCCCTGTCCGGGATGCCTCGCGCGCGGGGACCGTACGTCCGCCCGTTCCTCGCCCTCGGGCGCGCCATCACCCGGGCCGCCTGCGACGCGCAGGGGCTGCGGCCCTGGAAAGACCCGACCAACGACGACCCGGCCTACCTGCGCAACCGCGTCCGGCGCGCCCTCGCCGACCTCGACGCCGACCTGGGCCCGGGCCTGGCCCCAGCCCTGGCGCGCAGCGCCCGGCTCGCGCGCCAGGACGCCGACGCTCTGGACGACCTCACCGCCCGCGTCCGCGCGCAGCTCGGCCCGGCACCTTGGCCGGCCCAGGCGATGGCGGCGCAGCCGGCCGCGATCCGGGGGCGCCTGTGGCGGCGGCTCGCCGAGGAGGCCGGTGCGGGTGCGCTCACCTCGGCGCACGTGGCGGCGCTCGACGCGTTCGTCGAGGACTGGCGCGGACAGGGCCCCGTCCATCTCCCCGGTGGCGCGCTGGGCTCCCGGGCTGCCGACCGGGTGGGTATCGCGCGCAGCCTTCGGGGAGAATGAGCCGGACGGCGACGCACCGGGCCGACCACGGCCGGGCGGGCCGCAATCGATGAGCAGGAGTGTCACGTGGATGCCGACCACATCGCGGAGGATCTCGACCGGGTGCTCCTCGACGAGGGGCAGATCCTGTCGCGACTGCAGGAGATGGCCGATGAGATCTGGGCGGACTACGCGGGGCGGGATCTGCTCCTCGTCGGCGTGCTGAAGGGCGCCGTCCTGGTCATGGCCGATTTGTTGCGAGCCCTGCCAGGCACGGCACCGATGGACTGGATGGCGATCAGCTCGTACGGTTCGGGCACCAAATCCAGCGGGGTGGTGCGCATCCTCAAAGACCTCGACACCGACATCACCGGCCGCGACGTGCTGATCGTGGAGGACATCGTCGACTCAGGTCTTACGCTGTCCTGGATCCAGGCCAACCTCGCGTCCCGAAGCGCGGCGTCCGTGGAGATCTGCACACTCCTGCGCAAACCCGATGCGTCCAAGGTGCACGTGGACATCAAGTACGTCGGGTTCGACATCCCGAACGAGTTTGTCGTGGGCTACGGCCTGGACTACGCCGAGAAGTACCGCAATCTTCGCTGCGTGGCGACGCTCGCCCCGCACGTGTACGCCTGAGGCCGAACGACACGGAGCTCAGCCTCCGCTCGCCAGCGCCGCTCGTGATGCCCGGTCAGTCGCGGCACCCACAGCTCGCGAGGGCCGCCGCCGCCCGGTCCAAGGCGGCCCGCGCGGCGAGGGTGCCGTCGGCCGGCACCTGGTCGGCCAGCAGCGCGAACACCAGCAGCCGCCCGTCCGCGTCCACCACGGTCCCGGTCAGGGACGATACGCCGGTCAGCGTCCCGGTCTTGGCGCGGACCAGGCCTGCTGCGGCGCGCTGCGGACCGGTCCGGAACCGGTCGGTCAGCGTCCCGGACAGCCCCGCCACGGGCAGCTGGGTGATCACGCGGGCCAGGCTCGGCAGGCTGCCGTCGGCGGCGAGCGTCAGGACGCCGGCGAGGGTCTGAGCGGGCACGACCGAGCCGTCCGACAGACCTGAGGTGTCCACGAGGCGCACGGCCTCGGCGCCCACTCCCAGGCCGAGCAGCTGTTCGCGGACCCAGGCTGCCGACGCCTCGAACGTGGCGCTCTGCCCGTGCCGCACCGCCGCGTCCCGGGCCAGCGTCTCGGTCAGCGTGTTGTCGGACTCGTCGAGGGCGAGCGCAAGCTGATCGGCGATCGGGGCCGAGCGGATCGTTCCGAGCGTCTCCGCGTCGGCGGGGGCCGCGCCCCGCGAAACCGACGCCTCCACGTTCACGGCGCGGGCGCCCAACGCCTCCCGGAACGCCTCCGCCGCTGTCAGCGCCTGGTCGCCGGTCACCGGGGAGGCGGGGGTCGCCCGCCGGGTCGCCAACCCCAGCGCCGAGACCGGCCCCACGTACCCCGCCGCCACGTCCGCCGACGCCCACGTCGGGGCGAACGCCGGGCCGGCGAGGGCACGATCGTCGAGCAGCACCCGCACGGCGCTCGCCCTGTCGCGCAGCACCGGCGCCACCTCGTCGGCGAGATCGCCCAGGCCGGCCCGTCCCAAGACGGACGAGGGGTCACCGGCGCCGGGCGCCAGTAGCGTGTCACCCCCCGCGACCAGGACGATCGCGTCCTCCTCGCCACGCACGACGGTCGTGTCGAGGGTGCGCTCCAGGCCGCCGTCCGCCGCCATCGCCGCGGCGGTCAGGATCTTGGCCGAGGAGGCGGGCGTCATCGGCACGTCCGCCCGCGTTGCGAGAAGTTGTTGCCCACTCACCCCGTCACGTACCTCGGCACCGACCGCTGGTCCCAGGGCGCGGTCCGCGAGCAGCGGGCCCACCGAGGCGGACAAGGCCGCTGTCGTCGGGAGCGGCGCGTCGCGTCCTGCGCGCGGCAGCGGCAAATCGCCAGGGTCCGCGCTTCGCAGTCGCGCTCGCGCCGGGCCGCCGGGCGAGGCGGGGCCTGCGGACGGCGCGGGAGCGCCGGCCGGCGCGGACGCCGCCGGGTCTGCGGTGGTCAGAATCCCTGGGACGACGTCGCGGGCGTCCAACACCCCGTACGAGACAACCAGCGCAGCGCCCACACCGGCGGCCACGGCCGCGCGCCGCGTCCACCCGCTTCCAGGTGCCACCCGCCCCCCTTTGCGCCGAGAACGCCCGTGATGCGCCAGACTGGCCCGAACGCGCGTCTTCGTCGAGCGCGAGCGTACGACATCCCCACTCCCAGGAGGCAGACCCGGCATGACGACCAGCGACGCCGTTGCCCCGATGATCTTCGACGTCACCGTCGAGATCCCGAAGGGTCAGCGCAACAAGTACGAGATCGACCACGAAAGCGGCCGCATCCGACTGGACCGCATGCTGTTCACGTCGACCCAGTACCCGAGCGACTATGGCTACATCGAGGACACACTGGGCGAGGATGGCGACCCGCTCGACGCCCTGGTCCTGCTCGACGCGCCGACCTTCCCCGGCGTGGTCATCTCGTGCCGCGCGATCGGCGTGTTCCACATGCGCGACGAGTCCGGCGGCGACGACAAGATCCTGTGCGTGCCGGCGAAAGACCCGCGTTCGGTGCACGTCCAGTCGCTCGACGACGTCAGCGAGTTCGACCGGCTGGAGATCCAGCACTTCTTCGAGACGTACAAGGATCTGGAGCCCGGCAAGTCCGTGAAAGGCGCGCACTGGGCCGACCGGGCCACATCGGAACGGCTCATCCGCGAGGCCATCGAGCGCGCCGTGCAGAACGGCCTCACGACCGAGCGGTGGCCGTCGCCGCACGGAAACTGACCGACAACCAGGACCGACGAACAGGGCCGATGAACAGGGCCGATGAACAGGGCCGATGAACAGGGCCGACCAGGCCTGCCACCACGTGGCGGCCCGGTCGGCCCTCGCGTTGTCCGTCGGCGCTGTGCGACCATGAACCCATCGACATCGCGGGGGGCCGACGCCGGTGCCCTCGCGGACCAGCTGTGCGGCGTACGCGAGGGGCGTCCGCCGTTTTGACGAACGATGGCGCGTCAGCTGCGCGCCTCTCGGGGGGATCACAGATGAGTAACGCGTACCCGCACGAGGACCACCAGCACATGGGGCCGGATCCGGCGACCGATTCCAGTGGTCCGGCGCCGAAGAGACGTCGCGCCGGTCTGATCGCGGCGGTCGTGGCCGCCGGAGTGGTCACGGTCGGCGGGGTCGGCACCGCCGTCGGCATGAAGACGCTCGGCGGCTCAGGAGCGCAGCCGGACGAGGTGCTGCCGAAATCCTCGATCCTGTACACGCGGATCGACCTTGACCCGTCCGCGGGTCAGAAGATCTCGGCCTACCGGTTGCTCGACAAGCTGCCGAAGGCCAAGGACATCGCCACCGCGCCGGACCCCAAGAAGGCGCTCTTCGAGGAACTGAAGAAGAACGACGCGCAAGGGACGTGGAGCGATGTCGACTACGAGCGCGACATCGGCCCCTGGCTCGGTGATCGCGTCGGCGTCAGCCTGCTCGCCCCCGACGCGAGCGGAGACGACCCCACCCCGGTGCTGGCGATCCAGGTGAAGGATCCGGCCGCGGCGGAGGAGGGGTACACCAGGCTGCGCGACAAGGTCAAGAGCGCGACGGCCTCCCTGCCTGACCTGAAGGGGTCGAACCTGGCCAGCCTGACCGCCAGCGGCGGCTCTCTCGGGGCCGGTGTGACCACGGCACAGTCCAGCGAGGACGCGCACTGGTTCAAGGACGACTATCTGATCGTCACGGACAAGAAGTCCGAACAGTCCGTCCGCTCCGCCATGGACGCGGGTCCGCTGCGCGACAGCGCCGACTACGTCGCCGACATGAAAGCGCTCGGCGATCAAGGTATCGCGTCTATGTGGACGGACGGTCCGCGCCTGATCGATGTGCTCCCGCAGGAGCCCGAGACGCAGAACCTCATGCGGGATCTCAAGGACTATCAAGGCCGCTCGGCCTCCACCGTGCGGTTCTCCTCCGACTATGTGGAACTCGCCTCCGTCGGTCGCGGCGCGGCCAAGCGCCTCGGGTCGGGCGAGGCCGTCCGCGATGTCGCGGGTCTGCCGGACAACCCCGTCGCGATGCTCTCCTTCACCGGCGGGGGCGACATGGTGACGAAGCTGTGGCCCATGCTGCAGGACACCGCGACCGCCGCGAACGGGGGCCGCGACCCGTTTGCGGGCCTCGAGCGGGAGTCGGGGCTGAAGCTGCCAGCGGACCTTGCCGCCCTGCTGGGCCAGCAGGTGGACGTGATCGTGCCGCAGCAGACGTTCTCCTCGCGCGACACGCCGGCCGTCGGCGCCCGCCTGACCACGGACCGGGCGGCCGCGCAGGCCATCCTCGACAAGGTTGCTGCGCTCGGCGCCGACGTCCCCCGCTCGGCATGCGGCGACCAGCTCTGCCTGGGATCGACGAACGGTGCCGCGGCACGGCTTGCGGACCCCGGCAAGTTCGGCGAGAACTCGGGCTTCAAGGCCTCGGTCGCCGACGCTGACAAGGCGAACTCGATCATGTACGTGGACCTCGACCAGGTCGAGAGCTACTACGTGGACCAGGTGCCCGACGATTACCGCGACCTGGTCAGATCGCTGCGCGCGGTCGGCGTGTCCTCGTTCCGCGACGGCGACACCGACCGCTCCACGCTGCGTCTGCTCGCCGACTGAGGAGCCGATCAGCCTCGGGACGCCCGTTACCGCGCGAGCGTCCCGGGGCCGGGCACGTCAAACGGCACCTCCCTGTACGAGGGCGTGACGTCGATCCTTGAGGAAGCGTCCCCGCTGACCACCGGACCCCCAGGGCGGGGGCCCGGTAGCCAGCGAAGACGCGCCGAGGTGTCTGTGGGCTTAGCCTGGCCGGGCGCGCTTGCGCAGATGGCTCGTCCAGGAAGGAACCCACTATGACCGTCTCCGCCGCCGACCTGCTGCGCGACACGCCCACCCAGCTGCTGATCGACGGCAGTTGGCGCGCCGGGAGCGACGGCGACGCCTTCGACGTGACGAACCCCTCCACAGGCGAGTCCCTCGCCGTCGTCGCCTCGGCCACCGTCGACGACGCGGAGGCCGCCGTGGCGGCGGCCGCGCGCGCGCAGGCAGGCTGGGCGGCGACCGCCCCCCGCGAGCGGGGGGAAATCCTCCGCGGAGCGTTCGAGGACATCATGGCGCGCGCCGAGGAGTTCGCGCTGCTCATGACGCTGGAGATGGGCAAGCCGCTGGCCGACTCGCGCGCGGAGGTCAGCTATGGCGCGGAGTTCTTCCGGTGGTTCTCTGAGGAGGCCGTGCGGGTGCACGGGCGGTATGCGTCCTCCCCCGACGGCGCGACGCGCCTGCTCACGCTCAAGCAGCCGGTCGGGCCCACGCTGATGATCACGCCGTGGAACTTCCCGCTCGCGATGGGCACCCGCAAGATCGGGCCCGCGATCGCCGCGGGGTGCACGATGATCGTCAAGCCCGCCTCGCAGACCCCGCTCACGATGTTGGCTCTCGGCAAACTCCTCCAGGACCGGGGGCTGCCGCCCGGCGTCCTGAACATCCTCCCCTCTCGGCACACCGGCGCGATCACGCAACGGATACTCGGCGACGCTCGCCTGCGCAAGGTCACTTTCACCGGCTCGACGACGGTCGGCCGCACGCTGGTGAAGCAGTCCGCGCACCGGCTCCTGCGGGTGTCGATGGAACTCGGCGGGAACGCTCCGTTCATCGTCTTCGGCGACGCCGACGTCGACGCCGCTGTCGCCGGCGCGATGGTCGCGAAGATGCGCAACATGGGCGAGGCCTGCACGGCCGCCAACCGGATTCTGGTGCACGAGTCCGTCGCCGACGAGTTCACCACGAAGCTGGCCGAGGCGATGGGCGCGCTGACCGTCGGAGACGGCACAGAGGCGGGAGTGCAGGTCGGCCCGTTGGTGGACACGGCCGCACGCGAAAAGGTCGAGGAGCTGGTCGGTGACGCGCTCGCGCGGGGATCCCGATGCCTCACGGGTGGGATGCGCCTGGACCGTCGCGGTGCATTCTACGAGCCCACCGTTCTGGCGGGTGTGCCCACGGACGCCCGCATCATGTCGGAGGAGGTGTTCGGGCCGGTCGCGCCGGTGGCCACCTTTACGGACGACGAGGACGCCGTACGGATCGCGAACGACACCGAGTACGGGCTCGCCTCGTACGTGTTCACGCGCGACCTGTCCCGCGCCCTGAGAGTCGCCGAGGCGCTCGACTACGGCATGGTCGGCATCAACCAGGGTGTGATCTCCAACCCGGCCGCGCCGTTCGGCGGGGTGAAGGCCAGCGGCTTCGGGCGGGAGGGCGGCGCCGAGGGGATCGAGGAGTACCTGGAGATCAAGTACGTCGGCATCCGACCCTGACGTTCAGCCCTGACGTTCAGCCCTGACGCCGCCTGTCCCCCATTCCGGTTGTGGCCGGTTGAACCTCGTCAGCCCAGCGAGTCGCGACGGCGGGCGGCTGCGACGGCGATCACGGCGAGGACGATGATCGGCGTTGCCGCGGCGGATATGGAGTCGAACCAGCCGAGCAGCAGCGCGATCACGGTGACCAGACAGCCGAACGACGCCAGCACGACCAGGCCCGTCGTCAGTCGGCGATGCAGATCGGCTGCCTTGCGCGCCTTGTCGGCGGCAGATTCTGCCTGCCGCTCCTGCTCGTCGCTCACCGTCCAAGCCTAACCAGCCCGCTCCTCTCGCGGCCGTTCGCGTCCTTTGCCGATCGCCGAGGTCAAGCGGGGTCGTCGGTGCGCAGCGAGCGCAGACGCAGGGCGGAGCGCAGCGCCAAGAGGGCGAAGATGCCCACGATGAGCCATCCGCGGGTCGGGTCCTCGATACCGCCCAGGAGCGCGACGACGGCAGCCGCGATGGCGCCTAGAAGGGCGCCGACCAGCAGGACCGTGTTGAACCGGCGCAGCTTGGCGACGGTTGCGCGTTGGGTGGCCGTAGGCATCGGGTCGTCAGCCATGACCCGAGCGTACTCAGGGCAAGACCGCGGACTCGGATCTCTTCAGTCGTCGATCGGGTCCGATGCCAGATCAGCTACGACGAGCGGCGCGTCGAGGACCGGTGCGTCGGGAGGCGTCGTGATGCGCTTGAGGATCAGCAGACTGCGAGCGACCACTCCACCAGGACAGACGAATTGGGTGAGCCGCGGGCGCTCGTCGACATCGAGGCTGAGCCAGGCATTCTCACCCGCGCGCAGCTCGAGGTCCAGGGTGTTGGAGACGGCCCAGCCCTGCGTGGAGGACACCCGGATGCGGTAGCAGCCAGGACCGAGGGCAGCCACCTTCGGTAGGTCTTCGCACCCGAACCCCGCGACGCGCCGTCCGTTCACGAGCAACTGATAACGTGCCATGCCACGCAGCGGCAGCAGCGCCCTGGTCAGACGCGCGTGCTCGTCGATCAGGAGATGCAGCGTTGAAGGCATGCCCATACCACATGCTATGAGCAGAAGCTCCGCTGTGGGCTGGTGGCGACCCAGCAGTCGCCCACATCACTCACGTGGTGGGTTCGGTGGGCTCGGTGGGCTCGAAATAGCCGGACACCGGCTGCACCACCTCGTTGTGGCGCAGGAACCATGGCGTCCACGGAGGGTCGAAGCGGGCGAACCGGGGCGGTCCCATGATCTCAAGCCCGGCCTCTTGCACGGCGGTACGGAGGTCCGCCAACTGCTCCTGATAGATCCGCTCCGACCAGCGTCCGGTGAACCTCCTCGCAGCGGCCACCTGGACCGGGATCTCCCGGACCCTGACACGGGGGTCAGACGGCGTCGGCAGCGTGTCCACAGAGAACTCGGCCGGCATCACGAAAGCGACCACCTGCCGGCCCGGCTCGACCCCGGATTCCTGGACGACCGGCGAGGTCATCGCGATCGTTGCCTGCTCCTGCACCACCGGCGCCGTCATCGCGACCTTGCCGCTCGTGCTGTTGCGGCCCGAGATGAAAGCCGCCAACACCCGAAACGCTCGG
>CAJDVG010000019.1_pt1 | contig 32016 bp, 26 predicted proteins | sample 7391321 | NCBI WGS metagenome assembly CAJDVG01 (sample SAMEA7055706, study PRJEB34461) | soil metagenome | biome: terrestrial ecosystem; feature: Peninsula; material: soil | place: Antarctica | collected 2016
CACCGCGGACACGAACGCTCGCCGGCGTGGGTCGTCGGCCCAGGCGCGCGGGTCGCGCCGCATCCGCATTACGGTCCGCGCCAGCCGCCACGGCGTCCTGATCGTGGGATGGGGCACCGGCGGTACGAACGACTGCACCACGCCGCCCTCCGTGGGCAGCATCCGGGCCACGTCCAGCTGCACTCCCGCGATCTGGTCCAACATGCCTTCGATGTGTCGTCCCACGTTCAGCGTGATCCACGCGCCCACCTCCAGCGGGTAGGGCCGGCGGGGCAGGAGCTCCAGCACGATCGGGCCGAAGAAGCGCTGGAACCGGTTGAGACGAATCGGCGGCGGCGGCAGCGCGGTCATCGGTCGGGCCTGCACGACGGCGATCTCACCGGCGTGCATCGCCCACTCGACGTCCTGCGGTCGCCCGAAGTGGCGCGCGATCCGTCGCCCCTGCGCGGCCAGCCGGCGCAGGTCGTCCTCGCTGAGGGGTGCGACGTCGCCCGCCGTCGTCTCCTGAGTGCCGCCGGCCTCAACGGCGCGGATGACCGTCTCGCGCCGACCGGCACGCCGCTCGACCACACGGTCGTCGGCGTCCAGGACGGCGTGGTCGGGCGTGACCAGACCGGCCACGACCGCCTCGCCCAGGCCGGGGTTGGAGTCGATGACCACCTGCTCCCGAGCGCCGGTGACCGGGTTCGCGGTGAGTAGCACACCTGCGTGGTCCGCGTGGACCATGCGCTGGACGACGACCGCGATCGCCACCGAGGCCGAGTCGATGCCGAGCCGGTCGCGGTAGGCGATCGCTCGCTCGGTCCACAGCGAGGCCCAGCACCGCCGGACGGCGTCGAGCACCTGGGCGTCACCGACCACCGAGAGGAACGTGTCCTGCTGCCCGGCGAAGGCCGCGCCGGGCAGGTCCTCGGCCGTGGCGCTGGAGCGGACCGCGACCGGGCCGCCACCGAGGTCTGCGTAGGCCAGCACAACGGCGTCGCGCACGACCGGCGGCACGTCGACGGTCAGCACCCCGTCATGGTCGGGAACCATCAGGTCTGCGACGGCCCGCCGGTAGGCGTCGGTGGTGACCACGAACCCCGACGGGACGGCGAACCCCGCCGTGATCAGCTCGCCGAGGTTCGCGCCCTTCCCGCCCGCCACCGCCGCGTCCGCGGCGGTCAGTTCAGACAACGGGAGAGACCAGACGACGTCCACCCGCCCCAACGTAAACAGTCACGGACGCGTTGACAACGCCGGCTGACCGATCCGTGGCACGTCGGGCTCGGCCGTCAGGCGCGCAGGCGGGTGCGCGCTGAGCTGGTCCGGACGGAGAGGGCTATCACAGCCACTTGTGGCGCCTAAAAGTGATGTAGAGCATGAGACAGGCGGTGGCCATCACACCGATGACCGCCATGTACCCGAACCGCGTCTCGAGCTCCGGCATGTTCTTGAAGTTCATCCCGTAGATGCCGGCGATCATGGTCGGCACCGCCGCGATCGCCACCCACGCGGAGATCCGACGCATATCCTCGTTCTGGCGCAGCCCCTGCTGGGCGAGGTAGGCCGCGAAGATGTCGGCGAGCAGCCGGTCGTAGGACTCGGCGTGTTCGGTGACTTGCAGGAGATGGTCCAGAACGTCGGAAAAGAAGGGTCGGAGCTTCTTCGGGACGAGAACCGTGCGATCGGTGAGTAGGCGCTTCAGCGGCTCGACCAGGGGCATCGCCCCCCGTTTGAACTCCAGCACCTCACGCTTCAGCCGGTAGATGTCGGGGCCCTCGACGTCGCGGTCCCCATCGAAGACAGCCTCCTCGATCTCACCGAGGTCGTGGGCGAGTTCGACGTCGATGACGCGGTAAGAGTCCACGACGTGGTCGATGACGGCGTGCACCACCGCCATCGGTCCGAGCTGGATCAGTATCGGCTGCGCGGCAACCCGTGCCCGGACACCGCCGAGCGGATTGGCCTCGCCATATCGCACGGTCAGCACGAAGTTCTGCCCGGCGAAGAGCATGAGCTCACCGGTCTCGACGTCACTGGTGGACTCGATGTATCGCAACGTCTTGAGCACCACGAAGATGGAATTCTCGTACACGTCGATCTTGGGCCTCTGGTTTCCCTTCGTGGCGTCCTCCACGGCGAGGGGATGCAGGTGCAGAGACTGGTTGAACTGGTCGAACTCTTCCTGGGTCGGATCCTTGAGCCCGATCCACAGGAAGCCGGAGCCGGTTTCGCGCAGGGCTCGCAGCTCCGTCGCCGGATCTCCGCAGTCGAAGTGCTGCCCGTCGCGGTAGACGGCGCTGTCGATCATCACGGACACATTGTGGCCAGCTGAGGCGCTACGCACCAACGCGCGCAGGGATGTCAGCGGCCGCGCAGTTCGTCCAGGCGGCGGCGGTCGCGTTTGGTGGGACGGCCCGCGCCGCGTTCTCGCGCGGCCGGCGCGGCGACGCGCTCCTCGCGGGGCGGCGGGGGAGGGCTCTCATCGACATACGCCTCCGCTGCCGGAACAGCGCCGACTCGCTTGGTCAGGACGTGTGTCACGACCAGAATCCGAGGCCCTGCCGCACCGCTGACCGTGACGCGATCCCCCGGCCGGACCAGCGCGGCCGGTTTGGCCCGCCCGCCCCCCGTGCGCACGTGCCCAGCACGGCATGCCGCCGTCGCCTGCGACCGGCTCTTGAACACGCGCACCGCCCACAGCCACACGTCGACGCGTGCGCTGTCGCCGCGATCCGCCACCCCGCCAGGGTAGGACAGGCGTTGGCGCGAACACGGCCGGAGGCCCTGCGGCGTCAGCTCGACTGCTCCATCTTGACGTTCACCCGCTCAAGGCTTCGCGCAGCGGCCGAGGAGGTGACCAGGAATGCCACCCCGCCAAGAGCCACCGCACAGCCGAGCATCACCCACCATGCGGGGTGCGACGCCGCCGCGAGCTCGCCGGGATCTGCCCACGTGCCCGAGCCGCCCGGAGCCATGGCGCCAAACGTGAGTGTGCCGAACAACGCGACCCCCAGGGCCGTCCCGACCTGACGGCTCGTCGAGGCCACCGCCGACGCCACGCCCACCTGGCCGATCGGCATCCCCGACACGGCCGAGTTGGTGATGGGCGTGTTGAGCATCCCGAAGCCGAACCCGAATAGTACGTAGGCGACCATGAGCGCGGTCACCGGCGTCTCGAGCGTGATGCGGGTCAGGATCAACGCCGAACCGCCGATGCCAAATGCGGCCACCAGCATCGGCGTGCGAACGCCCGACGACCCCACGAGACGTCCCGAGATGGGTGCGCCGACCGCTGTGCACACCGCCATCGGCAAGGTCAGCAGGCCGGCGTGTAGGGGGCTGAAACCGCGGGCACTTTGCAGATAGAGCGTGTTGAGCAGGAGGAACCCGCCCTGGCACGCGAAGCCGATCACGGCGCTGACGACGGCGCCGGAGAAGGGCAGGCTGGCGAAGAAGGCCGGGTCGACCAAGGGGTACGTCATCCTGCGCCCCACCACGACGAATGCGCTGAGCGAGACAGCGAAGGCGAGGGCGCAGCCCAGCACCAGCGGTGACGTCCAGCCGGCGCCACGGCCCTCGATGATCGCGAAGGTCAGCGTGAGCAGCGCCGTCATGATGAGCAGTTGACCGATCGGATCGAGGGGGCGTCGGCGCTCGGCGCGGGACTCGGGCACGTACCGGGCGCTGAGCGCCAGTGCCAGGAGTACGACGGGAACATTCATCCAGAAGATGCCCCGCCAGCCGACCGTCTCCACCAGCACGCCGCCGATCAAGGGCCCGAGCGCCATGCTCACCCCGATCGTGCCACCCCAGACTCCGATCGCTTGGGCGCGCTCGCGAGGATCGGTGAACGTGGTGGTGATGATCGACATCGCGACGGGCGTGAGCATGGAACCGCCCACCGCCTGGACCACCCGCGACGCGATGAGGTCGGCCCCGCTCGTGGCGAAGGCGCACAGTAGCGAGCCGACGCCGAAGAGCACCAACCCGAGCCGAAAAATGCGTCGGCGGCCGACCCGGTCCGCGATCGATCCGGACAGCATGAGCAGTCCGGCCACGACGAGGGTGTAGGCGTCCAGAGTCCATTGGAGGTTGGACGCCGAAACCTGCAGCTGGGACTGGATCGACGGGAGGGCCAGATTCAGGCCTGAGACGTCGAGCCCGACGATGAACAGAGCGCTGCTGCAGATGCCCAGCACGAGCCACCGGTTGGCGTCGACGCCGGCCGATCGGCGTCGGTCGGCCGTGCTCATCGCGCGCCCCTGCGGTGCGTGGCGCGCACGCGCTTCATGCGGCCGACATCCTCGGTACTCGGTGATCGATGAAAAGCGATGCCACCGGCACCCACGTCGCGCCCGGCAAAGGGTCGAGACTTGTTTCCATGCGGCAAATGTATTCACGTACGTGAAGCCTTGGCGTCTGCGCAGGTGGTTTCGAGGGCCGCCGTCGTCCTGCTGAGGCTCGTGTCTCCGTTCCGCCCCGATCAGCTGATGCTGTGAACATGATGGAGTCAGCGCGCCGAGCCGACTGGTCGGCAGGCCGCGGTGGGAGTTCGCCCAGCCGCCTGGCCTTCGTGTGGGAAAGGGAACATCATGACGCAACCGGAGCTCGAGGGGGAGCCGGCGACGGGGCCAGGACACTACGTTGAGCGGGCCGCAGAGCTTGTGGACCAGATCGAACTGCGCGATGGCTCCACGGCGTGGGTCGGGCCGCTCCTGTCCGGCGACCGGGAGGACCTGGCGAGAGAATACGAGACGCTGTCGCCGACATCGAGGCGGCGACGCTTCCTCGCGTCGGTCAACTGCCTGGGCCCTGCCCTGCTCGACGTCCTCGTGGACGGCGTGGACGGCGTCGAGCACGTCGCGCTGGTCGTCTTCGTCGAGGTGGAGAACGACCCGACGCCGGTAGCGGTCGGTCGGATCATCCGGCACAAGACCCTTCCGGACACCGCCGACGTGGGGGTGACCGTCAAGGACGCCTGGCAAGGCCGCGGCATCGGGTCGGAGCTCATCAAGCTGCTGGTGGCGAGGCGCCCGACGGGGGTGACTCACCTTCTGACCGAAGTCTCCGACGACAATCCGGCCTCGTTGGCCCTGCTGCGCAGCGTCGGGAGGGCCAGCGTGCACCCGGTCGGAGCCGGGGTGCTCGATGTCGAAGTGGACCTGTCCGGGGGCAGTTCGCGGCACACGACGCCAGTCGACGGCGCACGGCTGCACCCCGTGTTGGCTACCCCGGGCCACGATCATCTGCGGCGACGCGACCGGGACGTGGGTCTGTGAGGGGATTCGGTTCCTCGCGCGGCACGAACAGACTGCGACACGAAACGAGTGCGACACCGTACGTTCGCACCCGGACGTGGCATCTGCCTCAGCGTTGACGCATCGCCGTCGGGGTGAGCAGCCCTGAGACAACCCCGCTGACGAGGCTGACGATGATGGACCCGAGCATGGCCGAGCCGAACCCGTCCACGCGGAACCCGAGGCCCAGTTGCCCCGCGATCCAGGACGTGAGCTGCAGCATCCAGGCGTTCACGACGAGGAGGAACAGGCCGAAGCTGAGCAGCACCAAACAACCGGTCAGCAGCCGGACCATCGGGCGAACGAAGGCGTTGACCAGCCCGACGATGAGCGCAACTCCGATCAGGGTGAGAAGCTGCTGCGTACCGTCCCCGCGAACCAACTCGATCCCCGGCACGATCCAGGCCGCGACAGCGAGGGCCACCGCGACGGCGACCGTTCGTACGAAGAATCCCACGGCCACCAGTGTGCCCTGCCGATGACGAGGGGAGGACTCTCTGACGCGAAGATCAGGTGTCGACCGCCGCCCAGCGTGTACGGGTCACTCGTTCCCGGGGCGGCGGCGCAGCGACTTGGTCCGCGAGCGACGCTTCTTGCTCTCGGTCCGGCGGCGCATCGACCCGCGCGTCGGACGAGTCGCTCGCCGCGCAGGTGGCGGCGGCGCTGCGGCGTCGGTCAGCATAGCGAGGAGCTGGTCGAAGGCGCGGCGGCGGTTCTGCCACTGGGAGCGCTCCTGCGAACAGGAGATCGTCAGGACGCCGTCGACGAGCCGGCCCGCGAGGCGTTCGCAGAGACGGTCGCGCACGGCGGGCGTCAGAGACGAGGCCCGCGCGACATCGAACAACAGCTCCACGTGGCTGTCGGTGGTGTTGACCCCTTGACCGCCCGGCCCGGACGACCGCGAGAAGCGCCAGCGCACATCGCGAGGGTCCACGGACAGCGCTTCCGTCACCCTGACCCGGCCGCCCACGCCTCCAGCATGCCGGATGCACGGATGCGCGGATGTGCGCCACCTTGCTTGCTCTCGCATCCCCGTGCTGCTCACATGACGCCGACGGCTGGTGCCTGTGCCGGCGCGGGTGCCGGCGCGTCCGGGGCCTGCGGGGCCTGCGGGGCTTGCGGGGCCGGGGCCTGCGGGGCCGGGGCGGGAGCGGTCGGGGGAACGTCCTGAGGGGCTGTCGGAGTGCTGGGTACGCCGGGCTCGGTAAGAGAGGGGTTGCGCGTCGTGGGGCCGTCGGACGGCGTCTGGGTCGCCGGCGCGGTGGTGGCCCCCTGGCTGGGCACTCGTGTCGGAGTGGTCGCGGGTCGGGGCACCTGTTGCCCGCCGGCTTCCTGGACGACCAAGCCGACGCTGGTGCCGGAACGGTCGTCGCCGGAGAGCGGGTGGCCCAGGCCGCGAGTAGTAGGAGATGGAAACCGTCGTGACGACCGAGCCGACGGCGGCGCCGATGAGGGTGCCGGCGATGCCGAGAGAGGCACCCACGAAAGCGGAGCTCACAGCGGCGCACGCGCCGGCGACGACGGCTGCTCCGGAAACGATGGGGGTCTTCGGTTTCGCCGGTTCAGGACCGCCGGCCTCGTTGGTCAACGGATGTGACACGGGTGTGCTCTCGCTTTTATGCCGGATGGTGGCCTGGTTGGTCATGCTCTCCTTCACACAGCGCAAACCGCTTCGCGGGGCCGTGGCTTGACGGCGCGTTGTCGCGCGAAGCGGTGTTTTCACCGTCCATGATAATCCGTCAGGCTGGGCGAAACCCGGGCCCCCCGCACCGGGGCTCGACCTCATCCCGTGGCAAGGGCCGGCCCGTCCGAGCGGACCGTGGCTCAGCATTGAGGGAAACCCCTCCTCCGCAGCATGCGGGCCAGGCATCCGCCCCCTCTGCTGGGCCGGGATCCTCGCTGGCGCCCGGTGTGAGACCCCCCACAGATCATGGCGTCACACGCTTTAGAGGGAGAGAATCCTTAGAACAGACGGGGTGACATGGGGATACCGGCAGGCAACGAAGCGATCTTGCTGTCGCCCACCCGGCGCGCGATCCTCGACCGGCTCGATGAACTGCGCCGCTCCGGGGCGACAAGCGTCGATCGCGACGGCCGGGTCCGTGACCCGGGCCTCTCAGCGGGCGACGTGGGTCGCGTGCTGCAGCTGCACGTCACCACCGCTCGGTTCCACCTCGATCGTCTGGAGCAGGCCGGCCTCGTCGAGACGTTTGTGACAGGGGGAGGGGGGAACGGCCGACCGAGCAAGCTGTACGCGCTCTCCCTGCGGGGGCGTCCGTCACCGGAAGTCAGACCGCAGCAGCTGCTGGCCCAAGTCCTCGTCGAGGCGTGGGGCCCCCAGGGTAGCGACAGCACGCCCGAGGAGGCCGGTGTGGCCTGGGCTCACCGGCACCTGCCCACCCGGACCGGGCTGGACCGGCCTCCCCCCGCCGCCGCCACGCCGGGGGAGTTCCTCGGGAAGGTGGGCGTGATGGTGGACGCACTACGTGAATGGGGATATGCACCGCAGGTCCAGACGTCGCGCGCGGGCCAGACCGCCACGTTGACCCTGGCCGACTGCCCGTTCCGCGAACTCGCGCAGACCCGTTCGGACGTGGTGTGCGCCGTCCATCAAGGAATCCTCCGGGGCCTGCTGGACGTCCTCGGTGAAGCAGAGACCGAGGCCAAGCTCGACCCGCTCGTCGACGGCACTCACTGCATCGCCCAGCTCTCGGCTCGATTAGACCCCGACGCGCACGCCCCGGACGGGGCCTCACCGCAGCTGCTCAGCTCGACTCTTGCCCCCGAGGAGGCACCCCCCGATGAGTGACACGCGACGCCGCACGCCGGAGCACGCAGACTCACGGATCGACGGCGCGCTCGTCGGGACGCGCCGCTTCTTCACCCGAGCGGAGGTCTCCGCCGACAAGCGCACGATGTACGCGACCGGCGGGCGTTCCGGGGACTCCTTCTACCGAGACCGGTGGAGCCACGACAAAGTGGTGCGTTCGACGCACGGCGTCAACTGCACGGGTTCGTGTTCTTGGAAGGTCTACGTCAAGGACGGTGTCATCACCTGGGAAGCGCAGGAGACGGACTACCCTTCCACCGGCGCGGACCGTCCCGAGTACGAGCCGCGTGGCTGCCCACGCGGCGCCGCGTTCTCCTGGTACACCTACTCGCCCACTCGGGTCCGATACCCGTACATCCGAGGAGTGCTCCTGGAGATGTACCGCGAGGCCAAGGCACGCTACGGCGACCCGGTGTTGGCGTGGGCGTCCATCGTCCAGGACCCAGAGAAGTCCCGACGCTACAAGAGCGCCCGCGGCAAGGGCGGACTCGTTCGGGCGAGCTGGGCCGAGGCGAGTGAGATGGTTGCGGCCGCCAACGTCTACACGATCAAGCGGTGGGGCCCGGACCGGATCGCCGGGTTCTCCCCGATCCCGGCGATGTCGATGGTGTCCTACGCCTCCGGGGCGCGGTTCACCGAACTCATCGGTGGTTGCATGCTCAGTTTCTACGACTGGTACGCCGACCTGCCGGTCGCGAGCCCCCAGATGTTCGGGGACCAGACCGACGTGCCGGAATCGGGGGACTGGTGGGACGCCGGCTACCTCATCATGTGGGGCTCCAACGTGCCGATGACCCGAACCCCCGACGCCCACTGGATGACCGAGGCGCGCTACCGCGGCCAGAAGGTCGTGGTGATGTCGCCGGACTACGCGGAGAACGTGAAGTTCGCGGACGAGTGGCTGCCGGTGGCGCCGGGCACCGACGCCGCGTTGGCCATGGCGATGGGCCACGTCATTCTCCGCGAGTTTTTCGTCGACCGCCAGGAGCCCTTTTTCGCTGACTACGTCAAGCGGTTCACCGATCTGCCCAACCTGGTGTGCCTGGAGGCGACGCCCGACGGGGTGTACCGCCCGGGCAAGTTCCTCGTCGCCGGCGACCTCGACGGCCCGGAGCGAGACGGCGAGAACGCGGACTGGAAGCCGGCGCTCGTCGACGCGCGCACGGATCGCGTGGTCATCCCGAACGGGTCGCTGGGCCACCGTTTCGGGGAAGCGGGCGTCGGCGCCTGGAACCTCGACCTCGGCGACGTGGACCCGCTCCTGAGCTTCTACGCGCCCGATGCACCCGACGCACAGAGCGTGGAGCTTGAGCTGCCGCGGTTCGACGCCCCCCAGGCCCCGGTCACGGCGTCGCGACGCGGGGTTCCGGTCCGGCAGATCGGTGAGTACCTGGTGACGACGGTGTTCGACCTGATGCTCGCGCAGTACGGGGTCGCGCGCCCCGGGCTGCCCGGCGTCTGGCCAAGTGGCTACGAGGACGTCGACGCCCCGTACACCCCGGCCTGGCAGGAGGACATCACCTCGGTGCCCGCCCAGGCCGTCACCCGGATCGCGCGAGAGTTCGCCCAGAACTCCGTGGACACCCACGGTCGATCCATGATCCTCATGGGTGCGGGCACCAACCACTGGTACCACTCCGACCTGATCTACCGCGCCATGCTCGTGCTCACCACGATCACCGGCTGCCAGGGCCGCAACGGCGGCGGGTGGGCTCACTACGTCGGGCAGGAGAAGGTCCGACCCCTGACCGGCTTCCAGCACACGGCATTCGCCCTCGACTGGCAGCGACCGCCGCGGCACATGGTCCAGACCGCGTACTGGTATCTCAACACCAGCCAGTACCGATACGACACCTACCAGGCGGACGCGGTCAGCGCCGGCAGCGTCGGGGGAGCGGCCTTCGCCGGGCGGAGCATCGCGGACCTGTGGGCCCAGTCAGCCCGCTCCGGCTGGATGCCGAGCTACCCGACGTTCAACCGCAACCCCCTGGTCATCTGCGACGAGGCGCAGTCCGCAGGCCAAGAGGTGCCGGCGTACGTCGTGGACCAACTGAAGAGTGGCGGCTTGCGATTCGCGGCGGAAGACCCGGAGGCAGAGGAGAACTGGCCACGCGTGCTGATGATGTGGCGGGCCAACCTGTTCGGCAGCTCCGCGAAAGGCGATGAATACTTTCTCAAGCACCTGCTCGGCACCGACCACGCGGTGAGCGCGCAGGAGGCGCCTCCCGAGCAGCGGCCTCGTGATGTCGTCTGGCCCGAGGAGGCGCCCCAGGGCAAGCTCGACATGCTCGTGACCATCGACTTCCGCAACACCAGCTCCACCCTGTTGTCCGACGTCGTCCTGCCCGCCGCCACGTGGTATGAGAAGCACGACATCAACACGACCGACATGCACCCGTTCATCAACTCGTTCAATCCGGCGATCGCGCCGCCGTGGCAGGCCAAGAGCGACTGGGACGCGTTCCGCGAGATCGCTCGGGTCTTCTCCGAGTTGGGTGCACGCCACCTCGGCGTGCGCCGCGACGTCGTTGCCAAACCGCTGTGGCATGACACGCCCGAGGCGATGGCCAACGTGCACGGCCGGGTCCGCGACTGGGCCCGGGGCGAGTGCGACCCGGTGCCCGGCAAGACGATGCCGGCCCTCGCGGTGGTGGAGCGGGACTACAGCCAGATTCACGCGAAGATGACCTCGATCGGCCCGCTCTTGGACACGCTCGGCACCACCACCAAAGGCGTGACCTGCGATGTGAGCCGGGAAATCGAGTTTCTCGCCCGCCAGAACGGCGTCGTCCACGGCGGCCCGGCGCACGGGCGCCCGAAGCTGGAGACGGATATTGACGTCGCCGAGACGATCATGGCGCTGTCCGGGACGACGAACGGCCACCTCGCGACGCAGGGGTTCAGGCACCTGGAAAAGCGGACCGGCCACTTGCTGCACGACCTGTCGGCCGAGCACGAGGGCAAGCAGATCACGTTCGCGGACACCGTCGCCGCCCCCGTCCCGGTGATCACCTCGCCAGAGTGGTCCGGATCGGAGACCGGGGGCCGCCGGTACAGCCCGTTCACCATCAACGTCGAGCGCTCCAAGCCGTGGCACACCCTGAGCGGGCGGCAGCACTTCTACCTGGACCATGACTGGATCAGCGCGATGGGCGAGGGGTTGCCGACGTACCGGCCGCCCCTGAACATGACCACCCTTTTCGGGGAGACAGCACTCGGGGAGACGAACGCGCTGGGGGTGTCCGTGCGTTATCTCACCCCGCACAACAAGTGGTCGATCCACTCGGAATACCAGGACAACCTGTTCATGCTCTCCCTCGGGCGCGGCGGACCGTCGATCTGGATGAGCGATCTCGACGCCGCGAAGATCGGGGTGCAGGACAACGATTGGGTGGAGGCGGTGAACCGCAACGGGGTCGTCGCGGCGCGAGCCATCGTCACCCACCGGATGCCGACCGGCACGGTCTACATGCCGCACGCCCAGGACCGGCTGATCGACGTCCCCCTGACCGAGACGGGCGGCATCCGCGGCGGCATCCACAACTCGCTCACGCGGATCATGCTCAAACCCAGCCACATCATCGGGGGTTACGCGCAGCTGGCGTACGCCTTCAACTACATCGGGCCGACGGGCAACAACCGGGACGAGGTCACGATGATCCGTAAGCGCTCGCAGGCCGTCGAATACTGACCCAGCGGAACAGGAAGGAGCCCGACATGCGCGTCATGGCACAGCTGGCAATGGTCATGAACCTCGATAAGTGCATCGGCTGCCACACCTGCTCGGTGACCTGCAAGCAGGCGTGGACCAACCGGTCCGGTACCGAATACGTGTGGTTCAACAACGTGGAGACCCGTCCGGGGCTCGGATACCCGCGGCGCTACGAGGACCAGGAGCACTGGAAAGGCGGCTGGGAGCTCTCCCGGAACCGGCTGCGACTCAAGGGCGGCGGCCGGGTCAAGAAGCTCCTGACGATCTTTGTCAACCCGAAGTTGCCCACGATCGAGGACTACTACGAGCCGTGGACGTACGACTATGAGACGCTGCTCAACGCGCCCGCGCAGAAGCACTTCCCGGTCGCGAGGCCATATTCGCTGATCAGCGGCAAACCGATGAACATCGGCTGGTCGGCGAACTGGGACGACGACCTGGGGGGCTCGACAAAGACCGCGCACCGGGACGTGATGCTCCGCGGGATCGCCGACAAGGTGAAGTTCGAGTTTGAGAAAACCTTCATGTTCTACCTGCCGCGCATCTGTGAGCACTGCCTCAACCCGTCCTGCGCGGCGAGCTGTCCGTCGGGCGCGATCTACAAGCGCTCCGAGGACGGCATCGTGCTCGTCGACCAAGACCGGTGTCGCGGCTGGCGGATGTGCGTCTCCGGCTGCCCGTACAAGAAGGTGTATTTCAACCACAAGACCGGCAAAGCGGAGAAGTGCACGTTCTGCTATCCGCGGGTCGAGGCCGGTATCCCCACGGTATGCGCCGAGACCTGCGTGGGCCGGCTGCGATACATCGGTGTGCTGCTCTACGACGCCGACGCGGTGCTCGACGCCGCCTCGATGCCCGAGGACACCGACCTCTACGAGGCTCAGCTCAAGGTCTTCCTCGACCCCTTCGATCCGCAGGTGCAGCGCGCCGCCGAGCAGGCCGGCATCCAGGGTGACTGGATCGAGGCGGCGCGACGCTCGCCGGTGTATGCCTTGATCACGCGCTACCGGGTGGCGCTGCCGCTGCACCCGGAATACCGCACCATGCCGATGGTCTGGTACATCCCTCCGCTGTCGCCCGTGGTCGACATCGTCCGCGAGACGGGCCACGACGGAGAGGATCGCGGCACCCTGTTCGCCGCGATCGAGGCCCTGCGCATCCCCGTCGAATACCTGGCCAACCTGTTCACCGCCGGCGATACCAGGCCGGTCGACGCCGTCCTGCGCAAGCTTGCCGCCATGCGTTCGTATATGCGCGACATCAACCTCGGCCGCGACCCGGACGGGTCGATTCCCGAAGGCGTCGGCATGGACGAAGAGTCGATGTACGAGATGTACCGGCTGCTCGCCCTGGCCAAGTACGACGAGCGGTACGTCATCCCCACCGCGCACGCCGAGCAGGCTCACGACCTTGAGGAGATCGGCACCTCCTGCGACATCGCTGCGTACGACGGCGACCAGGGACGCTTCGGCGAGGGATCGGGCTCGCTTATCCCCGTCGCCGTGGAGAGCTTCCGGATCCTCCAAGAACGCCAGAGCGCCGACCACCTCACGCCGCAGCGGGGTGCCCCCGTGAACCTGCTCAATTGGGATGGCACGGGGATGCCGGAGGGGCTCCGCCACGACGAAGGTGCGGACCGATGAGGCTCGCCCTGCGCCGGAAAAAGGCCGACGACCTGCCGTTCGACCTGACCACGACCAGGAATGCGTGGCAGTGCGCGAGCGTGCTCTTGGCCTACCCCGACGAGACCCTGATGGGCCACCTGCCCGCGGTGCGGCAGGTGTGCGCCACCCTGCCCGCCCCGCTCCGGGCACCGTTGGAGACCGTCGCGGCCACGGTGGCCTTCGAGCCCGTGGAGGAGCTGCGGCAGCGCTACGTCGAGACCTTCGACTCGACGCGCCGGTGCGCTCCGTACCTGACGTACTTCTCCTTTGGTGATACCCGCAAGCGTGGGCTGGCGCTCGTCCAGTTCAAGCAGACGTATCGGCGAGCGGGCGTGGTGCCGCCCGAGGACGAGCTGCCGGATCACCTGAGTGTCGTGCTGGAGTTCGGCGCTTGCGTCGACCCGGTCCAAGGCCTGCGGTTGCTGCTCAGCTACCGGGCGGGCCTGGAGGTCCTGCGCCTCGCGCTGCGCGACCGTGAGTCCTTGTGGGAGAACGTCCTGCACGCGGTGTGCGGGACCCTCCCGGCGCTCGACGGCGACGAGGAGAGCGCGGTCGCCCGGCTCGTCGCGCAGGGCCCGCCCGACGAAGACGTGGGCCTGGACGCCTACCCCATCGACCCCCGTCTCAACCCCTCCGGACGGCCCTTCGAACCCCATCCGGCCATGCGAGGAGCCCGGTCATGAACCAGCTGTTGTGGGTCGTGTTTCCCTACATCTGCCTCACCGCGTTCGTCGTGGGCCACTTTTGGCGGTACCGCTACGACCAGTTCGGCTGGACCACCAGATCTTCCCAGCTCTACGAGGACCGGCTGCTGCGGTGGGGCTCGCCGCTGTTCCACTTCGGCATCCTCGCCGTTCTCGTCGGGCACATCATGGGACTGCTCATTCCGAAGGCGTGGACCGACCAGGTCGGCATCAGTCAGGAGATGTACCACCTCGGCGCCCTCTCGATCGGGCTCGTGGCCGGGTTCTGCACGCTCGCCGGCATGGTTCTGCTGATCTTCCGAAGGCGCTCGAACGGGCCGGTCTTCTCCGTCACGACGCCGATGGACAAGGTCATGTACCTCTTCTTGGCCGCGGTCATCCTGCTCGGGCTGGCCAACACGCTGGGCCTCAGCGGCGGAGACGGCCACTACAACTACCGCGAAGGGGTGTCGATCTGGTTCCGCGGGCTGCTCTGGCTGCAGCCCGACGCCGAGCTCATGGCGGCTGCGCCGCTGGGATTCCAGCTGCACGCCGTCCTGGCCTGTGCACTCTTCGCCTTGTGGCCGTTCACCCGCCTGGTGCACGTCTTCAGCGTGCCCCTGGGCTACCTGAATCGCCCGTACATCGTCTATCGCTCGCGCGACGAGCGGCCGGAGGCCGGTCCGGGCAGCCGCGCCCCGCAGCGCGGCTGGGACAAGCCCAGCCTGCAGAAGCGCTGAGGCCCGCCATGACCATCACGGCCAGCATCATCGTCATCTCCGACCGGGCGCTCGCAGACCCGGCCGAGGATCGCGGCGGCCCCGTAGCGCTCGAAACGCTCCGCGCCGCCGGTCTCGAGATCCTCGACTACGCCGTCGTCGCTGCCGACCTCACCGAGGCCGGCCACGCGATCGACGCGGCCCTGGCCCGTGGCTCTCGCGTCGTCCTGACCATCGGGTCCACCGGAGTGGGCGCTTCGGACATCGTCGTCGAGGCGAGTCGCCCGCTGCTGACGGCGGAGCTGCCCGGGATCTCCGAGGCGATCCGGCGCCGGGGTGAGCAGCATCAGCCGCAGTCCCTGCTCTCCCGGGGGCTGGTCGGGGTCGTCGTGCGGCCGGGGTCCGCGGCGATGTTGGTCAACGCCCCCGCCTCCCGAGGCGGCGTGCGCGACACCCTTGACGTCGTCGTGCCGCTGCTGCCCCACATCATCGACCAGCTGGACGGTCGTGATCGTCATGACCACGACCGGCCCGTCCACGACACCAACCGGCACTCTCGCGGAGGGACGACATGAGCAGCCCGGCACACACCATCGGCACCGAGAACACCGGCGACCCCACGGATCCCCGGCTCTCCGGCCAGCTCGGCCAAGTCATCCTGGCCACGCTCGCGTCCGCCATGGGCTTCTGGGCCTGGATGTCGATCGCGCCGTTGCAGAAGACGTATGCCACGTCGATGGGGCTCAGCGAGGGCCAGATCTCGCTGATGCTGGCGACCCCGGTCCTCGTCGGCGCCCTCGGGCGCATCGTGGTCGGCCCGCTCACGGACCGCCTCGGGGGACGGCGGATGTTCACCACGATCCTGCTCGGGTCGATGCCTGCGGTGCTGCTGGTAGCGCTGGCCGGCGAGCTGAACAGCTTCCCGCTGCTGGTCGCCTCAGGGTTCTACCTCGGGGTCGCGGGGACCGTGTTCGCGGTCGGCATCCCCTTTTCCAGCGCCTGGTACCGGCCCGGGCAGCGCGGCTTCGCCAACGGGGTCTTCGGCATGGGGATGGGCGGCACCGCGGTCTCTGCGTTCTTCACCCCCCGGTTGGCCTCGACCATCGGCTACGGTCCCACGCACCTGCTCATCGCCGGGCTGATGGTCGTCATGGCCGCGGTGGTGTGGTTCCGGATGAAGGAGTCGCCCGCGTGGGCCCCGCAGCACCTGCCCCTGCTTCCGCGCATCACCGGCGCCCTGGGGCTCCGGATCACCTGGCAGCTGTCGTTCCTTTACGCCGTGGTGTTCGGTGGTTTTGTCGCCTTCTCCACGTTCCTTCCCAAGTACCTGACCACGATCTACCCCAGCGATGTCGACCAGGTCGGGGCGGGCACGAGGACGGCTACCTTCGTGATCGCCGCCGTGCTCGCCCGTCCGATCGGTGGTGCGCTGGCGGACCGGTTCGGCCCGAAACTGATCACGGCGATCTCTTTTGCCGGGATCATCGTGCTCGCGCTCGTCGTGAGTGTCGAGATGCCGGAAGGCATCGTCACGGGGGGTGCCTTCCTCGCGATGGCCGCCAGCCTGGGGCTGGGTCAGGGTGCCGTGTTCGCGTGGGTCGGCCCGATGTCACCGAAGGACAAGGTCGGTGCGGTCAGCGGAGTGGTTGCCGCGGCGGGCGCGCTCGGTGGTTACTTCCCACCGCTGGTGATGGGCGTCACGTACGACGTCGCGAGCAACTCGTACGCCCTGGGGTTGTGGCTGCTGGTGGTCACGTCCGCGCTGGCCCTCATCATGGCGGTCAGCCTGCGCCGGAGGGCCGGGGATTGAGCCGATCACCCACGCTCGGCGTCGAGGAGTACCTTGCCGACGTCCTGCAGCTCACTGAGGGCCCGCTGCCCGCGCGGTGGATCGCGCTCGAGGACGTTGCGGGGTGCGTCCTCGCGCAGGACGTCAGCGCCTGCCTGGATGTGCCGTGCTTCCGCGGTTCGGCGATGGACGGCTTCGCGGTGCGGGCGCAGGATCTCGCCGGGCCCGAACATCTCTCCGGTCTCGTCCTGCGGGTGGTGGCAGACATCCCCGCGGGCGCGCCGGCGATGGTGCGCCTGCAGCCCGGCGAGGCCGCGCGCATCATGACCGGGGGGGTGCTCCCGGCCGGCGCCGACACCGTCGTCCCGGTGGAGGCGACCGACCAGCGCCCGGGCCCGGCGCCCCTGCCGGGCTTCGTGCGCGTCCTGCGCCCCCCGGTCGCGGGCGCCAACGTCCGCCACAGTGGCGAGGATCTGCATCGCGGTGATCTCGTGCTGCGACGCGGTGCGATCCTGCGACCGGCAGCGGTGGCGGCTGCCGCCGCGACGGGACACGGCGCCCTGCTCGTCCACCCCCGCCCGCGCGTCGCCGTCCTCACCACCGGGTCCGAGCTGGTGCCTCCGGGCAGGACCCCCGAGCCGGGGCAACTGCCCGACTCCAACTCGTTGCTCCTCGCGGGGCTTGTAGCGCAACAATCGTGCCGAGTCCGCAGCCGCTCTTGCGTCCCCGACGATTCCCGGGGGTTCCGCGCCGCGCTGGATGAGGCGCTGGACGCCGACGTGGTGCTGACGGCGGGCGGGGTGTCAGCGGGGGCCCGGGAAGTGGTCAGAGATGTCGTCGACGCGGAGGCCAGATTCGTCCGCGTGCGGGTGCACCCGGGCAAACCCCAGGGATCCGGGACGATCGTGGCTGCGGACGGCCGCCGCGTGCCGCTGCTCGCGCTGCCGGGCAACCCGGTCGCGGCCTTCGTCTCCTTCCTCGTGTTCGCGGCCCCGTTGCTGGCCAAACTGCGTGGCGTGGAGCATGATCCGCGCACGATCCGCGCCCGGGCGCGGACCGGCTGGAGTTCGTCGCCGGGGTACACCGAGTTCATGCCGGTGTCCGTTTCCGACGGCGGGTGTTCGCCGACGCACCCGCTGGGGTCCCGGTCCCACCTCATCGCCTCCCTGCATCTCGCCGACGGCCTCGCCGTGGTGCCCGAGGGAGTTCGGCAGGTCCGGCCGGGCGATGAGCTCGACGTCGTCGAGATCCCGCGCTGAGGAGGCCGGGGGTGGGTCACGCCATCGTCCTGGCCGGCGGTCGCTCGGCGCGGATGGGCAGCGACAAGGCGGCCGCCACCTTGGCCGGGGAGCCCATGGTCGCGCGCGCCGTCGCGGCGTGCTCGTCCGCCGAGCTCGTCGTGGTCGTCGCCCCGCCGCCGACAGCCTCGTTGGTCGACGACCCGCGCGTGGTCGTCACGTTGGAAGACCCCCCGTTCGGGGGCCCGGTCGCGGGGATCGAGGCCGGCGTGAGGGTGCTGCGTGCGGCGCCGGATGACGCCACGGTGTTGGTGCTGGCCTGCGACCTGCCGTTCGCCGCCGAGATCGTCTCGCTGCTGCTCCGGTCGGAGGCACGAAGGCAGTGGAGCGACGCCCTCCTCCTGGTCGACGAGGAGGGCTGGCCTCAGTACCTCGCCGGGCTTTACCGCCTCGGGGCCCTGCGCGCGGCGCTGCGTCGACTGGGCCGGACGCGCGAAGCGTCGGTGCGTCGGCTGATGGCTCCGCTTCGGGCGACCCTGATCGACGGCGCGGACCTCACCCGAGACGTGGACGACCCGCAGGCCGCGTCGTCGCTGGGGATACGGCTGGCCGGCGGCGGGTAGCCGCGATTCTGGGACGGGCGCCCGCTCACCCGCAGACTCCGCGGACCATCGTTTACCTCCACGCAAGGCCTTACGATGAACCTTATGGCCACGGTTCTCCTGCTGCGTCACGGGCGGACGACCGCGAACGCGGGCGGCACCCTCGCGGGGTGGACCCCGGGCGTCGAGCTCGACGACACCGGCCGCGAGCAGGTCGACGCGCTGGGAACCCGCCTCGCCGACACCCCTCTCGTGCTGGTGGTTACGAGCCCGTTGATCCGTTGCCGGCAAAGCGCCGAGCGGTTGCTCGGCGCACGACTCGCCGGAATGCCTGCCATACCGCTGGAAGAGGACGAGCGGTTGGGGGAGTGCCGGTACGGAGCATGGACCGGGCGGCCCCTGGCGGAGCTGGCCGCCGAACCGCTGTGGCACGTCGTGCAAAACCAGCCGAGCGCTGCGCGGTTCCCCGACGGAGAGGAATTCCCGGGGGAGTCGCTGCGGGACATGGCGGCGCGCGCGGTCGATGCCGTCCGGGCGACCGACGCCCGCGTTGAGGCGGAATTCGGCCCGAGCGCGATGTGGGCCGCGGTGAGCCACGGTGATGTGATCAAGTCGGTCGTGGCGGACGCGGCGGGCACTCCTCTCGACCTGTTCCAGCGGTACGTGATCGACCCGGCGTCCCTGTCGGTGGTGCGGTACACGGACGCTCGGCCGTTCCTCGTGCGGTTCAACGACACGGGTCGCGCGCCGATAGCGCCCCCGGCCCCACACCACGGTGAGCCCCGGGCAGGTTCGGGTCATGGAGCGGCGGCGGGCGACGCCGCCGTGGGGGGGAGCAGCGGCGTCTGAGCGGGGCATGTTTCGGCGGGCAGGCTCGGCGGTTAGGGTCAAACTATGTCCCTCATCGAGTACGACCAGCCGGAGCGGTTCGTCGTCGGCACCATCGGGCCGCCGGGACAGCGTGTGTTCTTCGTGCAGGCCCGCTCGGGGCGACGCACGACGTCCGTCAGTCTGGAGAAGACGCAGGTGGCAGTCCTCGCGGACCGTCTCAACGACATGCTTGACGAGTATGCGGAGGGAGCTGCGACTGAGCAGGCGGCCCGCGAATTCGCCGACACGGGTCCCCTGGATACCCCCGTGGAGGAGGAGTTCCGGGTCGGGACCATGGGCTTGAGCTGGGACGAGGCAACCCGGCACGTCGTGCTGGAGATGCATGCGGTCGGCGACGCGTTCGACATCGCCGACGTCGACGAGCTGGCCTCCAGCGGGGAGCTTGCCGAGGATCCCGCCAGCGACCCGACGCAGCTCGTTCTCCGGGTGCGGATTCCGGCGGCGATGGCGCGGGCTTTCGCTCAGCGAAGCCGCATGGTGGTCTCGGCGGGGCGTCCGAACTGCCCGTTCTGCGCGTTGCCCATCGACGCGGGCGGCCACATCTGCCCTCGCTCCAACGGCTACCGCCGCTGAACGACGACCCGCCGCGAGGACCGACGTCGATGACCGGCACCTACCCACACGCCCTCGACGCGGCGGACGCCGCCGCCTTCGCCGCGCTTGCTCTCGGGGAGATCACCATGGTGGGGCGCGTCGTGGACGCCTCCAACGGGGTGTTGCTGGTCACCGTCGCCGGCCTGTCTCGCCGCCCCCAGGCGCGCGGGCTCGGTACGGGCGAGGGCCGTGCGTGCAACGCGTACGCCGTCTACAAACCGGTGCGGTTCGAACGACCTCTGTGGGACTTTCCCGACGGGACGCTGGCCGACCGCGAAGTGGCCGCTTGCCTGATCGACCGGGCGGGTGGTTGGGGGGTGGTACCCGCGACCGTCCTTCGCGACGGGCCGCACGGGGCCGGGTCACTGCAGCGCTGGGTCGGGCAGCCGCCCGCGGGTGTCCCTGTCGACCCGGACGCGGTGGACGATCCCGGCGCTCCCCGGGCGGCGCGCGACCCGACCGATCCGCGTGTCGTGGCGATCCTGGCGGCCGACGCGTTGGAGGCGTCGTGGCTGCCGGTGATGCCAGCGCGGCTCCCGGACGGGACGCCGGTCGTGGTCGCGCACGCCGACTCTCCCGAGCTGGCGTCGATCGCGATCCTCGACGCCGTCCTCAACAACACTGATCGCAAAGGCAGCCATCTGCTGCGCGACGACGACGGCAGCCTGTGGGGCATCGACCACGGGGTCAGCCTGCACGCGCAGGACAAGCTGCGCACGATCCTGTGGGGCTGGGAGGGCTCCTCGATCGCGGCCGCCGACCTTTCCCGACTGGGTCGGCTGCGCGACGCGCTGGATCAGCACGGACCGGTGGGGCTCACGGCGCAGTTGGGAGCCCACCTGACGGGAGCCGAGATCGACGCGCTGCACCTGCGCGTCGATCGCCTGCTCGCCGACGGGGTGTTCCCGGCCCCAGCCCCGGACTGGCACGCCATCCCGTGGCCGCCCCTCTAGTTCTCTCACGCCTGGCGGGTCGCGAGCACCCGTGGCGGCTCACGCGTAGCGGCTCATCCGTGGCGGCTCATCCGTGGCCGGACCGCGCCGGGGAAGGGGCCGGGTACGCCGCGGATGCCGCGGGTAGGCTTCCTGGCGTGATCGCCTGGGATGCCCCCGATTTACCCGACCTGCCCGGCACCGGGCCCGTACCGACCGTCGTGGACTCTGCGAGGGGTCCAGTGCAGCTCGCTCCCGGACCGATCGCTCGCATGTACGTCTGCGGCATCACCCCGTACGACGCGACCCACATGGGTCATGCCGCCACCTACGTCACCTTCGACATCCTGAACCGGGCGTTGCGTGACGCCGGTCACCCGGTCATCTACGTGCAGAATGTGACCGACATCGACGACCCACTCTTGGAGCGCGCCGTCCGCGACGGCCTCGACTGGCGTGAACTCGCCGCCTCCGAGACGCAGCTGTTCCGAGAGGACATGACGGCACTGCGCGTCATCCCGCCGGACCACTACATCGGCGTGGTCGAGTCGCTGCCGACGATCGAGTCCGAGGTGTCCGACCTGCTCACCCGCGGACTCGCGTACCGCCTACCGATCCCCGGTTCGGAGGTGGCTGCGGACGGGGCGTGCGGTGACGTCTACCTGGACCTGGCGCAACAGCCCGACTTCGGCCAGGTCAGCGGCTGGGACCACGCGGCGATGGATGAGGTGTTCGCCGACCGCGGTGGGGACCCCGAGCGGGTCGGCAAGCGGCACAGATTAGACCCCCTGCTGTGGCGCGCCGCCCGTCCCGACGAGCCCTCGTGGCCCGCCGCCGTGCTCGGCGACGGGCGCCCGGGCTGGCACATCGAGTGCACCGCCATCGCGCTGGAACACCTGGGCATGGGCTTCGACGTGCAAGGTGGCGGGACCGACCTGATCTTCCCCCACCACGAGATGAGCGCTGTCGGAGCAAACGCGCTCACCGGAGAACGACCGTTCGCCGGCGCTTTCGTGCACCAGGCCATGGTGGGTTACCAAGGCGCCAAGATGAGCAAGTCCCTGGGCAACCTTGTGCTGGTCAGCGCCGTGCGCAACGAGGGGGTCGACCCGATGGCGATCCGCCTCGCGTTGCTCGGGCACCATCACGGCAGCGACTGGGAGTGGACCGACGCCGACCTGACGGGTGGGCTGGAGCGCCTGACGCGGTGGCGGGAGGCCGCGTCACGCGACGCCGGCCCGCCGGCAGACGTCACCCTCAAGGCCGTTCGGGAGGCGCTGGCCGACGATCTCGACACGCCGAGTGCCCTGGCCGCGATCGACACCTGGGCCGCTGCCGACGGGAACGTCCCGCGGACGCCGGCGCTCGTGGCCGACATCGCCGACGCCCTCCTCGGCGTTCGCCTCTGAAAGGATCGCGCGAGCGCGTGCCCAAGGGAAGCAGACGGCCCCCTCAGCGAGGGTCGTCGCGGCCGCGCAGGTACCGCTCGAACTCCTGGGCGATCGCGTCGCCCGACGCCTGAGGGTGCTCCGCGGCGTCGGAGCTCTCCTCCAGGGCCTTGACGTACGAGGCGATCTCCTCGTCGCCGTCGGCCAGTTGGTCGACGCCACGTTCCCACGCGCGGGAGCGCTCCTCCAGGTCGCCGTACGGCAGCGTCCACCCGAAGAGGTTCTCCAGCGTGCGCAGCAGCGCCAGGGTCGCCTTGGGGGAGTGGGTGCCGGCCGCGTAGTGGGGCACCGACGCCCAGCAGGAGATGGCCGGGGTGTCCAGCTGGTAGGCCGCGTCCGCCAGCACGCCGACGATCCCCGTCGGGCCCTCGTACGTGTTGCGCACGGCCCCGTACCGCTCCCGCAGTACCGGATCCGGGCTCGAGATCCCGACCGGCAGAGGGCGCGTGTGCGGCGCCTCCGCGAGTAGCGCGCCGACGCACACCAGCAGAGTCGTATCCGAGGAGTCGGCGAAGGCCAACAATTCGGCGCAGAAGCCACGCCAACGCATCGACGGCTCGATGCCGTCCACGAGGATCACGTCGTGATCGAGCGCCTCGGGGGAGGCCACCAGTAGCGTCGTGCTCGGCCAGGTGATCCGCCGCGTGCCATCGAGCGTGCTGATCCGCGGACGATTGACCTGAAGGTCGTAGTACTCTTCGGGATCGATAGTGGCCACCGGTTGCGCGTTCCACAGCGCGGCGAGATGCGCGATGACGCCCGAGGCGCCCTCGGCGGCGTCGTTCCACCCCTCGAACGCGGCCAACATCATGGGGGCGCGCAGCGCAGGAAGATCCTCTAGTTCGATCACCTGGCCAGGGTACGCGCCACCTGCGCCGAGGCTTCCGATTCGTGCTCGCTACGATGGCCACCATAAGAGCGCGCAGACGATGCGTCGCCGGCGCGCCCGCGCCCGTCCTGTACTGCGCCGACGCCTGCTGATCGGCCCGCGATCCCGAGAAGGGAAGCCCGCCGTGAGCACCCGTTCCGACACGTTCCGCAGCCTGCTCGGCCAGAGCGTCATCGTCGCCGACGGCGGCATGGGTACCATGCTGCAGGATCAGGACCCCACCCTGGAGGACTTCCAGGGTTATGAGGGCTGCAACGAGATCCTGAACGTGACGCGTCCCGACATCGTGCGCGCCGTGCACGACGCCTACCTGCAGGTGGGCTGCGACGCGGTCGAGACCAACACGTTCGGCGCCAACCTGGCCAACCTGGGCGAGTACGAGATCCCCGAACGAACTTTCGAGCTGGCCCGCGCCGGCGCCGTGATCGCGCGCGAGGCGGCCGACGTCTGGAGCACCCCGGCTTCGCCGCGCTTCGTGCTCGGTTCGATCGGTCCCGGCACGAAACTACCGAGCCTCGGTCACGCCCCGTACGCGACCTTGCGCGACGCTTACCAAGAGTGCAGCGCCGGGCTGATCGACGGTGGCGCTGACGTGTTGTTGATCGAGACGTGCCAGGATCTGCTGCAGGCCAAGGCCGCGGTCGTCGGCGCGAAGCGGGCTCTCGCCGACGCGGGGGAGGACCTGCCCATCATCGCCCAGGTCACGATGGAGACCACCGGCACGATGCTGATGGGTAGCGAGATCGGCGCCGCCCTGGTCGCGCTTGCCCCGCTCGGCATCGACGCGATCGGTCTCAACTGCGCCACCGGACCGGACGAGATGAGCGAGCACCTGCGCCACCTCGCCACCTACTCTTCGCTGCCGATCAGCGTGCTACCCAACGCGGGGCTGCCGCTGCTGGGCAAAGGCGGCGCGTACTATCCGCTCGGCCCCGACGAGCTGGCCGCGGCGCATGCGCGGTTCGTGCGCGAATACGGTGCGTCGATGGTCGGCGGCTGTTGCGGCACCACGCCGGCCCACCTGGCCGCCGTCGTCAAGGCCGTCGGCGGCGTCGACGTGCCCGCCCGGGCGGTGAGCCGGGAACCCAGCGTCTCCTCGCTCTATTCGGCGGTACCACTGCACCAGGACACGTCGTACCTCTCGATCGGGGAGCGCACGAACGCCAACGGTTCGAAGGCGTTTCGCGAGGCGTTGCTGGCGGCCCGCTGGGACGACTGCGTGGAGATCGCCCGCGAGCAGACCCGTGACGGTGCGCACCTGCTCGACGTGTGCATCGACTACGTGGGGCGCGACGGTGTGGCGGACATGTCGCAGGTGGCCTACCGCTTCTCCACGGCCTCCACGCTGCCGCTCGTCCTGGATTCGACCGAGCCGTCCGTCGTCGAGGCCGGCTTGGAGCGGCTCGGGGGGCGCGCCGTGATCAACTCCGTCAATTACGAGGACGGCGACGGCGAGTCCAGTCGCTTCACGCGCATGATGCGCCTTGCTCGTGAACACGGCGCAGCGGTCGTCGCGTTGACGATCGACGAACAGGGCCAGGCGCGCACGACCGAGCACAAGGTCGCGGTCGCGTCGCGGCTGATCGAGGCGCTGACGGGCGAGTGGGGCATGGTGGTCGAGGACATCATCGTCGATTGCTTGACGTTCCCGATCGCCACCGGCCAGGAGGAGACCCGCCGCGACGCGATCGAGACGATCGAGGCGATCCGCCAGATCACGACGAAGTACCCGGGTGTCTCCACCACGCTCGGGGTGTCCAACGTGAGCTTCGGGCTCAAGCCGGCGGCCCGCCTCGCGCTCAACTCCGTCTTCCTCGACGAGTGCGTCAAGGCGGGGCTGAGCTGTGCCATCGTCAATTCGGCGAAGATCGTGCCGACCGCGCGGATCCCCGCGGAGCAGCTCGACGTCGCGTTGGATCTGGTCTACGACCGGCGCCGGTACGACGGCGCCGGCAACCTCGTGTATGACCCGCTCGCCCGGCTGCTGGAGCTCTTCGAAGGCGTGGACTCGGCGTCGGTCAAAGCCTCGCGGGCGGCCGCGCTCGCCGAGCTGCCGGTGGCCGAGCGGCTGGCCCAACGGATCATCGACGGAGAGCGCAACGGGCTCGACGAGGACTTGGCGCAGGCGCTGGACGCCGGACAGGATCCGCTGGCCATCATCAACGACCATCTGCTCGCCGGCATGAAAACCGTGGGTGAGCTCTTCGGCTCGGGCCGGATGCAGCTGCCGTTCGTGCTGCAGTCCGCCGAGACGATGAAGAAGGCGGTCGCCTACCTGGAGCCGGCCATCGAGGAAGCCGCCGCGGCGAGCGGGCAGGCCCGCGCGGCCAAGGCCAAGATCCTGCTCGCGACCGTCAAAGGCGACGTGCACGACATCGGCAAGAACCTCGTCGATATCATCCTGAGCAACAACGGGTATGAGGTCGTCAACCTCGGCATCAAACAGCCGATCACGGACATCATCGCGGCAGCGCAGGAGCATGAGGTCGATGCGATCGGCATGTCCGGTCTGCTCGTGAAGTCGACCGTGGTCATGAAGGACAACCTGCAGGAACTGAACGCCCGAGGGTTGGCCGCCCGCTGGCCCATTCTGTTGGGCGGGGCGGCGCTCACCCGTTCGTACGTGGAGGTGGACCTCGCGGAGGTCTACGAGGGACAGGTGCGCTACGCACGTGACGCGTTCGAGGGGCTGCGTCTGATGGACGCGGTCGCCGCAGCGCGCACCGACCCGTCGCTGTCGGTGGCCGAGACGCTACCGGCGCTGCGGCCCCGTCGGGTGTCGACGCGGTCCAGCGCTGGAGCCGATGAGGCTCCAAGCCTGGACGATACGACGCGTTCCGACGTGGCCCGCGACGTCCCCGTACCGACGCCGCCGTTCTGGGGCAGCCGAGTGATCAAAGGGATTGCGCTCGCGGAGTACGCCGCCTACCTGGACGAGCGGGCGACGTTCCTGGGGCAGTGGGGACTCAAACCGGGCCGCGGAGCTCGCGAGGCCGCCGCCGCGTCGCCCGACGCCGCCGGCGGCGCGTTGGGAACCGGAACAGCGAGCCACGATGCCCGCAATCCGTACGCGTCCGCGTCCTATGACGAGCTGGTGGAAGCCGAAGGCCGGCCGCGCCTGCGGATGTGGCTGGAGCGCATCGGTTCGGAATCGATCATGGAGCCGAAGGTCGTCTACGGGTACTTCCCTTGCTACTCCGACGGAAACGACATCGTCGTGGTGGACCCGGCGCAGATGGGGGACGCCGCAGGCGGCCCGCCCCCGGCTCGCCCGGTCGCGGAGCTGCGGGAGGTCGGTCGGTTCACCTTCCCGAGGCAGCGCCGTGGCCACCGTCTGTGCCTGGCGGACTTCTTCCGGGACCGCGCCGCGGCGGAGGCCCGCGGACCGGACGTGCTGGCGCTGCAGCTGGTCACCATGGGCTCGCATGTGTCCGAGGTCACCGGACGCCTGTACGCCGAGAACGCCTACCGGGACTACCTGGAACTGCACGGGCTGTCGGTCCAGCTCACCGAGGCGCTGGCCGAGATGTGGCATGCCCGCATCCGCTCCGAGCTCGGTCTGGAGGCGGTGGGGTCGCTGCCGCTCACCGACATGCTGGACGTGAAGTACCGCGGCTGCCGCTACAGCTTCGGCTACCCCGCCTGCCCGGACCTCGAGCAACGCGCCACGACGGTCGCGCTGCTTGACCCCTCCCGCATCGGCGTGATCCTCTCCGAGGGGCTGCAGCTGCACCCCGAGCAGTCCACGGACGCGCTCGTCGTGCACCACGCCCAAGCGCGCTACTTCAATGTTTGACGTGCCGATGCCTGACGTTCCAATGCCTGACGTTCCAATGCCTGACGTTCCGATGCCTGACGAGCACGACACGGTTCAGACACGTGAGGAAGATCGTCGGTCCGCCGCGCGTGAGGCGGGGCACGCCGCGGCGTATCCGGCGGGGGTGCTGTGGGATCTCGACGGCACGCTGATCGACACCGAGCCGTATTGGTTCGCCGAGGAGATCGCGCTCGTCACCTCGTACGGGGGAACGTGGACGCACGAGGACAACCTTCGCCTCGTGGGGTCACCGCTGCTGGACGCAGCCGCGGATATCCGCGCGTGCACTCCCGTGACGGCGCAGCCCCACGCCGTCGTCGACATCCTGCAGACAGGCGTGATGCGCCGCCTGCGAGAGCGGATGCCATGGCGCCCCGGGGCGCTCGCTTTGCTCGACGAGCTGGTCACTGCGGGGGTCCCGACGGCGCTGGTCACGATGTCGTGGCGGCCGATGGTCGACGTGGTGCTCGCCGCGCTGCCCGCTGAGACGTTCGACGCGATCGTCACCGGCGAAATGGTGGAGCGCGGCAAGCCGGATCCGCAGGCCTACCTGTTGGGTCTGTCGTTGCTCGGCATGTCGGCCGGCGACGCGCCGCGGTGCGTGGCGCTGGAGGACTCGCCGACCGGCTCCGGCTCGTCGGTGGCGGCCGGTATCCCGACTCTCGTCACACCTGCCGCGGCTTCCGTTGCTCCGGGTCCGGGGTTGACGATCCTGCCGGACCTGGAGGGGGTTGGCGCGCACGACCTGCTGCGCCTCACGCTCGAACAAAGTCGCTGACGGACATCTGGCGACGCTGAACTCGCCGACGACGGATCCGTACGGATCGCGGGGCGGTCAGGACAGGGCGCCGAAGATCGCCGTCGTCGCGAGCAGCCCGATCGACACGCCGAGGAGTACTTGGCCAACGCTGTGACGACCGCCTCGGACGCGTGCCCATCCGACCAGCGCGATACAGGCGGCCCCCGCCGCCCAGACCCGGACATCCACTGCACCCGAGGCGATCCACTGCGACGCGGACGGCGCTCCGGGGACCCTGGGCTCGCTCCACGGAACGGGCCACGCCCCGTGGCGGAGGGCAACGACGGCGACAGCCCCGCTGAGAAGGGCGACGTGCATCGACGCCTTGGTCCAGGTGTTGACGGTGGACAGGACCACGAGGCTCGCGAGCTGGGACCCGACGAGGACAACCAGCGGGTGGGGTGCCCCGACGAGGCTGAGCACCGCGAGTGCCACCAGCACGCTTGCGACGGCGGCCACGTTGGGCCAGTGGCGCTGCTCACGGCGGACTATGTGCCGGTCCGCGACGACGCCGCGGCCGATGAGGACGAAGAGCGCCGCGTACGGCATGACCGCGCAGAACACGATCGTCAGCGCCGACCACCCCACACCGCGCACGAACGACCCGGACGAGGCCACGGACACGTACACCGCGATCGCGACGACGACCACGAGTGGATGGGTGGCGCCCGCGATGCATGTCGCCGCACGCGAGGGCTCAGCCCTCGCCAATCGAGCGATGTCGGGGTGTTCGTTTCCCTGCGGAGCGGGCCCCACGTCAGTCCACCGCCACCTCGACGCGCGCGCAGGCCTGCGGATCCACCGCGAGTTCGGCGGAAGTCTCGGGAAGCGGCGGCGGGGTACCACCCCACGCGGGGCACAGCGCCCGGTGGTCGCACCAATCGCATAGTCGGCTCGGTCGCGCTCGGAAGTCGCCGGTCGTCGTGGCGCGCTCGATCGCCGCCCACAGCGCCTTCAGCTTGCGCTCGACGGCGCGCAGGTCGGCCTCATCCGGCTCGTACGTGACTACCTCCCCGTTGCCGAGGTACACCAGCTGCAGCAAAGTGGGAACCCGGCCGTGCACGTGCCACAGCACGAGCGCGTAGAACTTCATCTGAAACAGGGCCTTGCCCTCGAACAACTCCGAGGGCGATCGGCCCGTCTTGTAGTCGACCACCCTCATCCGGCCGTCTGGCGCGACGTCGAGTCGGTCGACATACCCCCGCAGTAGGAGGCCGTCCAGATCGGTTTCCACGTAGAGCTCGCGTGCGGCCGGCTCCAACCGCGTCGGATCCTCCAGCGAGAACCAGCGCTCGACCAGTCGCACGGCCGTGTCCAGCCAGGCCAGGGAACCTGCCGGATCACCCTCGGGCGCACCCTCGCGCGAGGCGGGGACGATCTCGGACAGCTCGGGGCGCTCCGCGACCAGACGCTCCCACTGCGGTGCCACCAACGCGGACGCCTCCTCGACCGTGCGGCGGTGCGCCGGCAGGTCGAACAGCCGCTCCAGGACCGCATGGACCAGCGTGCCGCGCGCCGCCGCGGAGGACGGCGGCTCGGGCAAGCGATCGACCACGCGGAACCGATAGAGCAGCGGGCACTGCATGAAGTCGCCGGCGCGACTGGGGGACAGGGCCGGGGGCATACCCTCACTCTAGGAAAGGCCACCGACACCGCTCGACGGAGCCGCCCGGCTGGACGTGTCGTGGCTGCTCGTACGGGGGGTCCCGGCCCTGCCGTAGGCTTCCGACATGAGCTCGACGTCCCCGAGCCCGGCGCCCGGGCAGCCGGAGGTCGTACTCGGTGCGCCACCGGAGCGGGAGCCGTCGTACGGGGTCAGGTTGGGCAGCGTCGCGGGCGTCCCGGTCTACCTGGCCACGAGCTGGTTCTTGATCGCCGGCCTGATCGTCGTGGTGTTCGGTCCCGACATCGCGGCCAGGATACCGGGCCTGGGCGCTGCGTCGTACCTGGTGGCGCTGGCCTACGCGCTGCTGCTGGCGGTCAGCGTGGTGGCCCACGAGGTGGCGCACGCCGTGGTCGCTCGCTGGTGCGGGTACGGGGTGCGCCGCATCGTCGTCAACCTCTGGGGCGGCCATACGGCGTACGACGCGACGGGGGAGACCCCAGGGCACAGTGCTCTGGTCGCCGTGAGCGGACCCGCCGTCAACGCGCTGCTCGCCGGGATCGGATACGCGATGCTTCCGGCGGTCGGCCCCGGAGTTGGCCGCCTCCTGCTGTTCGGCTGGACGTTCAGCAACTTTTTCGTCGCTGCGTTCAACCTACTGCCGGGACTTCCTCTCGACGGGGGCGGGATTCTCGACGCGCTGGTGTGGAAGCTCAGCGGGCGCCAGAGCGCCGGGCGCCTCGCCGGCGGCTGGGGCGGCCGGATCGTCGCCGCCGGGTTGGTGGTGTTCTTCATCGTGCTGCCCCTCGTGCGGCGCGAGAGCGTCAACCTATGGACCGTGGCCTCGGTGGCGATGGTCGGCGCCTTCTTGTGGGCGGGCGCGTCCGCCGCCCTCGAGCGGGGTCGCATGATGCGCGTGCTGGAGGGCATCACGGTGGCCCAGGTGCTGGTGCCATGCGCGCCGGTCCCGGTCGGCACGGCCGTCGGGCAGGTCCCCGACACCGTGCGTGCCGTGCTCGGGCGCCCCGGCGTGCCGGTCGTGGTGGACCGCTCCGGGGCACCGATCGGGCTTGTCGACCTTGAGGCGATGCAGCGCCTGCCCGAGACCGCAGCGGCCCTGCCGGTGGAGTCGGTGCTCGTCGTCCAGCCCTCCGGATGGGTGCACCCCGCACCGCGACGAACCGACGCATCGGTGGCTCCCTTCGTCGACCCGCTCGTCGAGGACTCTCGCGGCGTGATCGTGCTGCGCGCCGACGACGGGCACCTGGTCGGAGTGATCACCGTCAAAACCCTCGAAGACGCCTGGTCGGCGGCGACCGGTGACCGGGGCGATGCCCATCGCGGCAGCAGAGTGCCGCCGCTGCCGCACCCTTAGACTGTGGCGACCATGACCTCATCCTCCCCCTCCCCGATCACTGTGCCCGACGGGGCAACCGGCGAGCGCACGCCCGCCGGCGCCGCTCAGCGGCGGGGGCCGTTCTCGATCGGCGATCGGGTGCAGCTCACCGATCCGAAAGGTCGACTGCACACCATCACCCTCCAGCGGGGCGGCCACTTCTTCACGCACCGCGGCAGCCTGGCCCACGACGGGCTCATCGGGGCGCCCGACGGGAGTACGGCCGTCAACACCACGGGCGTGGAGTACCTGGCGCTGCGACCGCTGCTCGCGGACTACGTCCTGTCGATGCCCCGAGGTGCGGCCGTCATCTACCCCAAGGACGCCGGTCAGATCGTGACGATGGCCGACATCTTCCCCGGCGCTCGCGTCATGGAGGCCGGGGTCGGCTCGGGCGCCCTATCGATGTCACTGTTGCGGGCCGTCGGGGACCACGGCCACCTCCACAGCTTCGAACGCCGCGAGGAGTTCGCCGACATCGCGAGGGCTAACGTCCAGGCCTTCTTCGGCGGAGCCCACCCCGCCTGGACCCTCACCGTCGGCGACCTCGCCGAAGCTTCGCCGTCGGCGGTGGCGCCCGGCAGCATCGATCGCGTCGTCCTCGACATGCTGGCGCCCTGGGAGTGTCTCGACGCTGTGGCTCTCGCGCTCGCTCCTGGTGGTGTCCTGATCTGCTACGTCGCCACTACCACCCAATTGTCACGCCTCGCGGAGGCCGCCCGGGTCTGCGGTGGCTTCGCGGAGCCGTCCGCATGGGAATCCCTGGTGCGCGGTTGGCATCTCGAAGGCTTGGCGGTTCGCCCAGAACACCGCATGCATGGGCACACGGGCTTCTTGCTCACGGTCCGCCGGCTCGCGCCCGGCGTGTCCCCACCGCTACGCAAGCGACGCCCTGCCAAGGGGGCGTACGAGAGCGAACCGCTCAGCGATGCGGGCGAGTGGTCCGCCGACGACATCGGGGAGCGGACCGCATCGCCCAAGAAGCTGCGGCGCCTGCGCCGCGACGCGGAGCGGATCTTCTCCAGCGGGGCACCGGAGGGCTGTGCGGGCTCGTCAGAAACCACGGAGGGGAACGAGACGCCATGAGCGGCGGGACTGGCAAGAGCGAACCCGCGACCGGCGCGCCCC